>Ga0154020_10001998_pt1 | contig 24929 bp, 23 predicted proteins | sample Klosneuvirus_201_FD_109709 | JGI IMG/M metagenome (GOLD analysis project Ga0154020, IMG submission 109709) | Active sludge microbial communities from wastewater, Klosterneuburg, Austria - Klosneuvirus_20160825_MG | ecosystem: Engineered > WWTP > Aerobic digester > Activated sludge | place...
CCCCCGACGAGCCCGCTCCCCGCCGGCCCGAGCTCCAGTACCGTCACTGGGAGGCGCACGTCGGCGGCTTCATCGCGTCCAACGAGGCGGTCTTCGCGCGCACGATGGCCCTCCGCGGGTACGCGGGACCGATGGTGTTCTCGGCCTCGTGGGATCGCATGTACGAGACGCCGGCGCCCGGCGAGCTCGCGCGACTCGACCTCGTTCGCTTCGGGGTCTCCTCCAACCCGGTCGGAGACGCGAGCCAGCGGGTCGAGATCTACCCGTGGATGGGCGCGCTCCTGATGCGCGGCACCGAGAACCACTGGGCCTTCGACCTCGGTCTCGAGCTGCGCATCTACCCGGTCTCGCCGCTGTCGATCCGGGCCTCGTCGTTCGCGAGCATCTTCCGCTACGGGCCGGTGCTGTTCGACACGAGGCTCGAGCTCGGCGTCTCCTTCGACCGCTTCGAGCTGCACGGTGGCTTGCGCTGGCTCACGCAGGCGAAGGAGCAGGGGTTCGCGGGCCCGACCGCGGGGCTGACCGTCCGGCTCTGACGTGAGACCCTGGCCGCATGTACGATCCGTACGCCGCGCCAGCAGCAGCGCCCGCCCACGCACCGAGCCCGATCGCCTACCAGGACGGCGCTCCGCAGCCGTGGGGCGTCGGCGAGATGATGGCCCGCGCGTTCGACATCGTGCGCGGCCAGCTCGGCGCCATCATGGTGTTCAACCTGGTGTATCTGCTCGTCGCGTCGGCGGGCGGATTCGCCGTGGGGTTTCCGCTCGCGTTGCTGCCCATCGACGCCGAGCTGCGCCAGGTCGTCGTGCAGGTGGTGTCGCTCCCGCTGACGGCGTTCCTGGTGGTGGGCTTGGTGCGGGGCTCTCTCTCGCTCGCGCGCGGCGAAGCCCTGCAGATCGGCCTCCTGTTCTCGGGAGGCGGGCGCGCGCTCACCATGCTGGTCGCGCAGCTGCTCTACGGGGTGATCGTGGCCGTGGGACTCGTGCTCCTGATCGTCCCCGGCATCGTGCTCGCGGCGGGGCTCGCGCTCTATCCGTACTACGTCGCGGAGACCGAGCTCGGTCCAATCGAGGCCCTCAAGGCGAGCTGGGAGGCCACGCGCGGTCGTCGCGGCGGCATGGTCGGCTTGAGCATCGGCTGCGCGTTCCTCTGCGTGGCCAGCCTCATCGCGCTCTGCGTGGGCTTCCTCGCCGGCATGGCCCTGCCGACGGTGGCGTTCGCCGTGGTGTATCTCCGCGTGCGGGGCGCCGATCCCTTCGCGCCGAGGACCGAGATCGAGCCCGGCCCGCAGCGCGCCTGGTAGTCACGGGCGCTTGACGCGCACGCAGCGTCCGAGCTCGCAGCGCGCGACGCCGGGCTCGAACGGGCAGTCGAGGGAAGGGCACACCTTGTTGAGGGTGGAGCATCGCGCCTCTCGCGCGTGGAGCTCGGCGAGGCTCAGCGCGACTTCGCCGCAGTGGTCGCAGCAGTCCTCGCCGAGGCTCGTGAGCCGGCAATCGAGGTCGGTCGCGCAGCCCGCGGGGGGAGGTGGCGTCACCGTCGGGGCGCTCGCGGTCGTGCTCGTGGGCTTGGTGACCGGGTCGGGTCGCGCGGGAGAGTCCTGCCGCGAACAGGCCCCGAGCAACACGACGAACAGCAGCCGCCTCATGGAACGCTCACGACGCGCTTGGCCGCGTAGGTGACGCTGCGCTCCGAGCGCGCGCGCGCCTCGGTGAGCAAGAGCCGGCGATCGGGGCGAACGAGCTCATCCAGCAAGGTCGTTCCCCCGGCCCGGATGCGCACGTTCTTGCCCAGATCGAAGGCCGTCGTGGAGAGGTACACCGCGACCTTCGCCGCGTTGGTGGTCGTGAGGTCGACGTCGTTGCCGGCCTGCGTGGCCTGCACGCGCGCGGGCTTGCCGGCGTCGCTCCGCGCGTCGAGGAACGCCCAGTACTCGGTGGGCGCGAGCTCCTGGTGGAAGGTCACCCCGCCCGGGACCTTGCTCGACAGCTGCGGCGCGAGGTCGAACACCACCTTGGCCGGGTAGGGCGTACGCGGCTTGGCGAAGGCCCAGGTGATCGCCGCGGTCCACTCCTTGGGCGGGAGCTCGTGGCCGACCCCGGGGATCTCCTCGTAGCGATACTCCGCGCCCTGGGCGGCGAGGCACAGGTCGCAGCCGCGGTTCTGGTTCAGCAGCGCGGCCAGATCGAGCGCGCCGCTCAGGTAGTGCAGCCGCAGGTTGCCGAGGTTCTCGGCGTGCGGGCAGCAGTACTTCTGGTGCGCGGCGACGTCGCTGCTGCTGCTGATGGCGCCGATGCTACCGGCCACGGGGACCACGCCGGCGAACGCGCTCGGGTACGCCGCCGCGGCGCTGAACGAGCCGCGGCCGCCCATCGAGAAGCCGCTGACGACCACGCGGTCGTCGTCGATGGGGAGCTTGCGCTTGAGGCGTTGCAGCAAGAGGACCACCTGCGACATGCAGCGCTCGTCCATCGACCAGTCGCAGAGCTCCGCGGTCGGCGCGACGAGGACGGCGCCGAGCGCGTCGGCGGCGCCGCGGATCGTGGCGTCGGCGACGACGGCGGGGCCATCGCCGCCGGCCCAGTGGAGGAAGAGCAAGAGCGGCACGCGCTCCACCGCGGGCCCGGCGATCTTGGTCGGGACGTAGACCTCGTAGCGGACCTTGGCCGCCAGCATCGGGTCGGTCCACTCGACGGTCGTGAGGCCCGCGGCGAGCGGCAGCGGCCGGTGCTTGCGGACGGCGGCCTCGAAGACGGCGAACGGGACGTCGCGGTACTCGCCGTCCAGCTTGTCGAGCAGCGCGGTGGTCGGCTCGTCGGCGCGCAGGTACTGGTCGACCTCGTCCTCGACGTTCGGTGCGGCGTCGGCGGGTGCGTCGAGCGTGCCGGTGTCGGTCGCGGCCTCGGCGCCGGTGTCGAGGGCGGCGTCGACCGGCTCGAGGCGCGACTCTCCTCCGCACGCGGCGAGCGCGAGGCAGAGGAGCGCGGTCGAACGCATCGCCAGAGCATACGACAACGGGGCGGCGCTCACTCGAAGGCGAACTCGTCGATCTCGTACACCGGAGTCGGCAACCGGCCCGGGAAGGTGCACGGAATCTCCGGCGCGTCGGCGCCTCCCACGACCAGGGCCCAGCGTTCGTCCGAGGGAAGGGACAGCGTCTGCTCGATCAGGGTGGCACTGCAACTCGCGGCGGTCGTCACGACCGTGCCGCTCTCGGAACGGAGTTCGACCGAGATGCCCGTCGAGACCACACAGTCGAGCCGGTGGCGGATCCGGAGCTTTCTCGCGGGGCCCGGTGCACCGAGCCCGAGCACGAACTGGTAGCCGTTGGAGCGACCCACGCGCAGGACGCCGGCCGCGACGGTCGGCTCGAGGCCGAGCCACGATCCTGCGACGAGGGGCGTGGCGAAGGTGGGGTCCACGACGGTCGTGGACAGGGTGCGGGTCACGAGGGATGCGATGCCAATCGGGCGGCCCATGACGTCGCGGACGCCCGAGGTGTCGAACGAGGTCGGCGTCCAGAGCGAGAGGGGACGGGTGGGCTGGATGATGAAGCCGGCCCCCGTGGAGGAGGTCGCGAACGACACCGGCGCGCGAACGGTCGTGAGGCTCTGGCGATCGATCGGGGCGTTGCCGGTGACGCCGAGCTCGGAGGTCGGGAGCGTGCCTCGCGCGAAGAACGCGGGCGTGGGCACGGCGCCGCCGCTCGGACAGAGCGCGAGGGGACCCTCCGCGTCGATCGGGGCGTCCGTCGGCGTGCCCACGAGCATCGTACCCACACCGAGGAGGCCGTCGGCCGGGCCCGCCCAGTGGACGCGGATCCCCTCTCCACAGCTGTTGACGAGGGTCAGCTCTGCGGAGCCTCCGTCGTCGCGCAGGACGCCCTCGGCGACCCTCGTCTCCGCGGCGATGTCCATCGCGATCGCGAACGGCGCGCCAGGCACCCGGCCGGCGGGGAAGTACGCGGTCAGCGCCACCGATGTCGTCCCGACCTCGGTCGTGAACGTGCCGCTGAGACGCGTCGAGAAGGGGCTCGTCCCCGCGACCGGGGCCGCGCACTCCCGCGGAGGCTCGGCGGTGCAGCCGAGCGTCGTCCCGAGCGCCATCAGGATCGACCACCGCATCCGCGTAGGATGGGCTGTGTCGCCCGCGTACGCCAGCCCCGACGAACTCGACACGAGCGCAAGGGCCCGCGTCGACGTGGCATGCTCCGCGGATGGACTCCGTCCAGCTCGTCGAAAGAGCAATTCGAGAACACGCGACGTTCAAGGCCGCGATCCTGGCGCTTCGGAAGCGACCGACGGACGACCAGGCGGTGGAGGTATTGCTGGGCGCGTATCGCGAAGGCCGGGCACCCGCGTGGTTGACGGTGGCGCTGCTGGGCGCACTCCGCGCCGAGTCGGCATACGAGCTGGTGCACGAGATGCTTCGCACGCAGCACGGGTGCGGGATCGAGGGCTACGCTGCCAGCGCGTTGAAGGACATCCGCGCCGAGCGTGCCGCTCCCGATCTCCTGGAGGTCGCCTGGACCGCAGCCGACGGACGGACGCGCAACGCCGCGGCGGCCATGCTGACGAACACGGCGACGATCCTCGCCTTGGCGCGCGCCGGGCGAATCCACCACACGACCGTTGCCTACAAGATCACTCGCGACGGGGTCGACGAGGTGGTGCTGCTCGCGCTGCTGTCGTCCGACGCGGAGATCGATCTGCGAATCGGGACGGAGTGCCTACAGTCCTGGCTGCGTGATGCGCGACTGTCGTCGCTCCGCGAGCGAGTCGAACCGAGCCTGCGCCGGGTGCTCGCGCTGACCGACTTCCGCATGGCTCCCTCGAAGAGGCGGGCGCTGGTCGCATGGCTCGGCGAACGTTCCTAGAACCGCGCGGCGCCGCCGAGCGCGACCTGGCGGTCCTTGCTGCCTTCGCCCGCGAACGGCGCGGCGACCTCCACGTGCAGCTCGGCGTTCGCCCCCAGCGGGACCCGCAGCGCGCCACGCGCCACCACCGCGTCGAGCCGCGTCGGCGCGTTCACCGCGCGCACCTCGAGGCCCCCGAGCACGGTGAGGTGCTCGAACAGGGCGAGCTGCCCATCGACCGTGACGCGCGGCCGCACGAGCCCCGTGCCCTGCTCGCCGACGAACGTCCACAGCACCGGCATCGACACCGTGCCGTGCAGCGCGAGCCGCGCCGTGGGCACGTGCAGCAGCGACAGCCCCGACTCCGTGCCCACGCGAGTGAGGTGCTCGGTGCCCGCCTCGAGCGGGAACAGCACCCGCATGAACATGGTGAGCTGCGTGTCCGCGCCGCGCGCGACGACGAAGTGGCCGCCGAGCACCGGCGGGCCGACGCGGGTGGGCTGGCCGTCGGCGACGCGCACGAAGTCGAACGAACCCGCGAGGAACCCACGCTCGCTGACCCGGTAGGTGCCGCTCAGCACGCCGGTCGTCTCGCGGACCGTGCCGCCGTCGAGGGTCGCGCGTCCGTCGACGCCGAGCCGGTGTTCTACACACGTCGGGGCGAACCCCGCGAAGCCCGCCGGCCCTGCGCCCAGCAGGATCGGCGCGCGCACCGCGCCGTGGGGATCGCGGCAGGGATCGGCGGCCGCGGTGGTCGCCCACGCGACGCCGAGGATGCCGGCCAGCAAGAGGCGTCGCACCGCGCTCATTCGACCGCGGCGAGCTTCATGATCATCGGCGCCACGATGAGCAGCATGATGCACCCGAACAGGAGGAACAGCGGCCCGACCATCGCCACGCCGGCTTTGGCGGCGAGCTCCTCGGCGCGCACCGAGCGGCGCATGCGCGAGACGCCGGCCTGGATCTGGAGCACGTCGGCCACCGGGTTGCCCTTGGCCTCGGCCTGCACGATCGCGTTCACGAACTCCGTCACCTGGTCGGTGGGCACGCGGTCCATGAAGTCGAGCAGCGCCTGGCGGCGCGTGCGCCCTAGCTGCAGCTCCTGGAGGATGCGGGTGAACTCCTCGACGAGGGCGTCGTTCGGGTCGCTCGACTTCTCGACCACCTGCCGGATCGCGCCCGGGAAATCGAGGCCCGCGCTCATGGCGAGGGCCATGAGGTCGATGACGAACGGCAGCCCGCGGTTGACCTGCTTGAGGCGCTCCTGGGCCTCGCCGCTGATGAGCAGGTAGGGGAACGAGGCGAACAGCGGCCCGCAGATGGAGATCATCATCGCGGGCTGGCCCATGTAGACGCCCACCCCGGCGCCGACCAGGAGCCCACCGAGGAACGAGACGATCGAGAGCCCCACGTACTCCTCGGGGGTGAGGCCCATCCAGTCGCCCGCGAGCGAGAGCTGGCGGTCGAGCTTGCGGCGAAAATCCTCCGAGAGGATGCCGCTGACCCGCACGCCGAGCCACCGGACGAGCGGCTCGATCTGGGCCCACGCGGGGTTGTTCTCGATCGCTCGACGGCGCTTGAGGCCGCGCATGCCGAGGCGGGAGGCCACCCGCGTCGGCGCCGAGCCCACCGCGTAGGTGAGGAAGGCGAGCACGAGCCCGACCGCCGCCGCGACCGCCCACCGGTAGGCGATGTGGTTGAGCTGCGGCATCAGATGTCCACCGCGAGGATCTTGCGGGCGACGACGAGCGACGCGATCCAGAACAGGCTCGCGATGAAGACGAGCACGTAGCCGACGAAGCTCTCGGTGAGCGGGTTGAAGTAGCCCGGGGAGACCGCCGAGATGGCGAAGATGAGGAAGAACGGGAAGCAGGCCAGCACCCAGAGCTGCATCTTGCCCTCGGCCGTCTTGGTGCGGACGACGCCCTCGAGGCGCTTCATCTCGCGCAGCGACTGGGCGGTGGACTCGAGGATCTTGGGGAGGTTGCCGCCGACCTGCCGGCCGACGAGCACCGCCGAGAGCGCGGTGTCGAGCTGCCGGCTGCCGACGCGGTTGGCCATCATGAGCATCGCTTGATCCAGCGTGCTGCCGACGCGCATCTCCTTGACCGCGAGCTCGACCTCCTCGCGCATCGGGTTCGGCACGATGGTCTGGATCGAGCGGAAGCCGTCGCCGAGGCTCGGCGTGGCCTTGAGCGCGTTGGCGAGCGCGAGGACGAAGCCGTCGATCTGGTCCTCGATCTGCTCCACGCGCTTGAGGCGCAGGCGCTCGAGGTACCAGGCCGGGAACACCCCGCACAGGAACGTGAACGCCCACCAGAACGGCAGCTCGACGAGGAGCGCGGCCCCGATGACGCCGAGGATCGCCGCGAGCTGCGCGTAGGCGATGAGGGTCGGCGGCTTGAAGATGAACAGGCGCCGCTGCTGACGCGCGATGTAGGCGAGGTAGCGCGCCCAGTAGCGCCGCGGCAGACCCGCCGGGTTGGCGATGGCCACGTAGGTCATGAGCCCGAGGCCCAGCGCGAACAGCGGCAAGCCGACCCACTTGGCCGTGGCGAGGTCGAGGCCGAGGACCTTCACAGGTACGCCTCCCCGCGCTTGACGAGGCCCATCACGATGAAGGTGTCGAGGAACGAGGGCAGGTAGCCGGTGGCGCGGAACTCGCCCTCCACCTTGCCGGCCTCGCCCGTGCCGAGCCGCACGAACTCGAAGATGGGGCGCAGCTCGATCTCGCCGTCGTCGCCGATGCCGACCACCTCGGTGATGGCGGTGACCTTGCGGGTGCCGTCGGTGAGGCGCGACTGCTGGACGATGACGTGCACGGAGCCGGCGATCTGCTCGCGGATCGCGCGCTGCGGCAGGTCGAGGCCGCCCATCATCACGAGGGTCTCGAGGCGGGCGATGGCCTCGCGCGGCGAGTTGGCGTGGGTGGTGGTGAGCGAGCCGTCGTGGCCGGTGTTCATGGCCTGCAGCATGTCGAGCGCCTCGCCGCCGCGGCACTCGCCGACGACGATGCGGTCGGGGCGCATGCGCAGGGCGTTCTTCACGAGGTCGCGGATGGTGTACTCGCCGCGGCCCTCCATGTTGGCGGGGCGGGTCTCGAGCGAGACCACGTGCGGCTGCTTGAGCTGGAGCTCGGCCGCGTCCTCGATGGTGACGATGCGCTCGTGCTCGGGGATGGCGCCCGACAGGATGTTGAGCAGCGTGGTCTTGCCGCTGCCGGTGCCGCCCGAGATGACCACGTTCTTCTTGGCGAGCACCGCGCGGTGGAGGAACTGCGCCATCTGCTCGGTGAGGCCACCGAAGCCGATGATCTTCTCGATGGTGAGCGGGATCTTGGCGAACTTGCGGATGGTGATGCAGGAGCCGCGCAGCGCGAGGGGCCGGATGATCGCGTTGACGCGCGAGCCGTCCTTGAGGCGCGCGTCGACCAGCGGCGAGGACTCGTCGATGCGGCGGCCGAGCGGGGTGACGATGCGCTCGATGACCGCGCGCACGCGCTCGTCGTCGGTGAAGCGCGCCTCGGTCTTGATGAGCCGCCCGGCCTTCTCCACGTAGATGGTCTCGGGGTCGACCACCATGATCTCGGTGATGGTCGGGTCGGCGAGGAAGCGCTCGAGGGGCCCGAGGCCGAGCGCCTCGTCGGCGAGCTCGCCCACCAGCGAGTCGCGGTCGACGTTGGGCGGGATGCGCCCGTCGAGCTGCTTGACGATGCGCCGCAGCGCGGTGAGCACGCGCGGCCGCATGCTCGGATCGTCGAGCTTGCTCGCGTCGATGGTGGCGAGGTCGAGGTTCTCGAGCAGCTGGCGGTGCACGTCGCGGCGGAGCTGCACCTCGGAGAGCGGGGCCAGCGCGGAGGTGGCGCCGGCGGCGCTGAGCGCGGGGACCCCACCGGTGCCGTCCGCGGGTTTGCTCTGCGGGGGCGGCGGCTTCTTCGGGGCGGGTGGCGGACCCGCGGTCGCCGGAGCGGCCGGCGCGACGGACGGCGCGACGGAGGCCGCGGACAGCGTGTTGCGCGGCGGGGGGCCCGCCGGTGGCGCCGGCTTCGGTGGCGGTGGCTCCGCGACGATGACGGTCGGGACCTCGGGCTGCGGATGCGGCTGCTGCGCCGGGAACACCTGCAGCGTGACCGTGCCCACCACGATGGGGGTGCCGTAGGGCACGTCGACGAACTCGCGGCGCAGCACGACGTCGCCGGCCATCGTCCAGTTGCTCGACGTGTCCTCGACCCGCAGCGCCTCGGCGCCCGCGGTGACCCGGCAGTGCTGGCGCGAGATGCCGTCGCCGTCGAGCGGCACCGAGCAGTCGCGGCTCCTGCCGAGGACGAGCGGAGCGTCGGCACGCACGCGCTGGCTGCGCGTGACGCCGTCGGCCCCGAGCAGGTACACGTCGACGAGCAAGGCTACTTGCCCTTGGTGGGAGGCGGCGGCGGCGGCGGCGCGAAGAGGTTCGGGGTCTTGTCGTAGGTGGTCGGGATCGGCTTGCCGATGAGGGCGGTGCCGCTCCAGTCCTCGTAGGTCTTCATGGTCTCGACGACCATCGTCATGGCGGAGTTGGGCACCGACTCGACGACGCTCGGGATGACGAAGATCGCGCCCTCGGTCTCGGCGCGCGCGTTGCCGTGGGTGCCGAACAGCACGCCGATGATGGGCACCTCGCTCAGCAGCGGGATGCCGTCGTGGCTCTTGCGCTCGGTGCTCGTGTGGATGCCCGAGAGCACGAGCGACTGGCCGAGGCGCATGTGGACGACGGTCTCGAGCTTGGTGGTGTCGCGGCCGGGCAGGGGCGTGCCACCGACCGCCGGCACGAGGTCGCTCACGTCGGCGGCGACCTTGAGCTCCACCTCGCGCGAGATCGGGTCGTAGAACGGCACGACCTTGAGCGCCGTGCCGAACGAGATCTTCTGGATGGTGGCGGACAGCCCGGCGGTGACCGGGTAGTTCTGCTCGCCGCCGCTCTCGAAGTGCGCGTCGGTGCCGTTGGTGGTGATGACCGTGGCTTGCTTGAGCACCTTGGCCCAGCCGTTGCGCGCCGCGATGTCGAGGCCGGGCAGGGGCTGGTTGACGATGTTGGCCGTGGCCGTCGTGACCTTGCCGACGAAGTCGTAGCCGAGGTTCGACTGGATGACCTCGCCGCCGAGCCGGCTCGGGTAGCTCACGCCGACCTGGTAGCCCGAGGTCTTGTTGTACTGGACGAAGAACAGATCGACGCGGATGTTCGTGCGGTCCTTGCCGCCGCCGACGGCGACGAGCGACTCGACCTGCCCCGGGTAGAGCGTGGCGATCTGCTGGATGCGCTTGACGTCGCCCTCGGTGGCGACGCTGCCCTCGATGAAGAACCGCGAGCCGACGCGGCGGACCTTCACGCCGGTGTAGCCCTCGAGGAGCTGCTTGAGCTCGCCCTCGACGATGGCCGGCGAGCGCGCGAACACGTTGATGACCCAGTTGACCTCGGTGCCGTTCTTCTTGATGAGGAGCAGCGAGGTGGAGCCGGGCTTGAGGCCGACGACGACGAACGAGTTCTGGTCGCTCGTGAGCTTGATGTCGACGATGCCGGGGGTGCCCTCCGAGTAGTTCTTCACGTCGGAGGCGGTGATGGTCTTGTTCTCGCCGACCGCGAGGTTGAGCTCCTCGATGGTCTGCACCGCGGGCGGCTTGTCGGCGGACGGCTTCGGGTCCTTGCCCTTCTGGGCCAGGATCTTCACCGGTCCGGCCGCGACGCCGAGGCCGGCGGGCAACGCGACGAGGAGGCCGAGGGAGACCGCGAGCAGCGGCCTCAGCGTGGGGCGACGACCCCAACCCGGAGCGGAGGACCGGACGGGGACGGTCCGGGAGCGACAGAAGTGAATGGGGTTCATGGAGCGGCTCCGGCGGCGGACGGCAGCTTGATCGGTCCGGTCGGCTGCTTGCGGAAGTCCTGCACCAGCTTGCGGATCTTGGTGTCGGTGAGGAGGTTCGAGTTGAGGTCGGCGACGCCGTCGGTGGTCTTGAGGTCGTCGGGGTTGCGCAGGGCGACCGACAGCCGGCCCTTCTCCTGCGCGAGCGCCACGAGCTGCGCCTCGGGGATGGTGAGGCTCAGGTTCAAGATGAGATCTTGCTGCGCGGGCGCGCCGCTCTTGTTGGAGTCGTTGCTGGTCTCGATGCCGACCGCGAGCACGAGGACGTTCTGCAGCAGCACGAGCGACTGACGCGCGGAGGAGCCCTCGACGGGCAGCGTGGCGATGACGTCCACGCGATCGCCCGGTCGGATCAGCGCGAAGGTGCGGTCGTCGTTGGCCGCGCGCACGCCGACGGCGCGCATGCCGGGCTGCACGAGCGAGGACAGATCGCGCTTGTCGTCGGCGGTGATCGCGAGGTCGGTCCACAGCAGCGTCTGGTTCGCTTGCACCGGCGTACCCATGCGCAGGCCGACGACGCGCGACTTCTCCGCCTCGCGCACGGCGCGGGTCTCGACGTAGGCCGCGGGGACGACGCGGACGGCGAGCATCTCCTCGGTCACGACGGTGCCGGGCTCGATCTGCTTGCGGGCGACGAGCAGTTTCACCGGCGCGCCTCCGCTCGCCTCGTCTTCGAAGCGGCGGAGGTATCCGAACAGGAGGAAGCCGCCGAGCAGCGCCATGATGAGCGCGGCGAGCAGAGCCGATTTGTTCACGGTCTCAAGATACTACGAGAGCCACGCAAGATCCCCGAACAAAGCACACCCGCGTGAGCCCGGAAGTGACGTCGCGAAGGGGCGAAGCGCCGTAGCGGCGGCACGTAGGGCGAACAAAGCAAATCAGGGCGCCGTGCACTTGCGTGCGGTGCACCCGAAGAGGCCCTTCTCGACCTTGTCGATGCAGCTCGCGGTCCACGCGAACTCGCAGCAGTACGGGTCGTTCTCGCAGATGCCCTTGATGCACGCGCCGCCCTGGGTGTCCTTGGTACAACCAATGGTCAGGCGGCTGCCGCTGGTGCAGACGTCGTGCTCGCACATGACGGGCCCGGCGTCGGGGAGGATGCCGCCGTCGGTGCCGGCGTCGCCGCCCGGATCGACGGTGGTGTCGCCGAAGCAGCTCGCGTCGGCCGAGGGCGCGACCGGCGGGAACACGGTGTACGAAGCGGCGGGCGTGCAGCTCGAGCCCTTGGGCAGCGAGAGGGTGCCGCTGACCGTGTACTCCGGGGTCCGCACGTCGAAGAGCGTGCAGCTCTTCTCCCACTTGTAGAGGCCGAACACGTTGAGCTTGGCGTGCGCGCTCGCCTTGGCCCCGGCGTAGGCCTTGCCGGCCACCTCGCCGGTGAGGCTCGTGCCGTCGCAACGGGCGAGCGCCTCGGCGCCGGCCCACGCGCTCGCGGTGATGTCGCCGGCCGCGACGTCCCACAGGTTGAGCTCGAAGGTCGGCACGATGGAGCAGCGGATGCCCACGTCGTTGGTGATGGTGAACTCGGGGCCGGTGCGGTTCAGCGACTCGCTGTGGGTGAACACCGGCGAGATCTTGCCGTCTTCGTACCGGGCGCCGGCGCTGACGGTGACGTTGGCCGTGGCGCCGACCTTGACGGTGGTCTCGCCGCCCCAGGCGAGCTCGCACTGCAGCTCCGCCTTGAACTTGGCGTGCGCGGGCGCGGAGATGGGGCCCAGCTTGAAGCTCGGGAGCTTGATCGGGTACTCGGCGAGCGTGGTGGTGGGCTTGTCGAAGACCTTCTTGGCGATGAGCGCGGCGATGTCCGCGCCGGTCGCGGTGCCCGTGAGCTTGAACGTGCCGGTCACCTCGGCGACGGCGTCGAGCTTGCCCGTCGCGATGACGTGCGCCTCCTTGAGGAGCTTCTTGATGTCGAGGGTGAGCGCGGGCTTGATCTTGGCGCCGACGTCGAACGACGGCGTGAACGAGAGCGTGCCCTTGGAGAGCACGAGCGAGGCCTCGTAGCCGAGGGTCTTGCCCGGCGAGACCTCGAACGAGCCGGTCTTGCTGAAGATGCTCTTGCCGGACCAGTCGAGCAGCTTGATCGGGCCGCCCTTGGTGGCGAAGCCAGGCGCGGGCTCGAGGCTCTCGACGGTGAGCGTGGTCTGGAAATCGGCCTCGTCGACGATGTCGACCATCGAGGCGGGCTCGGTGGTGACGACGTAGTTGGTGCCGTCGTCGCTGACCGACTTCACCTTGCGGAGGAAGCCCCACTTGTTGGGCGAGGTGGCGCTCTTGCCCGCGTCGCCGACGAGCACGTCGCCCGCCTTCTTGCCCACGATGTCCGGGTGCGTCGCCTTCGGGAAGCCGAGCGAGCCGACCACGACGAGCACGTCGTCGGTCTGCGTGGAGTCGAGGAAGGTGACGCCCTGCGTGGCGAGCACCACGCCGTTCACGGGCGCCGCGGCGACCGGCTCGTCCTTGCTGGAGCACGCGGCCATCCACACCACACCGAGCACCCCCGACACCGACACGAACGAGCGGAGCAGACGCATGGAGAAGCCTCCCGGAGAACGGGTCCTGAGAATCACTGAAGAGCGCGCGTTACTTCGCGGCGCCGTTGATGCCGCCGACCGAGCCAGCCTGCTCGTCGACCTTGGCGCGAACCTTGTTGCCGAACAACTTGAAGCCCGCGATGGCGATGAGCGCGATGACGCCGACGAGGATGATGTACTCGACGAGGTTGGCGCCGCGGCGATCGCCGACGAGCTTGCGGGCAAGGACCTGGATGCGCTGGCTGGTCATCGGTGCACCTCAGGGTACCGCTGTTGCGGGACTCGTGCCATGGCACTGCAACGATCTTCGAGCGTGAAATCCCGGAGATCGGGGCTGATGTAGGCGCGCGCGGCGTCACGCTCACGTGACGGTGTCACGTCTTGCGAGAGGACATGGCCGCAACGGCCTCTCCGTCGAGCGACGGTCACGGGCTCACGGGGTTCGGCGACCCCATCTCGACGACCGACACCGTGGAGCCGGTCTTGTCGGCGGAGACGCTGAGCAGGAGGTCGACGCCACCCCTCGAGAAGGCGCGCGTGGCGAGCTTGTTCTGCGACGCCTCCTTGGCGACGTCGGCGTTGGCCGTCCACCCGAGCTTGGGGAGCAGCTGGTCGTACTGCGCGAGCACCGCGTCGGGCGAGGCGCCCGCCTCGTACACGCGCACCGCGTACGGCGCGCCCTCGGCGAACGCCGTGAACAGGCGACGGCCGTTCGGGGGCCGGGGCACGTCCTTCGGGTCCGATCCCGGCGCGTCGCCGGTCTCGGGGAACATCTTCTTCACGTCGAGCGAGCCCTCGGTCCACAGCGCGACGACGTGGGTGACGCCGCCGATGCGCCGCGCGGTGACGTAGCGGAACTGCCCGATCTTGCCGAGGTCGCCGGACTCCGCGAACGCGGCCACGCGCTTGTACGCCTCGGTCTCGCCGACCGCCGCGCCCATCGCGAAGCACGCGACCACGCCGCCCTCGTCGTTGCCGTTGCGCAGCACGCCGGCGCCGGGCCAGCCGGTGGTGTGCAGCGCCGCGTTGGCGCTGATGGCGGGGCGCAGGTTGGCGAAGTCGATCGCCATGCCGTCGGCGTGGGTCTGACAGGCCTTCTCGAAGCCGTCGAGGATCGACTTCACCGACTGGTCGGAGCTCGCGCTCGACACGTCGACCTGCTCGCCGTTCATGCGCAGGCGGTAGACGCCGCTGAGGTTGCCGGCCTGGGTGAGCTTGACGAGCTCGCCGCCGGTCTCGAGCGCCGCCTTCTTGGCCTGCGCCCACGCGAGTCGCCCCGCGACCAGCGCGAGGACGACCGCGACGAAGGCGAAATACGCGCTGATGCGCACGAGCTTCTTCACGTGGCTCGCGAGCTTTCCGAGGAGGAGGCGGGTGGGGCTCATCGCGTCACCACTTGCTCCAGGAGTCCATCGCGGAGGACATCCAGCCCTTGAGGTTGCCGTCGTGCGGGGCCTCGTTGCACATCACGCGGCTCTTGCTCGAGACCTTCTTGGTGTAGCCGCCGAGGAACTTGTCGGAGCTGACCTCGAGGGTGAGCGAGGCCTCGGAGGAGCCGAAGTCCTTGGAGGCGATGTCGCCCCCTGGGCCCGAGCCAGCCTTGCTGACCTTGCTCGGATCGAAGCCCTCGGCCGCGCCCTTCTCGCTGCCGCCCTTGCCGCCCGTGGCGCCCTCGGCGGAGCGACACGTCGACGAGATCGCGTCGCCCTTCTCGCCGCAGTTGCACATGGCGTAGTTCCACGCGCCCTCGCGCGCGAACTTCATGGCGCGCATCTTGGTCTCGTAGAGCTTGTTCACGAACATGATGGCCGCGAACATGAGCAGGAGGAACGGGATGGCGACGGCGCCCTCGACCATGGCGGCGCCGCGCTGCCGACGGCGGCGCTGCGAACGGAGGCCCTTGGAGCGGAGGGAGGTCGCGGTGGCCATCAGTGCACGATCGTCCCGGAGGTGAGGGAGCCGATGAGGCCGCCGACCTTGTCGTCGACGATCTCGCCGACCTTGGCGGCGGGCCACTTGAGGAGGTCGCCGATCACGGGGACCTTGGTGAACTTGGAGTTGAGCTTCGAGGCGAGGATGCCGCCCGCGGTGGGCATGGGCAGGCGCAGCCGACGGAGGCGGGCGCGCCAGCGCATGTTCCACATCGCCTCGACCACGAGGCCGCCCTCCTTCGCTCCACCGAGCCCCATGGGCAGCGTGTCGCCGAGCGACTTGGACCACTGCTTCGGGTCGCCGGGCTTGGGCTCGTAGTAGAACTCGGCCTTGGCGATGCCCATCTTGCTCCACACGTCGGGGCCGGCGGCGTAGGCCTTGTTCCAGCCCGCCACGTTCACGCCGCGCGGCGCGCCGGACTGCTCGGCGAGGTCGCCCCAGGTGAACGACCACACCGCGAAGTAGTCGTCGCCGAGGAGCGCCGGCTCGTACACGCGCTTGCAGGTCTTGCTGTCGCCGTCGGTCTTGCCGGCGCTAGAGCCGAGGGCGTCGAAGCCCGTCTCGCCGGCCTTGAGGCACTTGTCGACGTCGAAGGTGACCTTCTCCTTCTTGGCCTTGGCCGCCTTGTCCTTGCAGAGGTCCTTCACCTTGGCGTCGGCCTTGCCGAGCGCGCCCTTCTTGATGGTGTCGGCGAAGCCACCCGCGGTGCCGCCGCCTTCGCCGCAGAAGTAGCCGGGGAACGTGCTGACGAGGGTGCCGACGAGGCCACCCGCGAACTTGCCGACCGCGCCGGCGAGGCCGCCGATGCCAGGCAGGAACGAGAAGGGGGCGAAGATGAACTCGCCGAGGTAGCGCCCGGCGTGGTCGCAGAGGACGCTGAACTTGTCGTCCTGCACGGGCAGGCCGAGGCGGTTCGGGCCGCTCGACTTCTTGGTGTCGCCGGTGCCGGTGGCCGAGCCCGTCTTGGTGGCGGAGACGAACCCGCCGGCCGCGCTCTCGATGGAGCCGGGCACCAGCGAGATGCTCGCCATGAACCCGCCGTCGACGGTGGGCTTGTAGTCGCTCGCCGAGGCCAGGGCCTTGCCCTCGGCCACCCACGGCATGCCGTAGGCGACGGCGTTGGACGCCTGGTAGAGGCCGCGCAGCACCTTGTCGACGACCTTCTCGACCGCGTCGACGAGCTTGGCGAACGGCGGGCGCGCGGCGGTGGTGAGGTCGCACACCGGGTTGAGCCAGGCGCCGACGATGCAGCTCGCGATGTTGGCGGCGATGAGCAGCAGGTTCGCGATCTTGAAGGCGATGAGGACCATCAGCACCGCGGCCATCACCATGTTGATGAGCGCGATGATGTTCATGCCGCGCGCGTGGTAGACCGCGGACCCGAAGGCCACTGCGTCGGCGCCGTCCTGCATGTACTGGCGGTAGATGGCGGCGTCGCCGATGCCGATCGCGTACCAGAGCGCGCCGACGAGGAACGCGCTCATGAACACCGCGACGAGCAGCACGGCGCCGCGCCGGTCGGCCAGCAGCGAGCGATCCTGCGAGGTGAGCGTGGTGTCCATGGTCAGTACTCGTACCCCGCACCCTGCATGGGCATCGCGGCCTCGGCCTCGAGCTTCTTGTGCAGCGTGAGGAACTGGCAGACGAAGCGGCTGCCGATGGGGATCTTGCAGGGGTAGTCGAACGTGACGTGCACGCGGACGGTGTCGTCCTGCTGGAACGTGGTCTTGCTGTCCTTGCCGCCGGGCGAGCTCGGGAAGGTGATCTCCACGTTGGGCATGGTGGAGACGGCGAGCAGGCGCGCCTTGGCGGCGGCCTCGATCGCGGTGAGCCGGGCGCCGTCGGCCTTGTTGACCGGGACGTCGCCGTAGAAGGCCGGGTCGTCGGGCAGCACCACGATGGCCGCGCGGCAGGCCGCGTAGGCCGCGTGCTTGGCGACGATGTTCGCCACGCTCACGAAGGCGAGCTGCACGAGCGACATGAACATCATGAACAGCGGCAGGAACACGATCAGGAACTCGACGTAGACCGCGCCGCGCGCGTCCTTGCGGAGACTCGGGAGGCTGGGCTTGGTCATCGCTTCAGCTCCCAGTGCAGGAAGGCCGCGACCGCGGTGCCCGCGGCGATCGCCGGTCCCAGCCGGAACCAGGTCAGCGCGGCGGGCTCGATGGCCCGGCGCTTGGCCTTGGGTAGGAAGGGGTTGATGGCGAGCCACATGGAGTTCCCGAGGACCTTGAAGAGCTTGCCTTCCCAGGCGAGCCGCGCCGGCGCGATGAGGGCCGCGGCGAGGAAGGCGTAGAACTGCGCCTCGATACCCACCATCGGTCGGCAGAGGGCGCCGATGGCCGCGAACAGCTTCAGATCACCACCGCCTCCCGCGCCGACCCTCCACAGGAGGAACGGGACGAGGGCGCAGAGGAAAGCACCCACCACCGACACGCCGGCGGCCTCGAAGCCCGCGCGCGCTCCCCCGAGCTTGAACCCGAGCGCGAAGTGGGCGAACGGTGCCAGGGCCAGCGAACCGAGGGTGAGCCAGTTCGGGATCTCACCCTCCTTGCCTTCTCCCGTCTCGGGATCACGGCCGGTCCGGTAGTCGTAGAACGCTCCGAGACCGGCGACGACGACCGCGACGACGAGGAAGTGATTCGGTCCGATCGACAAGCGCCGACGAGCCGATTACTTCGCGGCGCCGTTGATGCCGCCGACCGAGCCGGCCTGCTCCTCGACCTTGGCCTGGACCTTGGTGCCGAACATCTTGAAGCCCGCGATCGCGATGAGGGCGATGACGCCGACGAGGATGATGTACTCGACGAGGTTCGCGCCCTTGTTGTCGCGGAGCAGCTTCTTGGCGGCGATGAGCGAGAGCTTGTTCATGGGACGTTCCTTGGGGGGCTTGGCGTGGGGGACGAGAGTCAAGGGAGCGGGCTCGCGGTGATGTTGCGCGCCCGGGTGAAGTCTTTGACCAGCTGGGGACCGACGGTGATCATCGCGAAGACGAACGCGAGCCCGACCGTGCCGACGAGCACGACGTACTCGGTCTGCACGGCGCCGCGCCGGTCTTGGATGATCTGCCGCAACGTGCTCACGCATTCAGCTTAGCGAGCGCCGTGCCGGACGCGCCACCCTGGAATTCAGCCGTGTTGCGCGAATCCGACTGTCATGTGGGCGAGACTCCGTCATGTGCACACTCCAGCCACCCAGTGGCGGCCCAGTGGCGGCCCAGTGGCGGCGGAGCGGAGGCAGCCCATCGCGGTCACATGCCGGGCTTGGTCGGGAGGGCGATCGGGCCGGTCTTCTTCGGCGCGTACCAGACCTTCACCTTGGGGGCCTCGATCTGGAACTTCTGGTCGAAGGTGAAGACCTCGTCTCCACGTTTGAGCAAGAAGGCGGGGCTCGAGGGGTTCTGCGGGCGCAGGACCTCCATGCCCTTCTCGGTGGTGTCGAGCACGAGCTCGATGGGCGTGTCGGCCTCGACGTCCTTGAGCAACACGGTGGCCGCGCCGGCGCCGTCGGTGCGGCCGACCACGCGCCCGAGGTGCTTGATGGGGAGGAAGGCGCCGTTCTCGGCGCGCACGGCCACGACCGCGGTGCGGGTGGTGGGGGGACACGTGACGTCGTATTCGGGGGTGCTGCCCTCGAGCCGCCGCAGCGGGATCACCGTGGATTTCGTGGGTGACTGGAACCCCGTGGGGCACTTGATGGTGACCTCGTACGAGTCGCCGTCGTTGCCGTTCAAGGTGAGCTTGGCCTGCCCGGTGTCGTCGGTCGTGGCGATGGTCTTCCCGGCGTAGACGACCTTGGCGCCCTCGAGCGGCTTGGTCGGATCGCTCGTGACCTTGACCACGACCTCGAGGGCGGGCTTGGGTTTGACCGCGAGCGAGTCGCCGCAGCCGATCGAGCCAGCGACGACACCGAGGAGCGGCAGGAGGAAACGCATCAGTCCTTGTCCTTGGGGATCACCCTCGCGCATCGGAACCCGATGTAGGCGAAGGCCTTGGGGGCCTTGGCCTCGATTCTGGAAGCGACCACGGTCGCCGTCCACTCGCCCTCGGCGTCGTTCGGCCACTTGATGCCGACGAGCTTCTTCTCGAGGGCGGTCTTGGCGCAGGTGAGGGCGGTGGACTCGAAGCCGTCGGCGGGCGCCACGGTCACCTTGGCCGGGTCGTACTTCTCGAGCCGGTGGGGCGCGTACGCGCAGACCTTGCCCGTGCAGCACTCCATCGGGTCGGGCTGGTTGTCGGACGCGATGCACAGCGGCACGGCCTTGAGCGGTCGCGCGAACGTGGCCTTGAGCACGAGGGCCTTGTGCTCCTCGTCCTTCTCGACGCACGCGCCGACGTCGGCCTTGGCGTCGGCGAGGGCGGTCTCGAACGACTTGCGCGAGCCCTTCTGCGCGTCGGTCTCGGCGGCCGTCGCGAAGGCCACGCGCACGAGGTTGACCGCGTCGCCGCTGCCCTTGCCGCTCGCGCACGCCCCGGTGGCGCACACCGGCTCGCGCCACGCGGCGGTGGCGAGCTTCATCAGCTGGGCGTCGGGGGCCATGGCGATCGGAAGGCCCCGCACCGCGCGGAAGGTGACCCCGCCGGCCTGCACCCACGACTCGTCCTGGCCCTCGTAGTCGTCGCCGTAGAGATCGATCGTCCACTCCTGGGCGTTGCCCATGAGGTCGTGGATCGCCTGGTCCTCGTCCTTGGCGTTGGTCTTGTCCTGCTCGCTGCTCATCACCGGCAAGAGCGTGGGCTTCTCTCCGACGAAGACGCGCGTCTTGTGCAGATCGAGGGCCTCGTCGCCCCACGCGAACCGGCGTCGCTCGCCGCCGCGCGCGGCGAGCTCCCACTGCTCCTCGGTCGGCAGGTTGCCGCCGATCGACTTGCAGTAGGTGACCGCCTGCTGCCAGGGCAGGCCCGTGGCGGGGAGCTTCGCCCGCTTGCCCTTGTCGTCGGAGAGGCCGTCGATCTTGGGGAGCTTCTTCTTCTCGCTCTCGAGCCACGGCTCGACCTCGGCCCAGGTGACCTCGTGCTGCTGGATCTCGAACGCCGCGGGGGGACCGCCCTTCTGGCGTGCGGGCCGGAAGCCGCGCACCAGCGGCGAGACGAGGTCGTTCTCGACGCCCATGGTCCACGACTTCTTGCCGAGCTCCACCCGGATCCACTTGTTGAGCGGCGCCACCTTGGCCGCCGCGGCGGGCTTGTCGGACGGGGGCGGCTCGGGGCCGGGGCCCTGGACGATGCGCACGACCCCGAAGGCGATGGCGCCGAGCACGACGACCGACCCGAGGCCGATCAGGAACGAGCTCGTGCCGGAGCCCTTCTTCTTGCGACCGCTGCCGGTCGTGTGCGCGACCACGCCGGGCGGCGTGCCCTGCGCGTTGTTCTGCGGGATGACCGGCGCGTACGCGCCGCTCTGCAGCTGCCCCGGCTGGCCCTGCGTCGGCGGCGCGATCGCTGCGTAGCCGCCGCTCTGGAGCTGACCGCCCATCACCGTGCCGCCCATGCTCTGCGCGCCCATGCCCTGGGCAACAGCGGGCTGGCCCATCGCGGTCTGCGCCCAGCCGTGGTGGGTGGGCGCCGACTGCGGCTTGAGCGCGGGCCCGAGCGCCTCGAAGCAGGCGTTGGCGTTCGGGTAGCGGCGCGTGGGCTCGCGATCGAGACACCGCGCGAGCCACGGATCGAGCGCCGCGGGCCAGAGGTGGCCGACGCCGAGCTCGGCCGCGCGCTGGCTGCCGCTCGGGATCGAGCCGCGCACCACCTCGGTGACGATCCCCGTCACGTCGTTCATGTCGCGGTTGGCGGTGAACCAGAAGTAGCGGCCGGTGAGCATTCTGAAGACCAGGAGCCCGACGGCCCACACGTCGGTGTGCGGGCCGATGCGGTGGCTCTGCTCGGTCTGCTCGGGGGCCATCCACAGCGGCGTGCCGATCGCCGCGGTGCGCATGCGGGTGGCCTTGGCCTCGGCCACCACCTTGGCGATCCCGAAGTCGAGGACCTTCACCGTGAAGGGCACGCCGACCCGGTGGGCGCGCGCGATGAACACGTTCTCGGGTTTGAGATCGCGGTGGACGATGTGCGCCGCGTGGGCCGCGCCGAGCGCGTGACAGAGCTGGGAGACGAGGTCGTAGGCCGAGAGGGCGTCGACGGGCCCGCGCGCGAGCCGGCTCCCGAGGTCTTCCCCCTCGAGGAGCTCCATCGCGAGCCAGGGCATCTGCAGCTGGTCGTCGAAGCCCGCGTCGACGACCTCGACCACGTGCTCCGACTGGATCATGGAGCCGACCTGCGACTCCTGGAGGAACCGGTCGCGCAGGCCGTGGTCGGCCATCAAGGTCGGGTGCATGACCTTGAGCGCGCGGTGCTTGCGCGTGGCGAGGTGCTCGGCGACGTACACCGCGCCCATGCCGCCCTCGTTGAGGGCAGAGAGGACGCGATAGGCGTTGCCGACGATGAACCCCGGCGCGAGACCGGCCATGGGCGGCAGCGTATCAGTGCGCGACGCGCGCGTTCAACGTACGAAGCCGCCGCACGAGAACCAGCAAGATCTGCTCCTGGATCTGCGGTCTCCGTGCCATGAGCTCGCCGAGGTCTGCGGCACGGAGCCGCAGCAACTCCGCCGCCTCGACGACGAAAGCGTCGGCCGAGCGGGCCTCGCGGTCGATGACGGAGAGCTCGCCGAAGAACTCGCGCGGGCCGAGCGAGGCGATCTCGGCCTCGCCGTCGCGGATGACGACGCGCCCACGGACGATGACGTACATGTCCTCGCCGGGCTCGCCCTTCTTGAAGACGCAGTCGCCCGCGGGGCGCTCGACCGTCTCGAGGATCTCGGCGACGGTGCGCAGGTCGTCGCCCGGCAGCTCGGCGAACAGGGGGACGCTGCGCAGGAACCGCATGCGCTCGAAGACCGGGATCAAGGGGACGTCCTCCGCGTGCGCGTCGGGGAATCGATCGGCCGCGCGAGCACCATAGGTGATCATGGCACAGACGCGCAGGGTCCGGTCGCCCGCGGCGACGATCCAGGCCAGCGGGTCGTCCATGGCCGCGCGGTCGAGGAGGTCGACGCGCTCGGCGGCCTTGATGCGCTCGCGGAGCGTGAGGCGGTCGAAGAGCGGCACCACGCGGCGGGCGAGGCGCGGCGGCAGCGCCATCTCGAGGAGCTCGGCCACCTGGGCCTCCATGTGCCCCGAGGCGCCGGGCAGCGAGCGGCGCATGCCGGCCTCGACGGTGCCCGCGAGGCGACGGCTCGCGAGCAGCGAGAGCAGCTGCAACACGCGCTGGCGGGCCGCGCGGAACCGCAGGTCGATCTCGCGCCCGAGGAACGCGAACTCGTCGGCGATCTCCCAGTCCGCGGTGCCGTCGTCGTGCGCGACGCCCGCCAGCAGCGAGAGGTACCGGAAGCCGGTCTCGACCTCGCGCTCGAGCAACGGCTCCACCGCCGCGCGCGGCAGCGGCTCGCGGCGCCCGTCGTTCACGAGGCGCGAGAGCGCGCGCGTGGTGCGGTCACGGACCCCGGCGTCGTCGTGCGAGAGCAGGCGCGAGAGGGCCTCGCTCTCGGGGACGGCGTCGGCGCTGCGCACGCTCGGCGAGACGACGCTCTCGGCCGCGGTCTCGAGCGCACCCTGGCCCCACCGCAGGAGGTGCGCGACGGCGCCCTCGGTGGTGCGCGCGTCCTCGAGCAGCGGGCCCACGTCGGCGAGCAGGCTGCGCGCGCCCACGCGGCCGGCGGCCTCGAGCGCGGCGAGGCGGAGGCGTGGGTCGTCCGCCTCCACGAGGAGCTTGCGGAGCGCGGCGACGACGGCCGGGGTCTTGCCGGCGCGCGGGGCGAGGGCCTCGAGCGCGGCGAGGCATCGCTCGGGCTCTTCGGCGACGAGCAGCGGCACGAGCGCGGTGCCGCGGCGCACGCCGTCGGCGTCGTCGAGCGCGAGGAGGGCGATCTCGCACGAAGCGCGCACGCGGCGGTCGGTGTCGCGCGTGCCTCCGTCGAGCGCGCGGCGGGTGCCGTCGTCGTGGGCCCGGCTCTGGAACAGCGCGCGCACCGCGGCCTTGCGCACGTCGGAGATCGGGTCGTGGGAGAGGCGATCGGCGACGCCGGCCGCGTTGCCCGCGCCGAGGCGGCCGAGCGTGTCGAGCGCCACCGTGCGCACCGCGGGCGAGGCGTGGGCGAGGCCGCGCGGGAGCAGGCGGCCCGCGACGAGCGGGTCGGCGTGGGCGAGCAGCTCGGCGGCGAGCAGCGCCTTGCCCTCGTCGGCGTCCTCGAGGTCGCGCGCGATCACCTCGGCCGCCTCGGCGTCGAGCGGCGCGACGCTGGCCTCGTCGACGGGGCCGTCGAGCCGCAGGCGACGGTCGTCGATGGCCCGCCGCAGCGCGAGCACGTAGGCGCGCCGCAGCCCGAGGGCGATGACCGCGACGATGGCGAGCGAGGTCAGCAGGGTGAACAGCGTGAGCAGGCGCAGATCGAAGTGCGGCGGGAGCACCGCGAGCCCGAGCGCCGCGAACGCGTAGGCCACCGGCGCGATGACCCCGCGCGAGAGCGCGCGCGCCTGCGCCCGCCGCACGACGGGGAGCGGGGTCTGCGTCTGCTCCATCGCCGAGGAGAAGAGGGCGCCCTTGAGCACGCGGTCGCTGCCGCGCAGGAGCACCATCGCGAGGAACCCCGGCATCACGATCGCGAAGAGGGCGCACAACACCGTCACCGCGGGCGTGACCACGAGCCCCCGCACCGCGCCGAGGCGGGCGAGCAGGCGACCCGAGAGCGCGAGCTGGAACACGAGGCCGATGGCGCTCGTGATGCCGTAGAAGCGCCCGAAGAACGCGGTGATCGCCGCCTGATCGCCGAGGCGCTCGCGCGCGCTCGAGAGCAGCTGGAAGTCCATCAGCTGCTCGGCGAGCAGGGCCAGCACCGAGAGCGCCATGCAGAGGCGCATCAGCGGCACCTCGCTCACGAACGAGAGCCCGCTCCGCCAGCCGGCGAGCAGGCTCGAGGCGCCGCTCGTGACGGGCCGCGAGGAGGCCGGCGCGAGATCCATGCGTCCGATGGTGCGCACGAGCGCGGCGGCGCCGAGCAAGAGGAGCGGCGCGACCACGAGCAGCCCGGGGGCGCCGATGAGCGACACGAGCCGCGGCACGAGGAGGCCGCCGAGGGTCCACGCCACGCTCGCGCCCACGCCGGCGACCGGCAGGATGCGCTTCGCGGAGCGAGGGTCGACCGTGCCCGAGACGACGCTCCACGTCTGGATGAGGACGAGGCCAGCGGTGGCCTCGATCACCACGTAGAGCGCGAACGGCGCGCCCGGCACCCCCGTGGCGAGCAGGCCGCGCAGGGCGAGGCTGCCGACCGCGCCGGCGACCAGCGTGATGGCGGCGAGCCGGACGGGGCCGAGGCGCGCGGCCATGGCGACCGCGAGCGCCGAGAAGGTGGCGAGGGTGAACGCCGAGGCCGCGAAGGCCCACGGGATCGCGCTGCGCGGGTACGCGGACAGGAAGATCCCGCCCTGCGCGGCCTTGAGCAGCACGAGCGCGGCCGAGGCGACGAACACGAGCGCGAGCTGCCGCAGCGCGCGTCGGCCCTCTCCCTCGCCGAGCCCGAGCAGCTCGTTCACGGCGCGCGCCTCGGGGTCACTTCGGCGCAGAAGCCGAGGGCTTGGCGGACGCCGAGGGCTTGGCCGACGGCGCCGGCGCGGCCGCGGCCTTCTCGGTCTCGATCGCCCAGGCCGGCCGCTTCTTCG
>Ga0154020_10002000_pt1 | contig 24927 bp, 12 predicted proteins | sample Klosneuvirus_201_FD_109709 | JGI IMG/M metagenome (GOLD analysis project Ga0154020, IMG submission 109709) | Active sludge microbial communities from wastewater, Klosterneuburg, Austria - Klosneuvirus_20160825_MG | ecosystem: Engineered > WWTP > Aerobic digester > Activated sludge | place...
GTTGGAATTAAGATCACAATAGTGAGCAAAATTTTCAGAGCAGCTAAATTCACTTTCATGGGAAGGCTTTTATTTTTAACCCTTTCAGGGGAAAGATGTTTTGTGAAATCATCAATTAGCAAGGGTTAATGCGGCACTTGCTAAAGTTTGAATTTACGAATTTGATAATTTTTTTCCAATAAAAGTGCAAAAGAGGTGATTGCACTGCACCAGATATTGGGTTAAAATAGCGATGGATTGGTCTGTAAGTGGTTGATATACAAATTAATACAAATATTGAAGTGCTCCCATTTGCAATAATCCAAGCTTTTGTTTCCTTGAAACAGAAATTCAGTTCGAGATAGGGAGAATATAAAGTACAGTTTGGAGAGGATAAATATCCAGAAAAACTATTTCAAAATAGAGTGACCAGGTTCCACTTCCAGTTAGTTTAATTAATGCATAATCAGATTATAAAATTATTTCAAAAAAAAAGCCACTCTATTTGAGTGGCTTTAGTGGGAACTACTGGGTTCGAACCAGTGACCCTCTGCTTGTAAGGCAGAATATATGCCTTGTCACTGTTTTGTATGATTTAGTGTTTAGCTTGTCGCACGTGTGACAGACAATTAGTTAGATAAAATTAGTATTGTGATATTTATGAAGTAATTTGCCGTTTTGTGTGCAAATAGTGTGCAAATAATTATATTTGTAAAAAATTACTAAAGCTATGAAGCCACAAATCACCTTTTACCTCGACCAAAGACGGTTAAAGTCTGGAAATCAATACCCTATAAAACTTAGAGTTTGGGACGTATTATCAAAAAAAGCTCGACTGTATAATACTGCGATTGATTCTACTGAAATGGATTTCAATCAGGCATTGACTCAGAAGCCTAAAAAGGAATTTCTAGTTCTCAGGAGCAACCTTGATGCAATTAAAGGAAAAGCCGAGGAAATTGTGAACGAATTAACTGTTTTCACCTTTGATGCTTTTGAAAGGAGGTTTACAAGGAAGACTGGAAGTGGGATTAGTATAATATATCATTTCGAACAAATTATCGAGAAGATGCGGAGCTACGATCAAATTGGAACTGCAAGTAATTATAACCTTAGCTTGAAGTCCCTTTTGAAATTCAATCAAGAGAATAAAAGAAAGGTTTCCGGCAATATAACTTTTTATGAAATAACCACCGATTGGCTTAATGATTATGAGAACTACATGGTAAAAGGTAACGGGAAGAGTTACACAACTGTTAGCATGTACTTGAGAGCATTAAGGACTGTATTCAATAAGGCAATTGCCGAGAATGAAATTAAAGTAGATATGTACCCGTTCGGGAATCGGAAGTATGTAATTCCGGCATCAAAGAACACGAAAAAAGCATTAAATAATGAGCAATTGAAATCCCTGTTAAAATCCGAACCAAAGAATGAATTTCAGCAAAAAGCAAAAGATTTTTGGTTTTTTTCATTTTCCTGTAATGGTATGAATATAAAAGATATTGCCCTTCTCAAGTACAAAGATATACAGGAAGGTGCTGTACGCTTTTACAGGGCTAAAACGATTACAACAACTAAAGGGAGTTTAAAGCCGATTACTGCTTACTTGACAGGGTACGCTCAAGAAGTTATTGACAAGTATGGGGATGCAAATAGAAGCCCTGAAAACCTTGTATTCGATATTATACAACCTAATAGTACAGCTATTGAGCAAAAGAGGTGCATTCAAAATTTTACAAGATTTATTAATCAGCACATAAACTCACTTTGCAAGTCGGAGGGACTGCCTCAAATATCGACGTATTGGGCAAGACATTCTTATGCAACAACCTGCATTCGAAGGGGTGCTTCCATGGAAATGATTCAAGAGAACTTAGGGCATGGAAATTTAAATACCACTAAAAATTACTTTGCTGGGTTCGAAGATGAAACTAAAAAAGAATTTGCAGCTAAATTAATGGAGTTTTAATATGAACTGGAATACAATCTCTTATATATTTTTTGATAATTACGATGAATTAAGTAAAAGACCAGAATACGAGTGGTTGGCGCAAGCGTTATTTGCAGGGCATGCTGCGCAATGGGAAAGGTTAGACATATTTGAGAAAGCTAAATACATTAGTCAGGTCATACTTAAATTTCCTACTTCATTGGAAACCACTAAACATTTAGACTCCACAGTACGCAACTCCAGATTATCTGATTGGCGTTTTATATTCGACCATCTTTTAAACGGAGATAATTTTTCAGAGCCAGAAAAAATTACCATAAAAACATACAAATTTACAATTCAGAAGTTTATAAATAAGATTGATCAAATTTTGGAAAATAATGTTACGAATTATACTTTAGCTTCGCTTCTAACCGATTACAATGAGACATTTGTAGAAAAGCTTAAGAAAAGGTTCTCGAATCTAAAACCTATGAATTATGCTGTGTTATTATTTGCCCTTGAAAAATTATCCTTATTGAAATGTTCAGTATCAAAATTTCAAAATACAACAATGTTACATAAGTGTTTGGAAGCAACTTTTAATAATGTAGGTTCTAGACCTGCCCTGTCATATAATATTAAAAAGTTGTCTAAACCAAACTCTTCACAGAAAGCGCTTATCACAAGCATGGCATTAGAAATAAATGCAAAATTAAAAGAGTAGAGGCCATAGTCTCAGAATTTCTGGCAATAAAAGTGCAGTTATTGGAATGAGATTTGTAGTTTCATGGCAAATCTCCTATTGGCTTCACTTCTTAACGATTTTTACTAAGTTAAAATTAAACTCAAACTATTAACAATTTATTAAAATAATACAAGCGCCGAAAAGGGATACGAAATCACAATCATTGTTGACGATCACTGATTTGTCGAATTCACACTGTACCAAAATTGTAGCAAGTACCAAGTCTGTATTGAATTATTATTATTAATACCATTATCAAAAAAATAGAAGGCTTTAAAATTCAATAAAGACCTGGTTTTTTGAAATTTGCAAATACAGCTCTTAATGCATTGGTATAAAATCTTAAAATCGAAATTCAATTGAAAAGGTCAAGTATACATAATTAATCAAAATTCTTAATTTTTTTATAATAGAAGTTATTTAGATTATCCTTTCTATAAAAAATTATATAATTACCATTTGTTTTTTTTAAGGGTAAGGATGATTTCATCACTCTGTCATCAAAATTGGCTATTTCAGTATTATACACGTTATCATTATCAATAAAATATCCTGTCAGAACAATTCTAGACCCATCTTTTTGCCAGAAATTCTCATGAGCAAATATAAGACTGTTATCCTTTCTCCGGTGCAGACTTCTATAATAAGTACCATCTTTATTAAGAATTAATGTGTCATATACATTGGTTAAGTTATCCACGGTATAAATGCCAGTAGGATTATTTGGCGTTGTGCATCCAATAATAAGTACAAAAAAGTATGTAATTAAATAAAACTTGTTGGGCATGTGCTTTTCGATTACTTTAAGGGTAAGACAAATAAATATGTTTGATGTGTTGTGCTTTTAGGAAATCCAATTCCATTAATTCTTGGCGTATTTGTAACATCACTATTGTAATATAATGATGATTTTGATTTAGAATCTGTTCCCATAACAACTACTTTGTCACCAACTGGATAAAAGCTAAATGAAACTCGCCCCATCATATGTTGATTCATGTTTTGAGCTGTTGTAAATCCATCAATTCCAAAAGTGCCCGGGAAATAAAACTTATTTTCTACACCTTGTGCTCGGTATTGTCTATGTGCCTTAGCAAAGGAAGATGAAAATCTAATATCACGATTCATATTTTGATCAGCGCCATACATTAAACTCTTTTCGGGACCTGTACCTTTAAAAAATTCCAAACTAATATCACGCCAAGTTGCCTCAGGCCTATGTGTATAACCATCTACAAATTCAGATGTTTCCATCCATTGTCGATCATTTGTTTTAGTGTTAACAATTTCAGTTTGCCCTTTATGATCTCCCTCTTTATGATGAACATAATCAATACAGTCATCATCGCCCATAGTGTTAAGTTTATTCTTTACTATTTTTCCATTTTTATCGCGAATTATTTCATGTTCACCATCTAGTTGTCCATCTGGATCAATTCGATTGATTGGATTATCACCACAGAAGTTATATGGGGTTAAATTTGTTCTTTGGGATTGCTTGGGATCAATAATTCTCCACCTACCTATAATTGGATCATACATTCTAGCATGAAAATCCAGTTCATCTAAATCAAATTCTCCTATTAATTTCTTAGATTGAAACTTCGATTCATTCTTTGGCGTCATATAAGAGTTAGTGTAGGACAAATATGGGTTTACCAAACCATAAGGATAGTAAGTATTGATTTCTCTTAAGTATCCGTTATAATTAATAATTCTAAAATTATCAAAAGCTACATCATTACTGCTTTCATTACTGACATATATGTAAATAAAACCATTATTCCTAATTTGCATATTTATAACTCCAATTTCATCCAATATATCTGGATTATCAGCACGGATTACACCACTATTCTCAGGTATAAACTTAAAATTCTTGTCAAGCATTAAATAAGTTAAAAATGCATTTTTACCTGAAGTTTGTCCTGTAGAATCGATTCCAAGTGAATTTGTTAGGAAGCTTAGAAGTGAACCATTCTGTAAAAATGTGTTGTTCGCCCATAACTGCTGAGATTCTATAGTTGTTCCGGCAATACCACCAGAACTATTGATGAAAAATATACCAGCAAGTTGATTTAAAATATCATTTATTGAACGAATATTATTAGTATCACCTATAATATTTTCAAAAAAATATTTTGTAGAGAAGCTGATTTCATCACCTTCATAAACTTCAAGCAATTTTGCATGGCCAATAGGCCGTCCCAACCAAGCATTTAGTAATGACACTTTTTCATCTATTGAATAAGTGCTATCTGGAGGTTTGTTTAGTGGGTTATTCTCTCTAGTTTCCTCAACATTATAAAATAGTGCCTCCTCTAAAGAAGCATTTTGTTCCTCCATGGTTGCCCAATATAATTTATGAAAACTTTCTTCACTTACAACTGCTCTCACACTTCCTAGATGGTCCTTTATCAAATAATCATAAACCCATTTTATATCAGCATCAAGAGCTGCATCTGGATGTTTTGGACGAACCCTTCCTTCGCTTGTTAATATACTTGTTATAATTGGTAACGAGGCTTCAGTATTATATTCAATTCCGTTAATATAATATTGTTGATCTCCAGCACTTGTTAACATTGAAAGTTTTTTACCTTCTCCATCATAAATAAAATCCAATACTCCATTTACTGTTTGAATTTGATTTGGTAAGTTCAAAGAGTTATACGCAGTTCTGGTTCCTTTATTTAAATCTTGTATTATTCTTGAATTGTTGTCATAAATATATTCATCAGGATCCTGAACTAGTTCATTAAAATATTTAGTATCAACAGTAGAAATTTTATCATTTACTTGATACAACTTATTATTACGAAGATTATTTCCGGACATATTATACCTATATTCTAAATCGTCAACAAGGGATCCTTCCTTCCATCTCTTTAAACTTACGATGTTGCCACTAGGATCATATGCTACCCTTTCAGTAAAATCATTTACTCTATAATCAAAATTCAACTGGTCGTTTTTGTCAGTTGTAGCAAAATATCCAGCTGTCATTCTGTTTAAGTTATCATACCTATAGATATAAGCACATTCAATTATTTCAGAGGCGTCAATCGTTGGGTGCTTAGTTTTCCACTTGTTTACAGAAATGTTGCCATTGAAAAATGGTTTTGCGTAATATGATTGACTTATTAAATTTGGAGATTCATACTGTAATTCTTGGCCAAAAACATCAAAATCAGCATGGATATTATAGCTATCTTGAATCAAAGATGAGTTATTAATATGTGTTAACCAACCATTGATGTTATATCTAAAATCGATGTTTTGTAAATAACCATACACAGGAATCCCATACAACCAGTCGTAGTGCAAACTTTTCGTTATTTCTTGACCTAGTTCGTTATACTCATGAAAAACCATATGTAATTCTCGAGGATCATTGGCAGTCTGTTGCCATTCATCTGTTAGCCTTCCATAATGGTCATAATCATAGGTATTTCGTATGAATAGTGAATTGGTTCCTTGATAATGAGTTCTGTAAAAATTTGCAATTGACCCATCAAAATTTAAATCAGATTCGTAGACATCCCAACCATCGAGTAGATGTTGATCATGTTCTTGAACAAGTCTGCTCTTATCATCAAAGTACTTAATGTTAACAAGGTAATTATTGTTACCATCCAAAATCTTAACTTTCTTACCTGTTAATTGTCCATTAACACTTAAACTTATTGCACTCCCATTAGTGTGTATTGTTGGACTGCTACCCATATCAAAATCATAATCATCATAGTATGTTTCTACCAAAATTTCATCAGCTAAGGTTAAGACGGGAATTACTTGATTTGTGTACCCTTTACTTCCATTGGAATAAGTTATATTCTCCCAGGATCTATTGATTTGATTATTCACTTGGTTTTGTAAATCTTGCCGAGTAGAAATAGAATAGTGCAAACCATATTGAATTACCCTTCCTAATGCATCATATTTATAAAAATTCCACTGATCTAAACTTCTTTGTTCTGGGTTCTGAGTTAGTATTACATTATCTAAATAATCATAAACATTATAAATTAATCCTTCTAAACCATTTTGAAATTCTATTATTCTACCCTTCTCATCATAATTATAAACAAATGCATTGGGATGCAATGTAGAATTATTTAGAACTAACTCTATGTTGCTTTTACAAGGATTAGAAACATTTGCGTTTTTGAGATTCTTCACAACCTCAGGTGGAATTATTGCCACAAGTCGTTTGGAATAATCATATACATATCTTGTTGAATAATCACCCCAAGCAAGAATATTACTTGATTCAGTAGTCAGATTAGGATACAAAACTAAATCATTACCATTTCCCCCATTTGTAAAATCGAAAGTTACAGCATGATTTGATCCATTAATATCACTTAAAACTTCAGATCGTTTCCAAAGTAATCTACCTTCATAATCTGTGAATTCAATAGTTTTATTATTATCTTGATCTATATAAACAGTCTTGAGTGGTAATTGGTAATGAGAGGACTGATCACAAAAAATAATTTCTCCTCCATTCTTATGATCAAAAATGCTATTATAAAAAACATATAAATCAGATTGATCAGCAACTCCATATTGATATTCAGATTCATTACCAGTGCCTAGCTGCCAAGCACTTCCAAATTTTGCACCCTTTAAAATTCGTCTGTTTCCACCAAGTTCATATTCATTTTCAAAGTATGGTATGTCATTGGGGATTTCTGTGCCAGGTTGATTATAAAAAGACAATAAATCATTTAAGGCATTAGTTTTAAAAGTACCATCAGAAGTTGAAGAGATAAATGGTAAATAATATCGATCAGGAAAACCCACTTTATTAAATGTATGGATTGTGACTTTATCCTTTGCATCTTGAATATACTTTGCAGAAAATTGCTTCTCGACTGATTGAACCGTTTTACCAAATCCATCAAAATAATTAATCACAGTTTGCATGTCATCATCTGGTATGCTTCCATTTATATAGTCTTGAAGTAAATATGGATTGGTAAAAATTGTTTTAGAATGGTAACCAATATCTAAGATATCATCAATATTTTTTTGGTGATAATTGTTTACAGAAAGAATATTTTTAATGTAATCCGTAATTATATATTCTCTTCCCCAATTGTCATATGATATATATTTAGGTCTGCTATTAAGATCACTAACACTTGTAACCAATAATTTGTCTTGGTCATATGTGGTGGTTACCATTTGTGATAATGCAGGTTGAAGTCTGAGGTCATCAACATATATTTCAGAATTTGCATCATAATTAACTATGTAGCATGTAAAGCCTAAAACATCGGAAGTACTTAGATTTCCAAGACTGATTTGATTCTGTCTAAATTCGACCAAATTGACATTTAATTCAAAATAGTGCCAGTCGTTAGAAACATCTATGCTTTTGCTGAAATAACCCTGATTATTAGCTCCAATATTTACAAGTAACTGGGTATTACTATCAAATTTTTTTATATCTAAGACTAAAACTGCATTTCCATTTGAAAACCCAAGAGCGGTTTTGACCCATGCAGAAAATTTATAAAGTTGCTCGCTGTTTTCTGGAATAAATTCCTTACTTGCGCTATAATTAATGCCAGTGATATTTGGAAAAATTTTTTGACAGTACTTGCCACTGTGAGCATTAACAACTGCATCCTCAATAACCTCTGAATTAGGATTATATATCCATAAATCTTCATTTTCTTGAGCACCTAAGTTATTTATTGGTCCACTTTCAAAGCCGATGTAACTTACCTCATTTCCATAAGAGCCAACAATGCTTAAGGAATTTGCATTTTTACAATTCATTTGTTCAAAAATACCTGTATTGTCAAAAAGAACTGAAGTAGTAATACCATTTTTTCTTTTTATGGTTAGAGGATTTCCAAATTTGTCATACTTGACCACTTCAGTTAATTGATAATAATTTATATCAAAATCAAAATCTCCTGTTGTTTGATTAATTGTAGATGGTTGGAATGAGGTTAATAAGAAAGGTTGAATCACTCCGAGCTGAAAATGTTTATTTTTAGAAATTGTATTATTTGTTGATTCTTTAAACAAATTAAGATTGCCAGATACTACAAAATCTTTTTCTATAATTATTGGTTCCGGTCCTGGTTCGGGATCCGGGTTAGTATATTCAGGATCTCCTGGATATACTAATTCTTTCCTGTGGATATACGTGTATTCTTCAACAGGAATATTTACTAAATGATATTCGTTTTGCATTTTTAAAATGGACAGAGTGAAAGGATCTAAATTTGATATGCTACTTGGAATATTATAATCAAGAGGATACTTTATTTTTTTAGAATAAACGTAATCCTTATAAGGATCACTTGGATCAGTGTTTATATCATTCCATTCAATTTTTGTGATTTGTTTATGACTTGAATTAGAATAACTATATCGTTTCTCAAATGTTTGACCATTTATAATTTCTTCTTCAGCAATTAATCGCTTCCACGTGGTTTGTTTGCTTTTATATGTCGTAGCATTAAGCCATCCAACTGAATAAAATAAAGAGTTGATATCTGATTGATTTTGAGTATAATCATGAAAATCGCACAAAACATACTGATTATTTGGGGGGATCCAACTATTATCTTGGTAAAAAGGAGTTATGTGAAATAAATCTGCAAAGTCAAAAATAGAAGATGAAATGTATTTATAGAAAAATGAAGTAAAATCATATGAATATTTCTTTATGTGAGTCGCTGTAAGACCACTTCCCCGAACCACCTTCGTCAAAACAGGTTCTTGATTCAAATTTTTATTTTCAATAATTGCAAACACCTTGGAAAATGAATTGTTTTGTTCAAATCCTTTTAAGGGGATTATTTTCTGTTCCGAGTATGGAATATTTATTGAGGTGGGGTAAGTAGGGTCATTATAGTAATATGCAATAGTTGATCCATCACTATATTGCTCAGTTATGGTTTCATAATGATGAGAATTTTTAACACTATTATCAACTCTGATATCATAAACAAATGATAAGTTATCCTTTTCATAAGGTGATTGATTAAAATATTCTGTTCCACAAGAAGTAACTCGGTAGTTGTAGTTCATGGCAGACGTATGGCGCTTAATTTCATCTGCAATAAAATTTGAAAATGCAATAAGCATGTTTTGCCAATAAGTTGAAGGCAGTGCCGAATAATGACCCATTCCGTATGTATACAATATTTCACCAGGAGAAGTATCCCCTGAAGCATCAGCGTGAAGAGAATTAACTTTAATCTTGTGCAAACGAATCCCTGAGGAGCCGTCAAAACTTTTATAAAACTCTCTATATAAAGGAAACTTTATATCACTGCCCACATTTTCTGAATTTTGAATTGTTGTTCTACCTTTGGCAAAGATGTTATATATTTTTATGGGTGGAAGTTCAGTTAATGTGAAATTGTTATTGTCATTTGGATTGTAACTATCATTCTCATATTCAAATTCAAATTCTCCGCCATCTGGTATTGTTAATTTTGTCAAAGACCAGGCAGATTGATTATTTGCTAAAAATCCCAAATCTGATTTATAATGATTGGAAATGCTAGCAGAATAAGGTGGGGAGCATTCGAGATTTGTAGAATATGAAAATTCTGATAAAAAATCATAAAAGTTATTCCCATAATTGTAAGGAATAGGGAGGTTAGGGTCCTGTCCTGGAACATTAGGAAAAGGTCTTCTTGAAGTTAAAAATGACTGTCTTACACTTGGCTGAAACAACTTCTTAAATATCTCCATTGAATGAATGTAGCTCAAGGAAGGGTTGTTGTTGTATTCAAATTTATATGACTTTTTTTCTGAGCTTGATAAATCATCTTCTGGAAAAATGTCTACTCCTAATAAGGTGGTTTTACCACGACCCGTCGAAGAATTTATTATATCCAGAAAACACGCTTTTTTTGTAGGGTCGCTATAATTAAAATAGTGATAATTTAAATTTTGAGTATTTTGACTAGCTCTTGTTATCCAATTTTCTTGATTATTATTATCAATGATTAAATAATTAGACACAGCTAATTCGTTCGTAGATCCTTTAGCTGCATATTTGAATAGGATAGTGCTTTTAGCAATATTACTAAAAGCACTTTTAATGTTAATTTGATCATATTTTTTAGTTTCAATAGGAAACTCAATCTTAAAAGCATCGTTAATGGTAGTAGTTCCTTGGAAAGCTATATTATCCCAGATATAGTACAAGTTACCCAAGTAGTTAGCAGGTCTTTTGAAATAATCATGATCAACATCAAATTTTTGACTCGTTGTAAAATCAAGCTTTTCAATCGGAGTTTCAATCTGTGAAATATATGCAACTTCTTTCATTAAAGAACTAGGTCTGTCAGTCTGTGAAAAATTGCTCCACGTCCGAAAATTCGACACTTGGTGGGATGATAAAAATCCTAGATATTGATCACTAATTGATGGGGTCTCATAACTAATACGAATCCAATCCCCTAAATCCCCATCATCAGCTAAATTATTTTGATTTAGATCAACATAATCATAACTTAAAACTTCGGTTAAAAGCCATTCTGCAATATAGTCCATTTTCCACCATTCACCAGCTCCATATTCGTGTAAGCTTTCTCCAGGGAAGAACCCTGAAACTCGATGGAAAGTACTCCAATACGAGGCTTCAGAAAACAAATATTTTTGACCTCTTAAAGGTTTTCCAAATATATATTTAGTGCCGTCCTCAAGCGTGATTGTAAAACTATCAAAGTCTTCATATCTAACATTTAAACTTGTATTTTGGTCAGGGAAAGGAGTTAAATTATCATAAAGTGAATGTACATATTTTCCGAATTCTCTATTTGATACATAAGGAGGAATTGCAATTGCAGCGGCAAAACTTTGTGAATTATTTATATTAAGTGGAGCGATATTTGTCCCTAAATTAATTTCATTTATCCTGCTAAATTCTTGAGGTATTTCAAAAACTTTAGTAGAAAATTCAATTTTCCAAGGTTCTTGGTATTCCCAAACAAAATTATGAGTACCACCTGTCGTACCATTATTCCAAAAAGTGTTTCCTCCTTTTCCAGGAATTGAAACAACATAATCATCCGGAGTTAATTGAGCTGTTGATGCGGATTCAATTAAATTGTATACTAAACTTTTTTCATGGTTCATTGGATTTACAGGATTGAAGTTACAATTGCTGCAATTATCTTTGCTATCAATTAAACCGTCAGGAATACCTGATTCTGTATTTTGCATCTTACATTCACTAAGTGTTGATGAGTAGTCTGGTTCAAAAGCACCATAATCCCGAGAAATTTTACCAAAATTAACTGACCATCCTAGGCCAACTTCAGTTGATTTTTGATCTACCTGAACACCAGCTTGATAAATCAGTTGTATAGGTAACTTAAGACTCCTGCCTTTGACCACATACAATGGAACAGTTACATTTAGATCACCACTTTTATCAACAGTTGTGTATTGTTTTATGATAGATTCTGCTGAAATACTATTCGCTTCGGAATTTGCACCACCACTATTAGAAGTGGAGGTGCTGACACTTACTTTTTCGAAATTATTTAGTTTTGCGGCATCGCCGATTTGTTGACATAGGGCAATAGAATAAATCACACTGAAAATAACAACCAGATATACTCGTTTCCAAATATATTGGAAATTCAGGAGAAAATTTAAGTGTTTCATAGGCAATAAATATGATTTTAAAAGAAATAGTTATAGCTAATTTTTAAAGGAAATCTCGAGTTGAAATCATTATTTAATATGTCATAGATTATATTAAATGAAGTATAATTTTTTCTATATTGGTTTTTCTTAATTTCAATACCAATCCATAGGGATTCAAATTTTTTATTTTTGAACAATTTTTCATTTATCCATAAATTATTAGAATAACTAGTATAAAAATAGATGGGATTCTTAATTAATATGCATGAAAATACATTTATTGAATAGGAAACCATTGTAGGGTCAATAGACTCTAAGCTAGAGCCTATGGAAGATTCAGCTAAAAATCCTGCACCTATCTCTGGAAATTTGCTCGAGATGTAACTAGAACGAAAACCTAAATTTATACCAGAAGGGATTCCATTTTCATTTGGTCTTACTTGAAGAATTATACCATTTAGTATTTTCCCTTTATCAATTTTAGGTATGAATTTCTGTAAACTGCTGTCTTGTATTTGAGAAGCTTCAGAAAGCCCAATGAATGTATGTTTTAATTCTTTTAATGAATTTAATGCATGATCCATGCTTTCATTGTACGTAGAAAATACATTGTCAGCATCTTGAAAACAATTATTAATCGATTGCTCGGTTGATTCAATTGATTGAAGCGAATTAAATTCTGAAGGAAAGTTGGGCTCATGGCTATTCGTAAATTTTAAATTACTATTCAAATAATAGTTTAATCCATTGAATTGATAAATATCTGATAAATTTGAAATACCATAATTGTTTTTCTTGTTCAATATTTTAGCTACTTCTCCATTCAAATGAGAATTAATCTTGCCTTTAATAATTGCCTTCTCAAAATATTTTTCTTGTAAATTGATTTCATAGTTGAATTTGGTTATTATTTTAACTAATTTCTTTAAATATTTCGTGTGTTGATTATTCTGTACTTTTTCAGAATTAACCAATCGAAGTTGTGAATTAAAGTACTTGGAAAGTTCTTGAGCTTTTTTTTGCTCATGCTGATAAAGGACGAAATGTTTATATGAGGAGGTTAAGTTGATATTATCTGTTTTATACAGTGCAAGAAATTCTAGCGCAGATTTAAGTGAATCCTCTTGTAGATTAATTCTTGAACTGGATACGGATTTCGATTTTATGTTTTTCTGTAATTCTGACAATGCAAAGTAGTTGGATTTGAAATATCCATCAGCCCTTCTAGGGTTTAAATTGCAATAGTTTGATATGCATTTGGTTTTGATTTTTTCATAGCATTCTAAATACTTTTTATTTATTGATTTCAACCGCTGATAGCGAGCATTAATAATTTGACAAAGTTCAGCGTCAGTCCCTTTATCAATACCCAATGTGTCTGATGTGTTCAAATGAGATGCAATTGTAATATTCATATTTATTACAAAATTCAAAAGTATAATGAATATGAAACGATTTACAATTGCAGTGTTAATTGACATAGCTATAAGTGTTATAAGGAAATTAATTCTATGAAATGTAGGGTACTAGTAAATGTTGATATTCCATTAATAGTAATTATCGTTTATACTTCATTATAAAGTTCTTAAGAACTGTTCTTAACATTATGATAGTAAGTTTATGTAAAGCAAAAAGAATTTCAAATAAATACCTAGGATTTAACAAATTGTTTATAAATTAAATGTTATTGATTTTCAAGAATTTATGAATTATCTGGACCAATTTAAGAACAAATTATATTAGAATAAGTCCAATATAAATTATTACCTTATCTATTTTCATAGAAGTTTAAGGAAAATACTCTAAATTTAAATAAGTCTTGGAAGCTAAAATTAATGTTGAGTATCTATTTAGTAACCAAATACATATGATTATTTTGTTTACTATTTTCTTACAGTAAATTTCGTAAACAAATTGGTCATCAATTTTGCCATGAATTTTAAATCTATCATCATGGAAAATCCTTTCTCTCAACTTGCAAGCCGATTTGATAAAGTCGAGCTTTTACTAGAAAAAATACTGGCTGATATGCCAGATATTAAACTATTTAATTCTGGTTCGGAAAAATTCATGAACATCAAAGAAGCATCTGAATTTCTGAATTTGCAAGTACCAACCTTATATTCTAAAGTATCCAATGGCGAAATTCCTTATAATAAAAGAGCCGGAAGACTATATTTCTCCAAAGCAGAGTTGATCCTATGGATAAAAGAAGGGAAAAGAGAGACAATAGCAGAACAAGTTTCATCTGCAATTGATAACCTATCAAAAAGAAAAAAAAGGTAATTAATGGCTGAAACATTAATTACCTGATTAAACTTATTCAATATGCAAGGCAAAGATACAAAAATTATAGGAATAGATAATCCGGAACTCACAAAATCTATTTTCTCATTATTCAAAAACCCAATTACTAACAAGCATCCTGAAAGAGATGTTGATGTAAAAGATATTTTCAAACTGATATCATCCGACCAATTCGCTCACCAAACAGAGTATTTAAGAAGTTTAAAGGGAAAGGAATCTGCTAGAAAATATAAAGCAACTGCATTCGATTATGTGACATTTAACGGAAGATTTACTAGTAGACAGGACGATGCTTTAATTAAACCTTCCGGACTCTTTATAATTGATGTAGATCATCTGGGTGATACATCAGACCAATTCAAAAAAAGCATAGTTTCAGATAAAGTTATACGTCCTTTACTGGTCTTTAAAAGTCCTAGTGGAGACGGATATAAGGTAGTAATAAAAATTGATCCCAAGATCATAAACTACCAAGCCAAGAGTAATATAATGTTACCTATTTGGGGTGCTGTGAATCGCTACTTTGAAATCAATTATTCACATTTAATCAAAGGTGATAGTAAAAATTGTTATATTGATAAATCCGGAAAAGATTTAAGTAGAGCATGCTTTATTTGTCACGATCCAGAAGCTTTTATTGATGTAGATAGCAATGTTGAATTAGGTGAAGGATTTTTGAACGAATTTCAAGCAGACAATGAGAGTAAATTCAAGAAAATTTACGACCGAACTCAAAAACAGGCTGTAAATCCAGCAACTAAATTATCAGACTTAGCTAAACGTCATCTTTTACCAGAGGGTAACCATCATCCTGAACTACTTACTTTCATTGGTGCTGCTAAAGCTATTGGCAAATCAGTAGAACAAACATTAGATTACATAAGAACCAATGTCGATATTTCAACAGAATCATCCCACTCTGATACCGATCAATTAGAGGAACTTGTTAGAGATATTTATCAAAGATATAAAGACCCAGATTCTGGAGTTATTTATTTGACTCCCCTGAGTATTGGATTTGGTATCTTAAATCTTAAATACTCTAAAGATGCAAAACAGTATGTTGTTAGTTCTTTATTCGTAGATGAAGTTAGGAATATTATACACAGAGAAGGATTTGCAAAGCGAAAAATCGGGAAGGTCTATGTATTTATTCAAATTGAAGGATGCATGATTAGGGAGGTATCACCGGAAAATATGAGAGATTTTATGACTAGCTATATTGATAGTATTGAAAATTGTATAAGTTTTTCATATAAAGGTCAAGATTACAATATTCCCGCAGCAACGATTAGAGATACATATCTAAAAAACAGCAATAACATTTTCAATAAAGTTTGGATGGAACATTTACACATTCACGAAGTCCCAATTTTAAAAGATAAGGAACATGAAATCTATTTTTACTTCAAGAATGGGTTGGTAACAGTATCCAAAAATGGCATTGAATTTAATGGTTCGCCTGAACATGATGAATATTGTATTTGGGAAGATCAGGTTATAAAACATGATTATGTTCAAATTACAGATTTCACAAACTGCCATTTTTACAAGTTCCTGAGGAATGTTACAAATGACGATGAGCAGAGATTTGCTCGAATGGTTACAGGGATAGGTTATTTATTACATCATTATTTTAGAGCAAGCGAAGGGCAAGCAATTATATTTTATGATGAAGCAATTACAGACTCAAAAACGCCTCAGGGAGGCAGTGGCAAGGGTTTAATAATAAATGCAGTTAAACAAGTTCGAAATGTCACCAAAATTGATGGTAAACACTTTAATTCAAAGGATAAATTCCGATGGGAAATGATAAGCCCAGGAACTCAGGTTGTTTGGTTAGATGATGTAAGTCCGGATTTTGAATTTTCAGTTCTTCATAGCAATTTAACCGATGGATGGACTATAGAAAGAAAGTACCTTTCAAAATTTTACATTGATCCGGAGGATAGCCCGAAAACAGTAATTTGTTCCAATAGCATCATAAAAGGTGGTGGTTCGACCAATAAACGCAGACAAACACCGATAGAATTAAGCGACTTTTATAGCAAGCAAATTATTAGAGGGGATGAAAAGCCTATAGAGGAAACTCACGGGGGACTATTTTTTGATAAACGAACATGGGATTCTAATGAATGGAGTTGCTTTTTTAGCGTTATGACTAACTGTGCTTTTCAATATGGCTGGAAGAGGAAAAAAGCAAGGAGCGTAAAATTGATACAACACAGGGTCCAAATGAGAAAAGGGCTTTATCTTTCTTAGATGCTTTAACCAATATCCAGATAGCCAATCCTCACGAAAAAGAACTGTTGCAAAATGCTAAAACTGCCATTCGCTTGGGCAAGTTCCAGCATTTGCAACGTGACATAAACAAACTGGCTAAAGCAGTTAAAGCATCTCCATTAAAGCCTGCAATTCTTTTAGAGGAAGTTATCAAGAGTTTGAATAAATACCCCCTTCGGGTGGTGGAAGATGACAGTGAACTGACAATTCAACCCATATTCAACCTGAAAGAATTTAAACCCCAAATTATCATCAGTGAAAGCTTCAATAATTAATAGCAATGGATTTTAACTCATTACGAAATAATCTTCAACAGGCCTACCACCAAAAAAATTGGAGGGAATGGTTGTTACAATTATTTGGGCAGCAAATTAGCATTGAAACCAAAGCCGAAAAAATTGTTGTTCAAACAGGAAACGCAAAATCAATAGAACGCTTTGCGGCTATTTCCCTAAGTGATAATAAGAATATTGCCGTTTTGGATATTAAAACAAAAACTGATATTCAAATTGCACGTAATAGAGTTGCATTAAGAGAGATTGCCTTTAAACTTATTGACCAGTACAAATATCACGGCTTGATAGTATTCTACCATAGTGAAGACGAAAAGCAACTGGATTATCGTTTATCTTTTATCAGTAGCTTAACTACTATTGATGTTGATGGAAATTTCATCACTCAAAACACACATGCTAAACGATACTCCTTTGTACTGGGAAGTAATGAAAGCTGTACCACAGCAACACTTCGCTTATTAGACCTAAAGAGCAAAGTACCTGCCTTTAAAGCTTTTGAAACGCAAAAAGGTATTTCATTAAAAGACATTACTGATGCTTTCTCTGTAGAAGCTTTAAACAATGAGTTTTTCAAAAAGTATAAAGACATTCATTATAAACGCTTTTGGGAATATATTGCCAATAAATCAGATTACGCTGAAGTTTTATTGAATACAGAAGAAACTGAAATTGTAAAGCAACAAAAGCCCATCCGTGATTTTGTAAAGAAAATGCTTGGCAGAATTGTCTTCCTACACTTCTTACAGAAAAAGGGCTGGATGGGTTGCCCTGCTGACACGGAGGCTTGGAAAGACGGTGATAAAAACTTTATGCTGAATTTATTCAGCCACTATCCAAAGCAGGAGCACTTTTACAGTAAAGGCTTGACTATTTTATTTTTTAAAGTTCTGAATACCGATAGGCGAAAGAGAAATGATGTAATGCCTAGCGAATTGCATTATATCAATCCAAATGCGAAAGCAGATGCTTATCGAGCACCTTTTTTAAACGGTGGTTTATTTGATGACGACCTGTCAGAAACTAATAGTTTTGATTTTCCTGTCAATTATTTCAAAGACCTGTTCGACTTTTTTAGTCAATACAATTTTACCATTGATGAAAACAGCCCAGAAGAACAGGAAGTAGGCATTGACCCCGAAATGCTGGGGCATATTTTCGAAAACCTCTTGGAAGAAAACAAAGACAAAGGGGCGTTTTATACCCCGAAAGAAATTGTGCATTATATGTGCCAGGAAAGCTTGATACACTACTTGCGTACGCATTTACCGGAATGTGCTGCGGATGATGCAGAGGCTACTAAAGCTATTGAAACCTTTATCCGTAAGGATGATATTGGCAATCGTGTCGATAAAAAGAATTTTATAGTAGTCAAAGCCAAACATATTAAGGCCATATTAGATAAAGTGAAAATTTGCGACCCTGCCATTGGTTCAGGTGCCTTCCCGATGGGTATGTTGCAGGAAATTTTTAAAGCCAAAACTACACTTGATTTAACCCTTGATAAAGCACAGGTAAAAAAAGACATTATCCGCAACAACATTTATGGTGTGGATTTGGAAAATGGTGCAGTAGATATTGCCCGTTTGCGTTTTTGGCTAAGCTTAATCGTAGATGAAGAAGTACCTCACCCCTTACCAAATCTGGATTATAAAATTATGCAGGGCAATAGCTTGCTTGAACGCTTTGATGATATTGATTTAAGCAAAGTACTCACAGTTACTAAAACCACCACCATTTACGAACCTGAAAAGGATTTGTTTGGAAACATCAGCTACCCTCAACTTAAAATTACGGATAATACAATTCTACGAGAAAGCAACTTGCAGCAATTGATTGATGATTTTTTTGTGGAAACCGACCCCATAAAAAAAGCCGAAAGAAAAGAGCAGGCAAACCAAACAGTGCATAATCATATTGATTATAATTTGGAGCAATGGCAACATGCCCTAACTATACAAATAGCCAATGCACCAAAACTCTCAGACAAAACTATAAAACCGGCAACCAAACGAAAAGTTGAAAAACTTTACAATGATCTAGAATCCCTGAATAATACCCGAAGACGCCTCCATGAGTTGGAAAACAAAACAGCCAAGCCCTATTTTTTATGGCACTTGCTTTTTGCTGATGTATTTGAGAAGGGTGGCTTTGATATTGTGATTGGCAACCCCCCATACATACAACTACAAAAAATGGGCGAGGAAGTAAGTAGATTGGAAAAAGCTAAATATCGAACTTTCAGTCGCACAAGTGATGTCTATTGTTTGTTTTATGAACAAGGATACAATTTATTGAAAGCTGATGGTATTTTGACTTATATAACAAGCAATACTTGGATGAGAACAAAGTTTGGTGAGGCTTTGCGCCAATATTTTAGGAAAGAAACCCTTACAATAGCACTTATAAATTTCGAGGACACACGGATTTTTCGATCAGCAACAGTAGAAACAAACATTATATTAGGAAAAAAGAAAAAAGAATCTAAACCGTTTAAGGCCGTAGCCGTAAAATCAGATTATAATCTAGGCACAAACATATATGAGTATTTTAGAAATAATTCCATAGAGATAAAAGAAACGTCCGATGAAGGTTGGATTATTTTGAGTAAAGATGATTTTTGGTTAAAGACCGAGATTGAAAAAAAGGGGATTATATTAAAAAATTGGGATGTTGAATTTTATCGTGGAATGTTGACTGGTTTTAATGATGCTTTTTATATCGATGAGAAAAAAAAGCAAGAGTTAATTGAAGAAGACCCAAACAGCGAAAAGATTATAAAACGACTTATACGTGGAAGAGAAATCTACCGATGGGGATATCAATTTAATGGAAATTACGCTATTTATCCCCATAACGGGGTAAGAGAAAATAGCAAAAAAGGAACCAAAGCATTAACCAGAATCGATGTACCTAAGGACTTCCCAGCAATATATAAACACTTAAGTCAGTACAAAGACAAAAACTCGCCACTTGCTAAGAAAAATGAGGATGGTTCAATTCAGACACTCATTGACAGAACTGATCAGGGAGCTCATTGGACTAACATTCGTGATTGTGCATACCTATTATCGTTAGAAGAAGAAAAGCTTGTATGGCTTGCAATAACAGATAAGCCTGCTTTTGCTTACGACAACAAACATACTTATATATCAAACCCCTCTTATTTTATGAATGGAAAGAATTTAAAATACTTACTAGTATTTCTAAATTCCAAAGTAATTGAATGGTATTTAGATAAAATCTCGTCTAGCACAGGACAGGGAACCAATCAGTGGAATAAAATGTATATTGAACAACTACCAGTCCCTCAATCAAATTCTCGAAATTTGGTTTCCAAGTATGAAGTCATTAGTGATTATTTAATTTTCCTCAACGATCCCACAAATCCCCCAATAAATAGTTTTACAAATAATGAAAGTATAGTTCCTGTATTTGAAGACGTTGCTAATATGATGGTGTACGAAATGTACTTTCCGCAACACTTGCAAGAGTTGGAAATAGATGTACTGCGGTTTATAGATACAGATAATCATTTTAAGATAATTGACACCAGTGAAACTGCCAACGCAGCCGCCAATGCCAAGATCATTGGCGACTGTTACAAATGGCTGCAAGAGCAGGATAATGCCATTCGCAATCGTATTCTTTTAAGTAATATCAAAAGCCCCGACATTATAAAACGAATCAATGCAAGCACTCACTAACCCAACATTGCCAGCGGTTTTAAAACGCAGGCTAATTGATGCAGTAGAAATCTCCAACTTTAAGTTTTTCCCTGCACTTGGTGCAGATAATAAATCTATTAAAATTGATGGCAAGCATTTGTTGATTTACGGTGAGAATGGAAGCGGCAAGTCATCCCTTTACTGGGCTTTATATACCCTGTTAGAATGCGCCAATAAACCTAACCAGACAGATATTGAAAAGTATTTTGAGTACGATGGCGAGGAAAGCCTGTTAAATATAAATGCACCTCAACAGGCAGCACCCAACGAAAGGAAGGCGGAAAATGCGTATGTAAAGATTAGTCTGAAAGACGATGCCAATAATGATTATCTGATTTCTTATGATGATGTAGCCATTAGAACTAAGTTAGAACCACAGATAAGCAATTTCGCTTCTGATTTTATTAATTACCGTGTATTGTATAGTGCTTTCAACTATTCCCATTCGGAAGAAGTGGATTTGTACCTTCATTTTAAATATACGGTATTCCCTTATGTGAAGTTTGATGACCCTTGCAAAATTTGGATAAAGAATGAAGGAACTGGGAATTGGGACGAAGTCATCATTCAGGAGGCAAACCCAATCATGCAATTTTTAGAACATGGAGCTTTTTACCAAGTGCAGGGTAATAGTAAGAAGAAATACACCTTAACCAAACCACAGGTAAAGGAGGTAAAGCAAAGAGTAGGCAGTGTAAAAAACACTTTGCAAAAACTGCTAACACACATCAATACAAAAGGCAATGAAATATTGAAGGATTTGGGTTATCCTAATTTTGATTTCCGTGTAGAATATGTTGAAACAGAAAAAGAGGTAATCGGTACAGTTACTTACAATGCTCCCAAAATACAAATCCTTTTAAAAAACAAAACCTATGACGGTAAAGCCGACAAGGTACACCGCATTCATTCCTTTTTTAACGAAGCCAAATTAACTGCTGTAAGCTTAGCCATTCGTTTGGCAGTATTAGAAAAGAAGCCAGATGATGCACAGGTAAAAATATTGGTGTTGGATGATTTGATGATTTCATTAGATATGAATAACCGAGCTAAGGTTATTGACTATGTATTTAAAAACTACCTTTCCAAATACCAAACATTTATATTAACACACGACAAAAGTCTATTCGATTTTATCCAACTGAAAATTACCGAATGGGATAAAATTGGCAACTGGTCGGTAAAGGAAATGTATTGCGGTAGCACCAACAAACCTGTAATAATTGAAGAGAATATAGGCTTTATTGAAAAAGCTACGGCTTATTTTACAACTTACGATTATTTTTCAGCGGGTAATAATCTCCGTAAAGCCATTGAGAAAAAATTGGAAGAGCTACTACCTGAAACGGTACGAATTTCTACAAGGGATTTAGACCACGCAATGAGGCAGCTTTTTGAATATTATGATGACAAAGGATGCAGTGATTTTATTTCTGAACAATTAAGAAATGAATTGTTGCAGTATAAAGACATTGTATTTAACCCCTCTTCACATTTCGACTTAAAAAGCCCATTGTATAAAGTAGAAATTGAAAAAGCATTTGAGATATACAACATTTTGAATGGAATACCTAAGCTAACAATTCATCTTTTAGCTGGGATGAGAGCAAGTTTGTTTTATACCAATGCGGCATTGAATTATTCAGCAGAATATGTTTTAAGAGAGAATCTGTATGCTGTTACTATACCGGGGCAGCAAGTGAGATTATCCGACCCAAAGCATAGATTGGTAACTTATTCGTTAATGGGCACTCCATTCTTAATAAGTGCTCAAACAGGTGCAGTAAAAACACCCGAGCAAATAACGGCTTCTCAAAATGAAGAAATCAAAATGTCAGATAGACGGGGAAAAATAGCTCATTTTATTAATTCACCTGACCCCATCAACTTTAGCAACTTTACCTTGGCAGATGGCACCTCTTTGCAGCAATTAATAGACAATATTTAAAAAATGGAGTACATTGCAGCCCCCCCCCAACATAGCGACAGCATCTTTTACAACACCCCTACCAGTGATGTGAGAATGGAAGTGATTTTTACTTTTGGCTTACTCAAAAGCGAATGGCTGAGTTATTTGGTATGGAAAGTCATACCAGCACATACCACCTTAAAGAGATATACAAAACAGGAGAACTGGAGGAAACGGCAACTGCTCGAAAAATTCGAGTAGTTCAAAAAGAGGGAAACAGGGACGTAAGCCGGGATTTGGAATTTTACAATTTCGATGCCATTACAGCCGTTGGCTACCGAGTAAACAGCTATCAGGCTACCCAGTTCTGTAATTGGGCTACCAAAACCCTTCGGGAGTTCATATCAAAGGTTTTGTATTGGATGTTGAAAGGCTCAAACACGGCATAAGTTTTGGCAAAGATTACTTTGATGAACTCTTGGAACTTATCAGGGAGATATAAGAAAGTGAAAGGCAGGTGAATGGAAACCTATACCTCATTTTCAAAAATCCCCCTCTGGTCGAAATCCCCCCCCTCCGGTGAATCAGTTGTTGCAGAAAATAATTTAGCCTATTGACGACACCATTGAGTTATATTTTCAAAACTCATTTTATCCGGTAATGTTGATTGATTTCAGTTGTTTGAATGCACAGAATAGACAAAATAACGCATTAAGCGTGCAAAAAGTGTGCAAATAAAAAAAGCACCTATAACAATTAAGTTATAAGTGCTTGATTTTAAAGTGGGAACTACTGGGTTCGAACCAGTGACCCTCTGCTTGTAAGGCAGATGCTCTGAACCAGCTGAGCTAAGCTCCCTTTTTAAAATGAACTTTGATTTTTATAATCACCGGTCATTTTCCCTTTGAAATTGGGACTGCAAATATACTGATGATTTATTCAATTGCAAAAAATGGGCTATAATTTATTAAATAATTGATTTTTAATGTTTTGGGTAATTGGCTAACGTCTTGAACGCCCTTTCCCACCATCTCTTTTCCCTTTCGTTTGGGTACTATTCCTGCTTTTATCTCTTCCAGGTTGGCGCTGACTGGGGCCGGAATTTCTTTTTGGGGGCCTTGAGTTTTGAGTTTTGGGAGGATTTGATGAAATAGGATTTGTACTTTTTGCAGGTTTAGCAGCATTTAATTTTTCCGATGATGAATTCTTAATTAATTTAAAAATTCCTTGAAGTTCATCTTGAGTCAAATCCCTCCATTCACCAAGTGACAAACCTTTCAGACTAACATTCATTATTCTGACACGTTCCAATTTCATCACCTGATATCCGAAGTGTTCACACATTCTTCGAATTTGCCGGTTAAGTCCCTGAATTAATACTATTCTGAAAATAAACGGTGTTTCCTTAACAACTTTACATTTTCTGGTTACTACTCCTAAAATAGGAACACCATGCATCATTCCATCAATAAACTTATCCGTTATGGGTTTATCAACAGTGACTAAATATTCCTTTTCATGTGCATTTTCTGCTCTTAATATCTTGTTAACGATATCTCCATCATTGGTCAAAAATATTAGCCCTTGTGAATCTTTATCTAATCGCCCAATAGGGAATATTCGAGCGCTGTGATTTACATAGTTGATGATATTATCTGCTGCATGTTCTTCTGTTGTTGTAGTTACACCAACAGGTTTATTGAATGCCAGGTAGATATTATCTTCAGCTTCTCTGGGTTCCAGATGATGTCCGTTCACAACTACCTTATCACCGGGGAAAACCTGATCAGCTAACTTCGCTTTACGACCATTGATTGAAACAAATCCCTTTTCAATGAACCTGTCGGCTTCCCTCCTGGAGCAGATGCCGCTTTCAGCAATGAATTTGTTTAGCCTGACTGAAGATTTGGTTTCCATAATTTGATGCAAAGTAATGAAAAATTATTGCAACTATCTCTTATGTCTTTAAAAGCATAACCTTCAAAATTTCTCCTACACATTTTTAGCCTGTTCCGACACACTTACAAACTCAACCTGCACAGTTATGAAGTGTATCTATGAACTTTTTGTAGAAATCAAAAACTTTGGTTTTATAAAATAACGCAGAA
>Ga0154020_10002001_pt1 | contig 24926 bp, 20 predicted proteins | sample Klosneuvirus_201_FD_109709 | JGI IMG/M metagenome (GOLD analysis project Ga0154020, IMG submission 109709) | Active sludge microbial communities from wastewater, Klosterneuburg, Austria - Klosneuvirus_20160825_MG | ecosystem: Engineered > WWTP > Aerobic digester > Activated sludge | place...
CCTTCGGCGGTACCGGCAGCGCGTGTGACGACGGCCTCGACAATGACGGCGACAACCAGGTCGACTTCCCGGCTGACTCGAACTGCGCCAGCGCGACCGCGCCATCGGAGGGGGCGCTGCCGGTGGACGCCGGCGTGGGCGTGGACGGCAGCCTGGCTACGCCCGACGCCGCGGTGATGGTGGACGACGGTGGCAACGTCATTCCTGGCCCCGACGCCGGGACCACGGGCGGCAGCGACGCCGGTACGCGGGCGGGCGGCTCCAGCAGCGGTTGCAGCGCCGGCGCCAGCGGCGCGGCGGCCGGCGACGGCGGCGCGGCAGCGGCCGGCGCGCTGGCTGCCCTGCTGCTCGGCGCTATGCTGCGCGGCTCTCGGCGACGGCGATGCGGGCCATGGCGTCGAGGCTGCGACCGAGACCGCGCCTGACCAGCGTACCGACGATCTTGTCCCAGCCCCAGACCACGCCGCGCAGGCGCACGCGCCACACCAGGCGGGTGCCACCGTCCTCTGGGCGCAGCGTGATGACACCCTCGTGGTCGCGGATCCCCGCGCCGCGCATGACGCGGTAAACGAAGCGGCGCGGGCGGTCAGCCTCCAGGATGGCCTCCTCGATCAGCATCGACAGCCCGAACGCGCGCGCGTTGACCGAGCGCATCGCGCCGGCGGCGTCGGGCCGGCCACCTGCGCCCAGGGAGATCGACCCGATGGGCGCCTCGGACCACTCCGACATGCGCGCAGGATCCGTGAGCAGCGGCCACACCACCTCGGGGGACGCGGCGATCATGCGATCGAACAGGAGCTCCATGTCGCGCATGGTATGCTGAGTCACGCTGCTTCCGAGGGGGAATGCGTGGACCGTCAGGACCGCACCCAGTTCGCGATGCAGGCGATCGGCCTGGCCGATCTGTTTCGCATGATGATCGGCCCGGTGCGCATCAGCGCGCCGCTGGCCTACACCTGCGAGCTGTCAGCGCCCGAGGGGCCATCCACCGGCGGCGGCAAGCAGTCGGTGCAGCACATCAAGCTGGTGCCCGCGCGCGGCGGCGCCACCATCGTGATCGGCTCGGCCGATCCAGTCGGCCGCGCGGTCGAGCTGCGCAGCTGGAACCGGCTGGCCGAGATCCACGCGCAGCGCTTCAGGAGCAGCCGGCTGCCGGTCGATCAGGCCCAGTATGCGGAGCTCGTGCGGCGCATGCAGGACTTCTTCGCAGCGCAGAACCTGCCTGTGGTGGTGCTCGACTCGCCGCCCCCGGCGCCCGTCACCGGGGCCAGCGGCAGCGGCCTGCTGATCGCCATCGCGGTCGGGCTGGCCGCGGTGGCCGCGGCGGTCTACTTCATCACACGCTAGCGCACGTGGGCGGTAGCTACAGGCAGGCGCCGTTGGCGGCGCCGGGCGAGGCCGTCATGCGGCACAGGTCGGCGCTGTTGACGCCGGTGTCGGCCCCGCTGCTGCGGCGGCCGATCGAGTCGGTGTCAACGCTGGGCACCGGGACCGCGGTGGTGCCCTCGACGGTGGCGGTCGGCGGCGTCGGCGGCGCCGGCGTGACGGCGGGGCCGTAGCCGACCAGGTCGACCAGGATGGGGCCCGCGACCCCGTTGCGAATGATCTGCACCGCGCCCTGGCTGGAGTCGAGCCCCCAGTTGGCGTTGGAGTAGAACTGATCGACGTTGCTGACCAGCGCGCCGCCCACGACCCACAGGCCATCGGCCGGGGTCAGGGTGCCACCGGGCGCGACGTCGATGGTGTGCGCGACGGTGCCGTTCGCGCGCAAGAGGCGCAGCTGCAGCCCGGTCAGCGGCGTGCCGGCGGCGGCGCGCAGCTCGACATAGCGGCGACCGTCGCCGCCCAGCGTGGTCATGTACAGCTCGTTGATGACGATGCCGCTGGTCACGCTGGCGTCGGGGCCAGCGGCGTCGGCGGCCACCGCGGCGTCGCTGGCCACGCTGGCGTCGAGCGCGCCGTCGCGCCGGCCCGAGTCGATGGGGTCGCCACCTCCGGAGTCGACCGGGCCGGTGTCATCGTCCCCGCAGCCCACGACACCCAGCCCCAGCGTGACGCCCAGCACCGCGATGGCAATCCTCGAGCGCAGCTTCATCGCGCCAGGATAGCCTGTCCCGGGCGCGGGCTGCTTGCTACCTTGGCGTCATGGCGAGCAGCGCTGAGCGCTTCGACATGGTGGTCATCGGCTCGGGACCCGCGGGCGAGAAGGCGGCCACCCAGGCGGCCTACTTCGGCAAGCGCGTCGCCATCGTCGAGCGTCGTGCCACCCCGGGCGGGATCGCGGTCAGCGACGCCGGCATCCCGACCAAGACGCTGCGCGAGACCGCGGTCTACCTGACCGGGTTTCGCCATCGCGAGATCTATGGCATCGGGCTGGCGCTGGACGCGCGCCTCAAGCTGGAGCGGCTGCTGGGGCGCACCGGTGAGGTGCGCACCCTGATGACCGGGGTGGTGCAGGCCAACCTGGAGCGCATGGGGGTCGAGTTCGTGCACGGCGTCGGCCGGCTCACGAGCACGAGCACGAGCACCGGGCGGCATCGCGTGCTGGTGACGACCGAGACCGGCGAGCGCACGCTGCTGGCCGACGTCGTGCTGCTGGCGCCCGGCTCGCGGCCGTTCCACCCGCCCAACATCCCGTTCGACGACGCCGCGGTGACCGACTCCGAGGGCATCCTCGGCCTCAGCCGCCTGCCCGGCAATCTGGTGGTGGTCGGCGGCGGCGCGGTCGGCTGCGAGTATGCGTCGATCTTCCGCGCCCTCGGCGTCGAGGTCACCCTGCTGGAGGCGGCGCCGCACCTGCTCGGCTTCGTCGATGTCGAGATCTCCGACCTCCTGGCCGAGACCTTCCGCGCCCAGGGCACCCGCGTCATGCTGGGCTGCGGCGTGGCCACCATCGAGCGCGCCGCACGCGCCCTCGAGGTGCGCCTGGCCAGCGGCGAGACCCTGACCCCCGATCATGTGCTGTGGGCCGGCGGCCGGGTCGGCAACCTCGAGGGCCTCGGCCTCGCCGACGCCGGCGTCGCGGTCGACGCCAAGGGTCGCATCCAGGTCGATGGCGACTACCAGACCAGCGTGCCGGGGATCTTCGCCGCCGGCGACGTCATCGGTCCGCCCGCGCTGGCCTCGGTGTCGATGGAGCAAGGCCGCGTCGCCGCCTGTCACGCCTTCGGGATCCCGTTCAAGGACGTCGTCGATCCGCTGGCCCCGTTCGGCGTCTACTCGGTGCCCGAGGTCGCCATGGTCGGCGTCACCGAGGCCGCCGCGCGCGCCGCCGGGATCGACGTCGAGGTCGGCCGCGGCCGCTTCGCGCGCAACACCCGCGCGCGGATCGCCGGCGCCACCGAGGGCCTCATCAAGCTGGTGTTCCGCCGCAGCGACCGTGTCCTCCTCGGCGTCCACATCCTGGGCGACATCGCCTCCGAGCTGGTGCACCTCGGCCAGCTCCTCGTCAGCGCCGGCCGCCCCATCGACTACTTCATCCACGCCACCTTCAACGTCCCCACCTACAGCGAAGCCTACAAGTACGCCGCCTATGACGGCCTGCAGCGGCTGGCCCAGCCGGTCGCGCCGTGATGACCGCGGAGGCGCTCGAGCGGGAAGCGCTGGCGCTCGGGCTGCGCGCCGAGCCGCTGCTGCTGGGGCGGCGCAGCTTTCGTGGGGTGTTTGCCAGCTGTCCGGTCAGCTGCGAGGCGCTGGTCGATGGCATCGGGGTGCGAGCGGTGTGTCATGCGCAGTTCCCGCATGCGCTGCGGCTGGGACTGGCGGTGACCTCGCCGGGGGGCGCACGCAACGACGTGTTCGACAGCTTCATCGACAAGGGCACCAGCGCCCTGCGCAGCGGTGCGCTGGCGGGCTGGCGGCAGCGCGCCGCCGACGTCACCCAGGCGCAGCAGTTGCTGGGCGCGCTGGGCTCGCTCGCCGAGGTCGCGGGCACCGGGGACCAGCTGCACCTCGACGACCAGCAGCTGACGCTGACCGCGGCGTACGCGCCGGGCGGCGACAGCCTGCAGCGCACGCTGACCCGGGTGGCCGCCGCCAGCGAGCAGGTGCTGGCGGCGTGGCGCCGCGTGGAGCGGCCGGGCTGGGAGCTGTCGACGCTGCGGCGCTGGCGCGAGCTGGCCGCGCGCGAGGGCTGGCAGCTCGACGAGGCCGCGCTGACGCTGCACGCGACGCCGGGCGGCACCCCGACCTCGGTCGTGCTCAGGCGCGCCCCCATGGTGATGACGCTGGAGACCGAGCTCTGTGCGCGGCCGTCGCCGCCGCGCGCGCCGGATCGGCCGGGGCCGCCGTCGCTGGCGCTGGCGCTGTCGGCGCCGGGCACGCAGCTGCCCATGCTGGCGGCCTTCGGGCTGGGCGGCAACCTCGAGGAGCTCGACCTCGACGACCCCGAGCTGGAGGCGCGCTTCGCCATCGCCGCCAGCGACGCCGAGATCGCCATGCTGGCGCTGAACCAGTCGCTGCGCGGCTGGCTGTGCGAGCTGCCGGCCGCCATCACCTCGGGCAACCTGCACGAGGGCCAGCTGAGCCTGCGCGCCAGCGAGGCCCTGGGCGCGGCCGACCTGGTCGCCGCCATCGACGGCTGCGCACGACTGGCCCGCGCGCTGGCGTCCTGAAGTACCCTGCGGCGATGCAGACCATCCAGCTCGGCGACCTCACCGTCTCGCGCATCGGCCTCGGCGCCATGCCGCTGTCGATCGCCGGGCGTCCCGATGACGCCATCTCGGTGCGCGTCATCCACGCCGCGCTCGATGCCGGCATGACGCTGATCGACACCGCCGATGTGTACTGCATCGACGACGCCGATCTCGGCCACAACGAGCGCCTGATCGCGCGCGCCCTGCGCGAGCGCGGCAACCCGCAGGGTGTCGTGGTCGCCACCAAGGCCGGCTGCGAGCGCCCGCGCGGCGCCTGGACCGTCAACGGCAGCCCCGCCCACCTGCGCGCCGCCTGCGAGCGCAGCCTGAAGGCGCTCGGGGTCGACTGCATCGATCTCTACCAGCTGCACGCGCCCGACTCCAAGGTGCCCATCGCCGACAGCGTCGGCGCCATGGCCGAGCTGCAGCGCGCCGGCAAGGTGCGCCACCTCGGGCTGTCCAACGTGGGCCCCAGCGATCTCGACGCCGCGCGTGCGGTCGCCACCATCGTCAGCGTGCAGAACCGGCTGTCGCCGTGGGACACCGCGTCGTTCGACAACGGCACCATGGCCTACTGCAAGCAGCACGGCCTGGCCATGCTGGCGCACAGCCCGGTCGGCGGCCACGGCGGCCACGCGCGCTGCGCCGACGACGCCACCATGAACGCCATCGGCGCGCGCCACGGGGTGTCGCCCTACCAGGTCTGCCTGGCCTGGCTGCTCTCGCTCAGCCCGCTCTTGCTGCCCATCCCGGGCGCCAGCAAGCCGAGCAGCGCGACCTCCAGCGCGGGCGCCGCCGGCCTCACGCTGACCGACGCCGACCGCGCCGAGCTGGCGCGCGCTTTCCCCGCCGTGCGCGCGTGATAGGCTAGGGGCGTGAACGCGTTCGAGACCCCGGTCGAGTTTGGCGTCGGCCCTGACGCCGAGTTTCCCTATGCGGCCACCGTCGCTGGCGCGCGCTGGCTGATGCGGGTCAACGACTTCCCCGCCGAGCCGATGTGGACGCTGCTGATCGACGACGTCGAGATCGTGACCTTCGACAACGACCAGTGGCCGGTGGCCTGGAAGCGCTACGACTACAAGGACTAGGCGCGAATCGGCGCGCGTAGGCGCTACTCGCCGGTGAACACCGGCTTGCGCTTCTCGATGAAGGCCGCCATGGCCTCGGCCAGGTCCTTGGAGTGCAGGAAGGCGGCGTTCCAGGTCGCGGCGTAGCGCAGGCCGTCGGCAACCGTCTTGCCCTGCCCGAAAGCCATCACTTGCTTGACACCCTGTACAGCCAGCGGCGGGTTGTCGGCGATCTCGCGGGCGGCCTGCCGCGCCGCCGCCAGCAACGCGGCCTCGTCCGGGAAGACCTCGGTCACCAGGCCGATGCGCAGCGCGCGCGCGGCGTCGATGTCCTTGCCGGTCAGCGCCAGCTCGCGGGTGTGGCCCTCGCCGATGATGTAGGGCAGGCGCTGCAGGCTGCCGATGTCGGCCACGATGGCCAGCTTGACCTCGCGCAGGCTGAAGCTGGCGTTGCCGGTGCACAGGCGCACGTCGCAGGCGGCGATGAGGTCGAGGCCGCCGCCGATGCAGCGCCCGGTGATGGCGGCCACGATGGGCTTGCGACAGGCGGCGACGCGGTCGCAGGCCTGCTGCATGTCGCCGATGACGTCGAGCAGGCGCGCGCGCGGGCCGGCCAGCGGGGCGCCGGTCAGCAGCGGACCGAGATCGCCCGCCATCACCATGCCGGCCAGGTCGAGGCCATAGCTGAAGTGGCCGCCGGCGCCGCGGATGATGATGGCGCGCACCGCAGGGTCGCGGTCGAGGGCGCTGAACAGGATGGGCATCTCGCGCCAGAACGCCGGGCCCATGGCGTTGCCCTTGCCAGGGCCGCGCAGCACGACCTCGGCGACATGGTCGGCGATGTCGACGGTCAGGGACTCATACGTCTGATAGCTCGGCGGCGCGGCGGCGGGGGCGGACATGCGCGGCAGCTTAGCAGCCGTGCCGGCGCCGGGTCACGGGGTGTCGTCGAAGCCGACGCGGTGCTCGAACAGCTCGTCGCGGACGTCCTCGCTGTCGTCGAAGGCGCCCTGCGTGGTGGACAGCGCCAGGCCGACCAGGAAGCTGCGACGCGGGTAGATCACCGACTCGGCGCGCAGGTTGAGCGCGGGCATGTCGAAGATCAGCGACAGGTAGGACACCCCACCGATGCTGCGGCGGCGCTTCTCGACCAGGACGCCGCCGGCCGAGGTGATGATCTGATCCGACATGGCCTCGACCAGCTCGGTGGTGAGCTGGACCTCGGTCGGGAAGATGGAGGCCGACATGATGGCGGGCTGGCCATCGATCTCCCCCGTGCCCTGGATCAGCTCGGTGGTGTTCTCGGCGAAGGCGAAGCCAGGGGGCACCGCGACGTAGAACGAGTAGCGCGAGCTGTGGAACAGGGTGGCGCGCGGCAGATCGAGGTCGGGGCGCGGGCCGGCCAGGTTGGACGGGCCCGGGGGCGGCGAGGGCTCGGGGCCGTGCGAGGGCTCGGGTGACAAGGTAGGGGAGGGCGAGTTCGAGGCCGACGGTGGCGAGTCGGAGCCGCCGCCCAGGAAGAGGAAGTAGGCACCGACGCCGAGGCCCGCGACGATGACGAGGACCGCGAGGATGAGCGGCGTGCGCGAGCGCGTGGGCGCCGCGGTGGCGGTGAGCGACGGTGGTGGAGAGATGACAGCCGCAGGCGCGACCGCCGACGGCGGTGGATAGGCTGCCGGCGCCGGGCCGGTCTGCGGATAGCCGGGGACCACGCCGCCGGGCACCTGCGTGGGCGGCGGCGTGAAGGCGTGGGCCACCGGGGGCGTCGCCGCCGCCATCGTCGCCTGGTAGGCCGCCGCGGGCTGGCCGCCGGTCGGGGTCACGCCCGGGCCGCCGCCGCCGAGGGCGTCGCGCAGGCGGCTGAGCTCGGTGCGCAGGACCTCCATGCTGGCGGGGCGCTGCTCGCGCGGCTTGGCCATGCAGCGCGCGACGAGCTGCCTCAGCGCGGCATCGACCTGGACCTCGGGGCGGCGCTGCTCCATCGGGATGGGCGGCGAGTGCAGGTGCATGCTGAGCATCGCGGGCAGCGTCTTGGCGTCGAACGGCAGCCGCTGCGTCAGCATCTCGTACAGCATCACGCCCAGCGCATAGACGTCGGCGCGGCCGTCGACCTTGTCGCCCAGGATCTGCTCGGGCGACATGTACAGCGGCGTGCCCAGGATGTCGCCCACCCGGGTCACCGCCGGGAAGGCGCTGACGCCGCCGGCGCCGTCGGGCGCGTCGCGCATCTTGGCGATGCCGAAGTCGAGCACGCGCGCGAAGTCGCGCCGCCCGGCGCGCTCCGACAGCATCACGTTGTCGGGCTTCAGATCGCGATGCACGATGCCGTGGGCGTGCGCGTCGGCCAGCGACGACGCCACCTGCTCGGCGATGTCGCACACCCGGGCCCCGGTCAGCGGCCCCTCGTCGGCGATGACCGCGCGCAGGCTGCGCCCGGGGATGAGCTCCATGGCGATGAACAGCAGGCGCGCGCCGTGCTCCGAGGTCTCGCCGAAGTCGTACAGCGTGACGGTGTGCGGGTGCGACAGCTTGGCCGCAGTCTCGGCCTCGGCGTGGAAGCGCTGCACGTGCTCGCGCCCGGTGAACAGCGCGGGATCCAGCACCTTGAGCGCGACCATGCGGCGCAGCGAGACCTGCTCGGCGCGGAACACCGTGCCCATGCCGCCCTGGCCCAGCTTGGCCAGCACGCGGTAGCGCCCGCCGATCATCTTGCCGACCAGGTTGGCCAGCGGCGTCTCGTCAATCGTGGCCGTGGCCGTGGGCGCCGCCTGCGCCGGCATGGTGCTGGTGAGACCGCCGCCACACTTGGGACAGAACTTGGCGCTGTCGATGGCGCTGGCCTGGCAGTGCGGGCAGATCACGGTCGAACCATACCATTCGCGCTAAGATGGGGCATGTCCGACCGCTTTCTCGAGGACCATCGTCGCCCCCTCGGTGGCTACGACCGCATCCACTTCGACGAGGCCGAGATCATCGCGCTGCGCTCGCGCATCGATCTCGACACCTCGCTGCGGGTGCACTGGGAGTGGGACTACCTGCGTGAGGTCGAGTCGCTGCGCGCGCTGTACGAGCGCGGCAAGAAGGCGCAGTGGAACGTCGAGACCGACATCGACTGGTCGGTCGAGATCCCCGACACGGCGTTCGCGATGCCGTGCGAGCAGACCGTGTTCGGCATGGTGCTGCGCATGATGGGCGCGCCCGAGGCCATGCAGATGCGCGCCGCGCGCGACGAGCTGGCGCACGGCTTCTCGCAGCTCCTGCACGGTGAGCAGGCCGCGCTGCAGCTGACCGCGCAGCTCTGCAACATGGTGCCCGACATGGACGCCAAGCTGTTCGCCGGCCAGCAGGTCGCCGACGAGTGTCGCCACGTCGAGGTCTTCGCCAAGGCGCTGGCGCGCAAGTTCGGCGAGGTCCACCCCATCGATCCGAACATCAAGTTCCTGCTCGACGAGATGCTGTCGACGCCGAACTGGCACTACAAGACCATCGGCATGCAGGTCATCTTCGAGGGCGTCGCCATGGGCATCATCACCGACATGGGCACGCGCACGCTGAACCCGCTGGTGCGCCAGATCATGCGCTATGTCGCCCGCGACGAGGCCCGCCACGCCGCCTTCGGCGTGCTGGCGCTGCGCGACCAGATCCCGAAGCTCAGCCAGCGCGAGCGCGATGACGCCGAGGACTTCACCTGGCGCTGCCTGGAGGTGGTCGCCAACGGCCTGATGACCGGCCTCATCGACTGGGTCGCGCCGCGCTATGGCCTGGCCCCCGACGTGGTCGCCGAGGCGGTGTTCTCGAATCCGCCGTTCTGGGACGGCCGCTACAACATGTTCAACCACACCGTGCTGCCCAACCTGCGCAAGCTCGGCATCGTCACCGAGCGCACCCGGCCCAACTACGACCGCTTCCGCCTGTGGGAGAAGTCGGCGCCCTTCGGCGCCAAGCCGCTGCCCAGGGAGGAGTTCTACAGCGGCGAGTGAGCTACTCGTTGCGACAGTTGCCGCTGGCGTCGCAGACCCGCCAGCGCATGGTGCCGCCCGCGGGGTAGTTGCTCATGATGTTCATCACCGCGCGGTGCCCGGCGGCCGATTCCTGGCGCAGCGCCGCGACGGCCGCCTTGATGTCCTCGCCGGTCGTCAGCGGCCCCTGGGTCTTGCCGTCACAGCTGATGAAGAAGCCATGGAACTGCGCCACCTGCTGGTGGATCATCTGACACTTGCCGAAGCTCATGGTGTCCCCGTCCAGCGAGAAGACCGGCGGATCGGCGTCGGCGTTGCTGGCTCGGCCGTCGAAGCTGCGCCCGATGGTGAGGTCGCGACCCTGGAAGGGCAGGGCGTAGCAGGTGCGGAACAGCGCGCTGGCGTCGCTGGCGGCCAGCGCGCAAGCGGTGAACGCCGCGGGCACGGGCTGGGCCTGACACGCCGCGACGGCCTCGTCCTGGCTGCGCGCGGCGATGGCGTCGCGCATCTCCTGGGTGCCCGACTCAGCGATGAGCGCGTACTCCTTGGCCACCACCGCGGCGCAGTCGTCAGGGTTGCCAGGGCCGCCCGCGGGACCCTCGGCCAGCTCGGGCGGCGCGATGCCCTGGCCTTCCTGGGCACCCTGCGCCGGCGGCTGGTCATCGGGCGCGCGCGACGGCAGCTCCGGGCCGCCCGGGCCGGTGGCCTGCGTCGACGCGCGCTCGCTGCCGTCATCGGCCTTGTCGACGGTCTTCTTCTTCTTGCATCCAGCGCCCAGTGACAGCAGCAGCGCCAGCGACAGCATACCCGCACGTGTCATCGCATCCCCCCGGGTGGCCTGTCCAGGCTACCACTTCTTGAAGATGAACCAGACCGCGGCCGCGATCAGCGCGAAGCCGACCAGGCGAAGGTCACCATGCGTGCGCAGCATAGCGGTGCGGGTGGGCGAGGTGTTACGATCGCCGCTGCATGAAGTCGCCTCGCCTGATCGCCATCGCCACCCTGGGTCTCGTCGCCACGCTGGCCGGCTGCGGCGACAACCTGACCCGCGAGAGCCCGCTCGGCACCGGCGCGCGCGCCAGCATGATGGTCGGCCCGGCCGGCGGGATCATGCGGCTCGGCGGCGCGGCCATCCAGTTCCCGCCCGGGGCGCTGCCGGCCGACACCATGATCACCATCACCTCGACGATGGAGCGGCCGCCCGGTAGCTTCACGCGCTGGTACTCGCCGGTGTATCGCTTCGAGCCCGAGGGGCTGACCTTCGCCACCCCGGTGCAGGTCGCGCTGCGCCTCGACAGCCCGGGGCCGAATCCGGCGCTGTACTGGTCGCAGGCCGGCGGCGGCCCCGGCTTCGACAACCTGGGCGGCATCGTGTCGCCCGACAGCATCGTGTCGCCCGACAGCATCGTGTCGCCCGACAGCCTGGTGGCGTCGATCACGCACTTCTCGCGTGGCTTCGTGGCCGCCAGCGGCGGCGCCGTGGCCGACGGAGGCATCGGTGATGCCGGCAAGCTGGTGGATGGCGACCTGCCCGATGCGCTGCTGCCATGCACCAACACGGTGATGGTGAACGCCACCGCGAGCCGGCCCGAGACCCAGGTCGCGATGGCGCCCCCGATGGAGACCGGTGGCCCGCTGCCCACCGGCCACCTCGAGCTGCTCCAGGTCCAGATCTTCACCGGCCCCAGCGGCCCCAGCGGCCCGACCGGCAACACGCTGCTCGAGGGGCTGAACATCACCCTGCTGGGCGGCAACGACGCGCTGTTCGAGTTCGCCGGGCAGCTCAACGGCGGCCCGGTGGTGCGCGCCAACTTCCGCGCCACCCTGAACGGCAGCAGCTTCATCATGACCCCGACCTGCGAGGGCCCGCCGCCGCGCATGGGCACCTTCACCGCCACCAGCGTGCTCACCATCCAGGAGCCGGGGCCAGCTGGCATGGCCATCCAGTACACCTACGGGCCGTAGCTCGGCTCTACCCGGTCAGCAGCGCGCGATTGGCGGCCACGCCGTGCAGAAAGCGTGTGCGCATGTCGGCGTCGGCGATGGCGGCCGCGACCTCCTGGATCCGGGTGCGCCCGCGGGCGCGGACCGTGCTGGCCTCGTCGGCGCGGCCACAGGCAGTCAGCGCCTGGGCGTGGACCAGGAAGATCTCGGCCTCGTCCTCCTCGACGCCGCCGAGCTCGTCGCGCAGCGCCATGGCCTGGGTCGATAGCGCCAGCGCGGCCTCGGGATCGTTGCGACGCAGGCGCAGCTCGGCGGCGATGACCAGCGCCAGCACGCGCAGGCCGGGCAGCCCGAGGTCCTGGGCAGCGCCGGCGGCGCGACCGGCCTCGGCGATGTCGGCCAGCTCGGGCGCGCGCAGCAGCTGGGCGCGCACCCGGTACACCCGCGCCACCAGCGCCAGGCGCGGATCGGCCAGCGCCGTGGCCAGCGCGGCGGCCTCGTCGAGCGCCTGCATGGCCTCGTCGAGCTGCCCCAGCATGCTGCGCGAGTAGGCCAGGTTGCACAGCGCATAGCCCTCGGTCAGCCGGTTGGACACCCGCCGACAGCCGTCCAGCGCGGCGCCCAGCGCGACCGCGGCCTCGCCATACCAGCCCACGCGGTTGTAGGTGTCGGCCAGGTTGGCCTCGGCGCCGGCGGCGCGGCGCACATCCCCGAGCTCGCGGTACAGCGCGGCGGCCTCGCGGAAGGCGGCCACGCGGCCGCCCAGATCGCCGCGCTGCGCGGCCACGTTGGCGACGCAGTGCGCGGCCACCGCGCGGGTCTCGGGGCGCAGGCGCGCGCGCAGCGTCGCCAGCTCGGCCAGCGCGCTGTCGGCCTCGGCCATGCGCCCGGCGAAGGCCAGCGCCAGCGCGTCCCAGGCCAGCGCCAGGCCGAGGGCGTCGAGATCGCCGGCCGCGTGCGCCGCCACCACGGCCTGCGCCGCCAGCGGGTGCGCCTCGGCGCTCTGGCCCAGGCGTGAGCGCCGCACCGCCTCCTCGGTCAGGGCCCGGGCGCGCTCGACGTCGCTGCGCGCCGCGGCCAGCGCCGCCGCCAGCTCGGCGCCCTGCTCGGCGCGCCGGCCCGCGAACTGCGCCGCCGCGCTGCGGGCCATGCGCAGCGCGAAGGTCTGCTCCGCGGGCGCGCCCATGCTGAAGGCGCGCTCCGAGTAGGTCATCACGGCGCGCGGATCACCGTGGCGGCCGGCGCGCAGCGCGGCCTCGGCATACAGGCGGGCCGCCGCGCTGGGCTGCCCGCCATGCTCGTGGTGGAACGCGGTCTCCTCGGGCGGGATGCCCGGGGTGTGGCGAAGCAGCTCGGCGGCGCGGCGGTGCAGCTCCTGGCGCTGCTGGTCGGGGATCATGCGGTAGGCGACCTCGGCCGCCAGCGAGGTGCGGATGGCGTAGCGCTCGCGCCCGACCTGGCCCTGGCGGACCAGGAAGTCGCGCCGGGTCAGGCCGTACAGGCGGCTCGACACGCTGGCCTCGGCGTCGGCCTTGTCACCCAGCGCCAGCACCTCGTCGGCGCTGAAGGCGCGCCGGAACAGCGCGCCGCGCATGATCAGCGCCTTGTCGGGCGCGGGCAGGTGATCCAGCCGGGCCTGCACCGCGGCCTCGACGGTGACCGGCAGCGGCAGGTCGGCGGGCTCGCCGCCGAGCTGGCCCTGGCTCTGGAGCTCGAGCAAGATCTGCTCGGCGAACATCGGGTTGCCGGCGCTGCGCTCGGTGATGGCGTCGATCAGCGCGGGCGCCAGCAGGCGCCCGGTCAGCTGCTGCGCCAGGCTGGCGATCTCGGGCGCCGCCAGTGGGCGCGGCTCGATGCGCACCACGTCGCCCTCGGCGAGGAAGCCGGGGCGCTCCTCGAGCAGCTCGGGGCGCCCGGTGGCGAACAGGAAGAAGGGCGACTTGCTGAGGCGCCGCGCCAGGTCGTCGAGCAGCGCCAGCGACTCCGGGTCGGCCCACTGCAGATCCTCGAGGATCAGCACCACGGTGCTGCGCTCGGTCAGGCCGCCGAAGTATTCGTGCAGCGAGGTGCGCAGCCGGTCGGCCATCAGCTGCGGGTCCTTGCGCGCCGCCGCCAGGCGCGGCGTCTCCGGCATCGGCACCCCGAGCAGCTGGCCCAGGAACTCGACACAGTCGTCGCTGCGCGCACCCAGCGACTCTTCAATCAAGTGGCGCACGCCATGACGGCGCTCGACCACGGTGGCGTGCGCGTCCGAGCTCGACCAGCCCAGCGCGGCGGCGCCCTGCTGCGCGCGCCGCTCCAGCGCCGAGGCCATCAGCCCGAGCGCGGTGTGGGCCCGGCGTGGACTGGCGCGCCCGGTCAACGCGCGCGCCCCGGGCTGCTCGGCGACCATGCGCTCGAGGGCCTGGCGCAGGCGCGTCTTGCCGCTGCCGGCGGGCCCCGTGATCAGCACCGCGCGACCGCGACGCTCGCGGATGACGTCGGCGAAGCTGCCATGGATGAGGTCGAGCTCCTGCTTGCGCCCGAGCAGCGGCCGGTCGACGCGGGCGGCGCGACGCGCGACCTCGTCGCTGGCGCGCAGCACGCGGAACACCGGGCCCACGGCCTCCAGCGCGAAGTGCGCCTCCAGGTGGCGCGCCCCGGCGGCGTCCGTGGTGACGCCCGGCCCGGCGCCGCCCAGCGCGGCCTCGGCCCGGGCCACCGCCTCGCCGGCGATGATGCCCTCGCCGCTCTGGCCGGCGCGCCCCGACGCCACCGCCATGCGCCTGGCCACGCCGCGGGCGGCCAGCGCGGCCCCGGCGGCGCGCTCGATCTCGTCACCCTCCCAGGCCTCGGCGCCGAACAGGCCCAGCGCGCGCTCGCCGAGCAGCGGCAGGAACGCGCCACCCGCGGCCGTGATGATGCCCTGCAGCGCCACCGCGTCCTCGACCGACTCGGCCAGCAGCACCGCCAGGATGCGGCTCTCGCCCTGCCTCAGGCCCGGCCGCGGCGGCGCCGCCACCGGCGCCGGGCGTGCGCTCAGATCGGCCTCGCGCAGCGCCAGCGCGAAGGCCTCGGCGCTGCTCCAGCGCTCGGCGGCCGACTTGCTCAGCGCCTTCTGCACCACCGCGGCCAGCGCCGGCGGCACCGTGGCCGGCAGCGGCGGCAGCTCCTCCATCATCACGGCCAGGATGGTGCCGACCAGGGTCTCGCGATCGAAGGGCAGCTTGCCGCTGAGCGCCTGGTACAGCACCATGCCGATGCCCCAGATGTCGCTCTTCTCGTCGATGTGACGCTGGCCGCGCGCCTGCTCGGGCGACAGGTAGGCCGGGGTGCCGACCACCGCGCCCGACACCGTCATGCGCGCGTCGGTGGCCGACAGCGCGATGCCGAAGTCGACCACCTTGACGGTGCCGTCCTGGCACTCGAACAGGTTGGACGGCTTGAGATCGCGGTGGATGATGCCCTGCTTGTGCGCCGCGGCCAGGCCGGCCAGGGCCTGCCCGCACAGACGCACCGCCTCCTCGGGGGCCAGCCCGGTGCCGGTGCCGATGCGCTGGTCGAGGCTGTTGCCCTCGAGCAGCTCGAAGGCGATGTAGGGCGAGCCGTCGTCGGCGCGGCCGGCGCCCAGCACCTTGACCACGTTGGGGTGATCGACGCGCGTGCGCTGCTCGCGCTCGAAGCGGCGCACGCTGTCCTCGCTCATGTTCTTGTTGCGGATGAGCTTGACCGCGGCGGCGCGGCCCTCGGGCGAGGTGGCGCGGTAGACCACGCCCATGGCGCCCTGGCCGAGGATCTCGTGCAGCTGGAAGCCGTCGATGGCGCGCCCCGTGGCGACGTCAGGTGGAGCGTCGAAGGTGCCGGCCACGGCCCATGATACTTCAGTCGGCCGGCAGCGGTTCCAGTTCGGTGTCGGGCACCTCGGGCTCGCACTCGATGTTGCCGAACGGCGTGCTGATGCGGATGATGGGCTCGACGCCGCGGCCACGCCGCGTGACCACCGGGAAGTAGCCGGCGCGCAGCAGCACGCCGAAGGTCTCGCCGCCCCCCGGAGCGCGCAGGATGGTGCCCTCGGGCAGGCGCACCGAGCGTGTCCCGGCGCCCCAGCCACCGCCGAAGCCGATGCCAGGGGCGGCGCTGATACCCGCCCATCTGTCGCGCACCGAGCGCGCGGCGACCCAGCCGCGCACCTGCACCGGGCCGAGGTCGATGGTGACGAAGAAGAAGCCCTGCCAGCGCAGGTCGCTCTGCGCGGCATCCACCCAGTCCTTGGCGCCGGTGCTCAGGCGCAGGAGCTCCTTGCCTCCGGGCGCGTCGAGGATGCGGGCGTCGCCACGCACCTCGGCGTTGTCGCTGGTGCCGGGCAGCGCGCGGTCGGGGTACACGGTGCCGAGGTCGGCCGCCGCCATCGCGCCGGCGGCGAGCTTGAAGCGCTTGTCGGGGTCCTTGAAGCTGACCTCCAGCCAGCCCGCGCTGGCCTTCTTGCGGCTGGGCTTGCTGACGATGCGCGTGCCGGCCGCGAAGAACACCCCGGTGGCGGGCGCCGGGGCGCTCCAGCCCGGGGTCATGAAGGGCGCCGGAGGCGGCACCCGCGCGACCATGCGGGCCTCGGGCATGGTCACGGTGGCCAGGCCGCTGCGCGCCATCCACAGCGCCAGCCGGTACTGGGCGTTGGCGTACACCGCGCGCACGCGCTCGGGGCTCTGGTCGACCACGATGTACTCGGTGGAGTCGTCGACCGCGATCGGGCCGGCGGTCTTGCCGCCGGCGGCGGCGTCGTCACCGGGCGGTGGCGTCAGCGGCGCGCCGTCCCGGCTGAGCGCGACCGCGGCCTGGAAGCCGCGCTGCGCGCGCAGGTCGAAGCGTTTGCCGACGTCAGGCTTGAGATAGTCAGGCAGCCGCGCGGCCACGGCGTCCGACAGCTTGGCCTGCGCCGGCCCGGCCAGCCCCAGCAGCATCATGCCCGCGACCAGCGCCGCGCCCCCGCTCAGCTTTGCCATGCGGCGATGATAGCCGACCGGCGCACCTGATTTCCCGCTACCGCGCCCCCGCCCCTTGCACTAGTGTCCGCCCCATGACTGCCCAGGCCCCCGTCGCTGGCCGCCGTGTGCTCTACGGCGTCGCGCTGATCTGCTTCGCCAACTTGATGCTCGAGGTGGTGCTGACGCGGATCTTCTCGGCGACCATGTACTACCACTTCACCTTCCTGGCCATCGCGCTGGCGCTGTTCGGCCTCGGCGCCAGCGGCGTCTACGTCTATGTGCGCAGCGAGCGCTTCACACCCGAGACGCTGCCCGCGGATCTGGCGCGCAACGCCCGGCGCTTCGCGGCCACCACGGTGCTGGCGCTGATCTACTGCCTGGCCAACCCGATCGACATCGTCATCGTGACCGGCACCAACCAGATCCCGGTCTTCACCTCGCGCACGGTGCTGCAGCTCATCCTGCTCAACGGCACCGCGGCGCTGCCCTTCTTCTTCGCCGGCATGGTGGTCGCGCTGGCGGTGTCGCACTACCGGGCGCAGATCGACCGGCTGTACTTCTACGACCTGTGCGGCGCCGGCATGGCCGCGCTGCTGGCCGGGACCATGCTGGGGATCTTCGGCGGCCCGTCGCTGCTGATCGTGGTCGGCGTGCTGGCGCTGGTCGGCGCCGCGCTGTTCCAGACCCCGAAGACCCCCCTGGGTTGGGCCCCGCTGGCGGCCATGCTGATGCTGCTGGTGGTCAACCTGGTGAGGCCCGTCATCGCGGTGCCCACCGTCAAGGGCGTGCGCGCGGACCGCACCGTGTTCGAGCGCTGGAACGTGTTCTCTCGCGTCACCGTCGAGCAGATGAAGGGCGAGATGATGATCAAGATCGACAACAGCGCGGCCACCCAGGTCACGCCGGCGTCGGTCGCGTCGAGCCCGCGCTGGAAGACCGAGATCAGCGCCATCGCCTACGCCATCTTCCCTGGTGGCCCCGAGAACAGCCTGATCATCGGCCCCGGCGGCGGTCGCGACGTGGCCCACGCGCTGGGCGCCGGCACCAGGCGCGTCACCGGCGTCGAGGTCAACCCGATCATCGCCAAGGTCATCATGCAGGACAAGTTCCTGAAGGAGAGCGAGGGCCTCTACAAGGACGCCCGCGTGCGCATCGTGGTCGACGACGGGCGCAGCTTCGTGCGCCGCTCGCGCGAGCACTATGACGTCATCCAGGCCTCGCTGGTCGACACCTGGGCGGCCACCGCGGCGGGCGCCTTCGCGCTGACCGAGAACACGCTGTACACGATGGAGGCCTTCGCCGACTACTACCAGCACCTCAGCGACAACGGCGTGCTGACCATGACGCGCTGGTACACCGGTGATCACGGCGAGACCGCGCGCCTGGTGGTGCTGGCGGCGGGCGCGCTGGAGAAGCGCGGCATCGCGCCGGGCGCCACCCGGCGCCACCTGGTCCTGGTGCAGCACGGCAGCCTGGGCACGCTGATCGCCAAGCGCACCGAGTTCACGGCCGACGAGCTGGCGCGCCTGGGCGCCGCGGTCAACGCCGCGGGCTTCCAGATCGTGCTGTCGCCCAGCGTCGGCGACGGCACCGGCCTGGCCGACATGGTCGACAACGGCGCCTGGAGCACGGCGGTGACCAGCCGCGCCGAGGATCTGCGCCCGCCCACCGACGACCGCCCGTTCTTCTTCTACTTCGTCAAGCCGGGCACGCTGCTGAGGCGCATCGGCAACCTGCAGGGCACCTCGATGGCCGACGCCGCGGTATGGATCCTGATCGCGGCGGGCGCCTCGGTGGCGGCCTTCGCGCTGGCCTTCATCCTGCTGCCGCTGCTGCTGCACAAGCGCGGCGTGCTGACCGCGGGGAGCGGCCGCGATCGTCGCCGGCGCCTGGTGGCGCTGACCTACTTCGCGCTGATCGGCCTGGCCTTCATGGTGGTCGAGATGGCGCTGATGCAGAAGTTCGCGCTGTTCCTGGGCCATCCCTCGTATGCGCTGCTGGTGGTGCTGTTCTCGCTGCTGGCGGGCACCGCGATCGGCGCGCGCATGTCGGGCCGGCTGGGCGACAAGGTGGGCGGCGGCGGGAACCTGCCCCTGATCGCGGCCGGGGCCACCGCGCTGCTGGCGCTGGTGTACTCGTTCGTGCTGGGGCCGGCGCTGCACGACTGGGTGGCGTGGGCGCTGCCGGCGCGCATCGCGCTGTCGGGCGTCCTGGTCGGGCTGTGTGGCCTGGCCATGGGCATGCTGCTGCCGAGCGGCGTCAAGCTGACCGCGAGGCACGACGCCGAGCTGATCCCGTGGGGTTGGGGCCTCAACGGCGCGGCCTCGGTCATCGGCACCGTGGGCGCGACCATCACGGCGATCCAGGTCGGCTTCCGCACCACGCTGGTGGTGGGCGCGGTGCTGTACCTGCTGGCGGGCGGCGCGGCGATCCTGCTCGACCGGCTGGCCAGGGCGCCGGTGGCCAAGGCGGACGATGCCAAGCCCAACAAGAAGGGCGACAACAAGGACGACAAGAAGGACGGCGCCAAGGACGCGGCGGCCGACACGGCCAAGCCCGAGGCCGTGCGCGCGGGCTGACCTGTCTACAGCCCGCAGCAGGCTGTCATCGACTGCTTCGTGCACGTCGGACGTCGCCGTCGCGGCCCCCGAGCCGCGCCCCTTGCTGTGACCCGCGCGGCCGAGGTCCGCCGCTGCCTCGGGCGACGGGCTCCGCGGCGGCGGGCCCGACAGGGCCGACAGGGGCCCGCTCTTCGCCCCTGCGCCGACGCTCAGGCGGGTGCCGCCTCGGGCGTCAGCGCTGGCGGCTTGCCATACGGCCTGCCATCGGCGTGATGAAAGCCAAAGCCATGACACCCCCGTGGGTCACGCGTGACGATCAGGAGGCCGTCGTGCACGGCGTGGTGGTGCGCGCTGCACAGCAGGAGCAGGTTGCCTGGGTCGTGATCGCCGGCCTGCGAGCGGTAGATCTGGTGGTGCAAGTCGACCCACACTGCGTTGCGACAGCCCGGCACCTTGCAGCGGCCATGGTCCCGGCGTGACACCGCCGCGCGCGTCGGCGCTGGGACCTCCTTGCTGGCCGGCGCACCGGGGCGCGTGGTGTCGAGGACCGAGGCATCGCACAACGCGACGTGCAACTCGGAAGGATCGATGTCGATGACCTGGCCGGCGCCGTTCTGGGTCATGCGCTCGCAGCGGTCGCAGACGTTGATGGCGATCTGGTAGCTCGGCGTCCCGGGCTTGCGCGCGCCGCCGGCGAGGGTCCGCCGCACCAGCTCGGCGATGAAGGCGTCGTCGTCGAGGCGCTGGCCCGCGTCCTGCTGCAGGTGCTGGCGCGCCTCGCGCAGCAGCGCGCGGGTGGCCGGCCTGAGCTCGAAGCGCACCGGCGTGAGGACCTCGTCGGGGTCGGGTTCGTCGTCGGGATCGGCGCCCGGCGCGTGGCCCGCGACCAGCTTCTCGACCTCGCGCACGTTGCAGCCAGCGGCGCGCTCCAGCCAGGCCAGCTCGTTGTGGCTCGTCATCACGCGCGACAACTCGCGCACCGCCGAGTAGCTGACCACGCCCGTCGCCAGGGCAGCGCGCGTGCGCGGCAGCCTCGCCAGCGCCTCGCACACGCGCACCCGCTCGTAGGCCAGCCGCGGCGTCAGCCCGAGGCGCGACTCGGCGTACTCGTGGAACGACGCGAACCCGAGCGCGTCATGCACCCCGAGCGCGCGCGCCTCGAGCAGCGCCGCGATCTCCTCCGCCTCGGCCCGCTGTCGCCGTCGCACCGCCAGCACGACCCGCTCGTCCGCCTGCCTGACCTCTGATGCCACCACCATCACCGGCGCCATGACCGCCTCGCTGTTCGCGCACCTCCTTCCTACCATGCAGATCTGGGACGCTCTGGCGGCGCCATGGCGCAACGACACGCCTCCCGGACGCGAAAAACGCCCCGACGAGGCCGCGGCGAGCGTACGCGCGAGATGGTGGCGCCTGAGCAGCATCCCAGCCTGCCGTCAGCCTTCGCGCACCTCCGACCTGTTGATCGTGTCAACAACAAAAGACACAAATTTAGCTGCTCAGCGAGTGGTGTGCCCTCTGGCGTGGTTCAGGGCGAGAGCTGATCTCTGGGCTGCCTGGCTTCTGACCCCACGGGACCCTTCTCGAGATCCTTGATGGTCGCTACAGGCTGTAGCTGAGGGTGATGTCGGGGTAGATCTCGTCGCACTCCTCGGTGCACTCGGAGATCACGCGCTCGTAGACGATGCCGAGGCCGATGACCAGGCCGCCGCTGCCGTAGCTGACCAGGCCGGCCCGGCCGCCCACGGTGTCGAGGTCGAGGCCGGAGCCGCTCAGGAACCAGTGTGAATAGAAGGCGCCGACGTAGGGCTTGAGCGAGACCGGCGCGCCGACGAAGACGTAGCGCAGGGCAGGGCTGAGCTTGGTCACGGTGGGCTCGCCGCCGAACCAGTGCACGGCCTGCACCGAGGGCTCGAGGCCGCGCAGGACGTAGTAGCCGAAGCCGCCGCCGAGCACGTAGTAGCGCTGGTCATAGCTGCGCTGGGTGGAGAAGCCGAAACCGAGGCTGATGCGGCCGCGATCGAACGGCGTCGGCGCACGCGGCGGGGCAGGGGGGACGGGCATCAGGGTCGGCGCCAGAGACGGCGACGGCGACGGCTCGGGCGCCGGCAGGGGCTCGGGCTGGGCGGCGGAGCTGGAGTCGGCGGGCGAGTCGGACGGCACCGGCTCGTCGTCCTGGGCGCGCGCCAGGCTGGGCCAGGTGAGCCAGGTGAGGCACAGGAGCAGCAGCGCGAGCAGGGTGTGGCGCACGGGACAATCGTATCAGGTGTAAGGTTGCGAGGCGCGAGACCGCGCGGGAGGGCGAGATGGCCGACACGTGGCACCTCAAGGAGAGGCTTCGCATCGCGATTGCGTGTGTCCCGCTGGCGCTGGCGGGCTGCACCAAGAGTCCCCGCGAGGGCACCAGCCCATCGCCCACGGTGATGACTGCGGCCGATGCGGCGGTGGTGGTCGCGGTGGTGGTCGACGCAGGGGTGATGGCCTCGACGACCCCGACACCCTCGCCGACCCCGATCCTGCCCCAGCCGAGACCGGACTGGAACATGCCGAGCTGCCCGGACGGAGACTGGTGTGGCACCAGCGCGGTCGCCGGCAAGATGAAGCTGAAGGGCGCCACCACCGAGCAGGGCTGCGCCAGCGCGCTGGATCTGAAGCAGCGCCCCAAGGAGCTGGCCAGCCTGTCGGGTGACCTGCCCACGATGGACTGGTCCAGCGTCAACCTCGACGCCACCGCGACCGCCGAGCGGCGCAAGCAGGGCCCCGCCAATGCCTGCTGCTATCACTGGAACACGCCGTGCCCGGGTGGTCGCCCCGCGCTGGAGGGCGGTCGCGCCCAGCTGGCCGAGGTCTTCGCTGGCGCCGCACGTCACCCGCGCGCCAGCGACGCCGAGCTCGGGCTGGGCACGCTCGCGGGGCACGACGACCTGCGCCTGTGGCTGTCGCGCGCCTGGCTGGCCGACGCCCGCGCCGAGCACGCGTCGATCGCCTCGTTCGCCCGCGCCGAGATCGAGCTGACCATCGCCGGCGCACCGGCCGCGCTGCTGACTGCGTGCCGCCGCGCCCGCGCCGACGAGGTCCGCCACGCCCGCGCCTGCTTCACGCTGGCCAGCGTCTACGCCGGCCGCCACTTCAGCCCCGGCGAGCTGCCCACGCTGACCACGCGCCGCACCCTGTCCGAGATCGCGGTCGCGACCTTCCTCGAGGGCTGCGTCGGCGAGACCATCGCCGCGCTGGCCGCGACCCGCGCCCTGGCCGGCTGCCGCACGCCCGGCGTGACCCGCGTCCTCGGTCGCATCGTGCGCGACGAGACCCGCCACGCCGAGCTGGCCTGGCGCACCATCGCCTGGGCCATCGCCACCGGCGGCCCCGAGGTTCGCAGCGCCCTGATGTCCGCCGCCACCACCGCCCGCCTCGAGCCCGAGCACGAGCACGAGCACGAGCACGTCCGCGCCCTCGGCCGTCTGTCCCCACTGGCCCAGTCCCAGGCCGCCCACGACGCCTGGACCCAGATCATCGCCCCCACGCTCGCCCTCCTCTCGCTCCCGACCTCCAGCTCCCCAATCATCCCCGCCACTTCCACATGTCCGCCCCTTTCCCTGGCACTAACTTACAATCAGTCTTGACTGTTTGTTGCGCCTCCTCCATACATAGACCTCGTGGCCGCCCGAAAACCCCTCCGCTCCTCCACTCCGACGCCCACGCGGCCTCGCCCGCGCACCCAGGAGGAGCGCTCCGCCAGCACCCGCGGTCTCCTGCTCGACGCCACCATCAGCTGTCTGGCCGAGCTCGGCTACGCCGGCACCACCACCACGGAGATCGCCGACCGCGCCGGCGTCTCGCGCGGCGCCCAGCTGCACCACTTCCCGACCAAGGAGCGCCTGGTCACCGAGGCCATCGCGCACCTGTTCGCGCGCCGCGACCAGGAGTTCCGCGCCGCCTTCGCCGCGCTGCCGGCCAGCGCCGACCGCGCCTCCGCCGCGGTCGACCTCCTGTGGTCGATGGTCTCGGGCCCGACCTTTCACGCCTGGCTCGAGCTGGTGGTCGCCGCGCGCACCGACGCCGCTCTGCGCGGCGCGGTCACCCGCATCACCACCGACTTCATGACCACCGTGCGCCAGACCTTCCGCGAGCTGTTCCCGCCCCCCGGCGGCCCCGATGCGCCCGCGAACCCGACCTATGACCTGGCGCCCACCTTCACCTTCGCCCTCATGCAGGGCCTCGCCCTCGACCAGATCGTGATCGCCGACCAGGGCGCGACCGCGCGTGTGCTCGAGGTCTGGAAGCAGCTGGCGCGCCTGGCCCTGCCGGCCGCCAGCGCCAAGGAGCCGACCCCCCGATGATGACCGCGACCCACGCCGCCCTCCCCGAGGAGTCTCGCGCCGCCGCGCGCGAGAACTTCCACGACCTGACGCGCCGCCTGTCCGCGCGCTCGGTCGACAAGCACTTCGACGCCTACGCCGACGTCGACTGGGACCACCCTGCAAACCGCATCGACGCGCAGGACCCCATCTGGGAGCTCGAACCCGAGCACGCCCTCGGGCGCACCGCCTGGTACCGCGCGCAGCCCGACGACGTGCGGCGCCGCCTCGGCCTGCACCTCATCGCGGCCTCGATGCGCACCGGCCTGGAGTTCGAGAATGTCCTCACCCGCGGCCTGCTCCTGTTCGCCTTCGACCTGCCCTCGACCGCGCCCGAGTTCCGCTACGCCTACCACGAGGCCATCGAGGAGTCGCAGCACTCGCTGATGTTCGGCGAGTTCGTCGCCCGCGCCGGCCTGCCGGTGCCCGGCGTGGGCGGTCTGCGCCGCGTGCTGTCACACCGCGTGGTCAGCATGGCGCGCGCCTTCCCCGAGCTGTTCTTCATCTTCGTGCTCGGCGGCGAGGACCCCATCGATCACGTGCAGCGCGGCGTGCTGTCGAGCGGCCAGCCGGTGCACCCGCTGCTGCGTCGCATCATGCAGATCCACATCACCGAGGAGGCGCGCCACCTGTGCTTCGCGCGCGAGTACCTGCGCACCCGGGTGCCCCAGCTGTCGGCGCCGCGCCGCGCCGCGCTCTCGATCGCGGCTCCGGTCGTCCTCGGGGTCATGGCGCGCACCATGCTGCGCGCCCCCGCCGAGGTCGCGCGCGCCTACCAGATCCCCGCCGCCGTGCTGGCCGAGGCCTACGGCCACCCGGCGCATCGCGCCCGCGTCACCAGCTCGCTCAGCAAGGTGCGTGAGCTGTGCGACGACCTCGGCCTGCGCAGCGCCCCCGCCCGCGCGCTGTGGCGCGCGCTGGCCATCGAGGCCAGCGCTGGCGCCGCCGCCCCCGCCGAGGCCCACTCGTGAAGGTCGTCGTCACCGGTGGCTCGGGGCAGCTCGGCACCCTGGTGCTGCGCCGCCTGCTCGGGCTGCGCAAGGTCAAGCAGCTGGTGTCGCTCGATCTGCGCCCACCCGCGCTGGCCGGCCGCAAGCTCAGCGCCATCCACGCCGACGTGCGCGATCCTGCCATCGCCGCGCACTTCGCCGGCGCCGACGCCGTCATCCACCTGGCCTTCGTGGTCACCGGCCTGATGCCGCGCCCAGAGTTCGACGCCATCAACATCGGCGGCACCGACAACGTGCTGGCCGCGGTCGCCGCGCACAAGGTGCCGCGCTTCATCTATACCTCGTCGATCGCCGCCTATGGCGTGGTGTCCGGGCACCCCGACCCCATCGTCGAGAGCACACCACGGCGCTACCAGCCCGAGTTCGCCTACTCGGCCTGCAAGTACACCGTCGAGGAGCACCTCGACGCCTTCGAGGCCGCGCACCCCGACG
>Ga0154020_10002002_pt1 | contig 24923 bp, 20 predicted proteins | sample Klosneuvirus_201_FD_109709 | JGI IMG/M metagenome (GOLD analysis project Ga0154020, IMG submission 109709) | Active sludge microbial communities from wastewater, Klosterneuburg, Austria - Klosneuvirus_20160825_MG | ecosystem: Engineered > WWTP > Aerobic digester > Activated sludge | place...
CCAGACTCAGAACGGATCTTGGTAGATCGCCTTCTCGATCCGATGCAGAAACGGCTGCCGCAGCTCGGCCAGCGTGAGCTTCGGCTGGATGCGGCTCACGTCCACGGCGGCGATGGGCTTCTGCACGCGGCCGACGATGGTGACCTCGCTGATGGTGACGACCCGGCTCTTGCCCTGGGCCGCCGCGACGGCGGGAACTGCGAGCACCAAGACCACGACGGCGAGCTGAGTCAGCGTCTTCATTTCTTCTCTCCCGGTGCCGGCAGCTTGCCAGTCGACGTTCCGCCGGCCGGCGGTTTGGCGGGGGTGCCACCGGCGGGCGGCATGCCGCCGGTCGAGGGCTTCGTGCCCGCCGCGGGCGGAGTGGTCGCCGGCTTCGCGGGCGGAGTGGTCGCCGGCTTGGCCGCTGGCTTGCTCTTCGACTTCGCCTCTTCTTCGAGCACGGCCTTCCGGGTCTTGGCCCGGGTGATGAGCTCGTCCGTGTCGTCGCGCTCGCCGGGCTTCCCCTTCGGCTTCATCTTCTTGTAGAGCTCGAGCTCGGTGATGGCCTTCTCGACCGAGCCCTTCGGCGTGACGCCCGGCAGGTTGTCGCTGAAGAGGTAGAGCAGGCCCAGGTTGTAGTGCACCTGCGCGAGCGAGCTGTCCTTGCTGGCGACCCACTCGAGCTCTTTCTTGGCCTGCTCGGCCTTGCCCAAGAGCCGATAGGCATCGCCCAGGTTCAGGCGGGCGAGCACGTGGTTCTTGTCGTACTTGAGCGCGCCCTCGAGCAGGTTGGCGGCCTCGAACGCATTGCCGGCTTCCAGCACGTAGCTGGCGAGCTGGATGCGCGCCTCGACCAGATCGGGGCGCGTCTCCACGGCGCGCTTGAAGTCGTCGATGGCCCCGGCCTTGTTGTTCTGCTCGCGATAGATCAGGCCGCGGAGCAGGCGCGCGTCGGCGTTGTTCTTGTCGCGGGCCGGGTTCTCGTCGCCGTGCCCGTCCAAGATGGCCTTCAGGGTGTAGAGCGCGAGATCGAGCCGCCGCTTGCGATAGTGGTCGCGCGCGATGGTCACCATCGCGGGGCGGAAGTCGGGGTTCTTCTTCAGCGCTTCTTTGGCAAACTGCTGGGCCTCGTTCGAGTCGCCCTGGATCGACTTCACCTCGGCCAGCGCCGCCGGCACCGCGGCGCTCTTGGGCATCTTGGCGGCCTTGCCGTTCAAGAAGCTCTCGGCCTCGCTGGCCTTGCCGTCCCGAGCCAGCAGCACGCCCAGCGAGTAGATCGCCGGCTCGTAGTCGGCGACCACCGCGATCGCGCCCTTGTAGGCCGAGGCGGCGCCGCTCGATTCGTTCAGCCGCTCTTTGACCACGCCCAGCGAGTAGAACGCCTGGTACGCCTGCGCATCCGCCTCGGTGGCCTTGGTGAACTGCTCGCGCGCGGCAGCCAGGTCGCCGGCCTTGAAGGCGTCCATGCCGGCGGCGTAGGCCTGGGACGCCGAGGCGTTCATCTTCGGGCGCCCGGACGCCGACTCGCCGCTCGACGGCGCGTCGGTGACGGCGAACTGCTGGCCTTGCGGCGTGAACACCGCGCCCGGCCCGCCGTGGGCCGACTGGTCGATCTTGCCGGCACCCGGGTACTTGGCGCCGGCCTTGTCCTTCCCGCCGCAAGCCACGCTCGCGAGCGCCAGGCCGACCACCAGGAACGATGCGAATTTCAGGCTCATGGTTCGCTCCTGTCTCACTGCGGCAACACCGGCAAGGGGCGCGGCATGCCCTCGGGCTCGGGCCGGGTGACCTGGCCGGGGCGCATCTTGAGGAACATGCCCTCGGTGTAGTTCAGGTCCTTCACCTTGGCGGTGAATTGCTTCATCTTGGCCTCGCCGATCACGTCGGTGAAGAAGGCCAGGCGCCGGATGGCGTGGATCACACCGGGGTGCGACACGTTGTAGCGGCGCGACAGCATGATGGCGTTGCCGTAGCGATCGACCATGATCTCGTCGGCGCCGTTGATCTCTTTGTCGCGGGCGTCACGCCAGGCCTGCTGCACCTTCACCCGGATGGCGTCGACCTTCTCCTGAAGATCCGGGTTGTCGCTCTCTTCGGCCTTCTTGAGCATCGCCTCTTGCTTCTTGTCGAACATCTGAAGCTCGGGCGGTCGCACGTTGTACAGGCCCGTGCGCAGTGAATCGTAGAGCGTGCCCTGCCGCGCAATGGCGACGGTCGAGTACTCGGGCGACACGTACTTGTCGATGATGGTCTGGAGCTTGTCGTACCACTGCTTGGCGACGCCGGCCTGCTTGCGATAGGCCTCGATCACCTGCACCGGCGTGCCCTTGAAGCGGTGGTGGCCCGACTCGTAGTCGAACTTCTTGGTGATCTCCTGGTCGAGCATGGTGTACTCGGCCTGCGCCGCCATGGTGGCTTCGGGCGAGCCGATGGCGGTGTTCTTGCCGTCCTTGCTCGGCGCCACCTTCTTGTACGCCTCCCAGGCGTCCATGGTGTTCCGCCACCACTTGTCGGTGTCGCCGGCGCCCGACGCGACCTTGGTCTTGGCCACGTGATAGGCCGCGTGGACCACGTACTGCGCCGCCTCGTTCCGTTTCTTGTTGGCGTCGTAGTAGTTCATCATCGAGTTCTGCGCGTTCTTCCGCGCAGTCTGATTGGCGCCGGTGTCGGGGCTGTACTCGTCCCACTTCTTCAGGTCGCTCGAGGCGATGATGTAGTCGGCCTCGGCGATCTCTTTGGGTGAGGCGCCCAGGTTCTTGAAGCGGTCGCGCGACTTCTGCATCGCGGTCTGGTCACCCAGGCTGGAGTAGAGTGACATCGCCTGGCGCGCCGCGTCGCGGCGCGCCGCCGGCTGGAAGTGCTCGATGCTCGAGATCTTGTCGAAGGTCTGCGCGGCCTTCGGGTAGTCGAAGAACAGCACGTACGAACCGGCCAGGGCGTCGTACGCGTCTTTCAGGTACTTCACGCGCTCTTCGTACTTCTTCGGCTCGGCGACCACCGGCGGCTTGGCCTTGGTGTCGCCGTTCTTCAGCTTCTGGAGCGTGGCTTCGCTGCCGTACTTCGAGATGAACAGCTCGTACATCTCGATGGCCTTGTCGTACTCGCCCACCTTCTTCCAGGCGAACGCGCCGTTCATCGCGGCTTCCGGCGCCTCGTCGCGCCCCGGGGCCGCGTCGAGCGCCGTCTTGTACGCGATGGCCGCCGCGCGCCAGGTCTTCTGGCGCTCGGGGCCGTCGGGCATCCCTTCGGCCTTCTTGAAGAGCTCGGAGGCCTCCTGGTAGGCGACGCCCTGCTGGATCGGCTTCCGCTTACCCTCTTCGTCCTTCTTCGTCTCTTCGCTGTAGGCGCAGCTCTTGCCCTGGGCGAGCTTCTTGGTGGTGGCGGTGTCGCGCTCGAAGAGCGCCATGCTCATCAGCTTGTCGGAGGCCTTGTAGCCCCACTCGTCCTTGCCGCAGTGCTGATCGACCAGGGCCTGATAGCGCGGCTTGGCGCCGGCGAAGTCGCCGTACACGAAGAAGTACTCGGCGTTCTGGAAGGCGTAGAGCAGCCCGTTGCCCTTGGGGTCGCGGTCGACCGGGATGCGGGCGTTGTACTCGTCACGTGCCTTGACGGCGTCGAGCACCTGCGCCGGGATCGGATCCTTGATCACGGTGCGCGTGTTCGGGTCTTCGCCGTTGAACCGCACCTCTTCACGCTTCTGCAGGCCCTGAGCGCCCTTGGTCTCTTCGTGCTTCCGATACAGGTCCTCGAGCACCTTCTCGGCGATGGTGACGACGTAATAGCCCGCGGGCTGCATGTACTTGTCGTCTTCGTTCGAGTCGCGCACCGCGACCGCGGCCTCGCGGGCCTTCTGCACCTCGGTCGGGGTGGGGGTGCGGTTGATGGCCACCTGCAGCACCACCACCCAGTAGCGAGCGTCCGCCAGCCAGAACTTGCTCTCGTACGCGTCGAGCGCGTTCGGATCCTGGTTCAGGTAGCCGGACCACCCGGTCTCGGCCATGCGGTACTCGTCGATGGCTTTCTCGATCTGGACCTTCTGCTCGCCCGGATTCGAGAGCTCGAGCGCCTTGTTGTAGAAGATCCGGCCGGCGTTGGTGTGATCCGCCGCGGCGCGGCGCAGCCCGCCCTTGACCAGCTGCTCGGCTTGAGAGAGCGCCTCGGGGTCGTCGCGGTTGGCGTCGGTCCACGGAGTGGCGCCGACGTAGGCGGCGAGCTTGGTCCGGGCCTCGAGCGCCTTGGACGAATACTCGGCCTTGGCGGGTGAGCCCTCGGGCGCGAGCCGCGTGAGCTGGTCGTACAGATCGGCGACGCGGTTCTGCATCACCGGCGCGTCACGATCCATCGGGTACTTCTTGAGCGTGAGCTCGAGCGTGGCGATGGCGTTCCGGTTCTGCGTGATCTCGATGTATTCCTGAGCGAGCGCCTTGTAGATCTCGACGCTCCACTTCTTGTCTTGCGGGATCAGCGCCGGGTCTTGCACGCGCTGGATCCCGATCGCCATCTTCTCTTCGGCGATCAGCGGGTTCGGCTCGGTGTCGAGCACGTCGTTGCGCGGAATGTACGGGTGCTCACCGGGCGGGCCCTCGAAGTCGACGTAGGTCAGAGAGCCGGCGATGTAGGTGAACGCCTCTTGGCGGAAGTCGGCGCCGGGGTCGCCGGTCTTGGCCTCGAGCTCGTCCGCGTGGTGCAAGAGCTTGACGAACTCGTCGACCGCAGTCTTGTAGCGCTGCTGCTTGAAGTACGTCCAAGCCTGCTTGTACATCGACACGCCGTAGACCGGCGGCTTCTTGAACTGCATCGAGTGCTGGTAGGCACTCACCGCGCGATTGAAGTTGTACGGGCCGCCCTTGGGGTCCACCTGGTCGAAGTGGTTGTTGCCGATCTGCCACCAGATCTCGGCCAGGTACCGCGGGTCTTCACCGGGGCGCGAGGGCTGCGGCAGCGGCTTGCAGTCGAGCGGGTACGGATCCTTGTACGCCAGCTCTTCTTCCGCCGTGCCGGCGGGCGCAGCCTTGCCCTTGGCGCCGGGCTTGGCGGGGGGCTTGCCGGCGGGCTTCTTCGCGGCGCCCTTGCCCAGCGCGCCACCATCGAGGGGCACGGGGTGCTTGTTGTTCCAGTCGTTCCAGAACTTGTCGTCGTGGTCTTGCTCCAGCGGCTGGAGCTCGAGCTTGCTCGCGTCCTTCTTGTCGGACTTGATCTGATAACGGTTGTTGCAGACCAGCGCCCGCCAGGCCTGCTGGCCCTCTTCGATCTTCGCCGAATCGGTGTAGGCGTGACCGAGGAAGTAGTGCACCGCAGCCATCTCTTCGTACTGCGGGTACTCGTCGATGATGCGGCGGTAGAGCGCGATGGCCGGCTCGAGCCCGGCAGCCAGATCCCCCTCTTGCGCTTCACGCGCCCGCTCTTCGTAGAGCGCGGCCAGCCGGAACATGCCGTCCGGGGTGGCCGACGGGTGGGCGTTGTCGCCGCTGTACAGCGCGATGAACGCCTCGAGACGCTTGATCGCCTCGGCCCGGGCCTCTTTCAGGCCCTTCTTCTCGACACCGATGTCACGGTCGAGCGCATTCAGGATGCGACGGCGCCGCTCTTCGTAGTGGTGGCGCACGATCATGGTGAGCGTGTCGCGGAACTCCTTGGCGCCCTTCTCGTAGTCCTTCGCCTCTTGCTTCAGGATCTCGTAGGCCTTGAGCTGCCCGGCGCTGGGCGGGGGCGCCGGCGGGGCGCCCTTCTTGATCTTGATGTCCGGTGGCGCCGAGGCCGGCGCACCCGGCGTGGCCGGGGCCGCCGAGGCGGCGGGCAGCGCGCCCGACGCTGCGGGCGCGGCGGACCCCGCGGGCGCGGCGGCCGAGCCCGCGGGCGGCGCGGCGGGCTTGGCGGGCGCCGCGGGCTTGCCCGGCTGCGAGACGGCGACCGACGGCGCGATCAGCGAGCCGGCGATGGCGCCGAGCAAGAGCCAGTTTCGAGGAACGCGGCGGATCACAGCTCACCTCCGGCGTCGTCGAGCACCTCGCGGAGCTCGTCGTTGAGGTTCTGCTCCTCGCGCGCACGCTCGCGCTGCAGGTTTCTGACGCGCATCAGCTGTTCTTCTCGCACTTCCCACGCGTGTTGGACGATGCCCACGTCGGCTCGAAGCACGATGCTCTTCAACCGATCGCGGACCAGACCGAAGTTCTTCATCGCCAGCTCGCCCACCAAGAGCCGCGCTTGCTCGTCCAGCTCGTCGAGGTTCTGCGCGAACTTGTCGAGCGCGGCCGCCTCTTTCTCGACCTGCTCGCGCAGGCTCTGGGCCTGGGCGTCAGCCTCGCGCTCGAGCCGCCCCTTGGTCTGCTCCAAGGCGTCTTCGACGGTGTTGGCGCGGCGCAAGATCGGCTGGATCTGCCGGGCATAGTCGGCCGCGCCCGGATCGGCGCCGCCGGCCACCAGCTCGACCTCGCGATTGAACACCTCGCGGAAGCGGCGCCGGACCTGATCGTCTTCCACGTAGCGCTGATCGCCGAAGCCAATCTGCACGCGCCCCATGTCGACCATCTCGCGGTACTCGGCGATGCGCTTCTTGTAGGCCCCGAGGTCCTTCTCGTTCGCCGTGATCTCTGCCTGGAAGCGCTGCCGACTGGTCGGGTCGCTGGTCACGCCGAACTTGTCGGCGTCTTTCAGCACGCGCTTCAGGCCGTTGACGATGGCCTGCAGCTTGTCCGACTCGAGCTCGAGCTGTTGCAGGCGCTGGCTGACCTTGTTCCACTGCTTCTCGCCCGACGCCTCGCGCTGCGAGAAGTCGCCGGGGTTGACCGGCAGCTGGTCCATGCGCTTCATCAGCGCGCGCCGCTCGGAGCGCACCTTCTCCAGCTCGCCACTGGCGCTGCCGGCCTCGTCGTCCATGCCCTGCGCCAACGTGCGCCGCGCCTGGCCGGACTTGTTGAGCAGGCCCAGCGCCTGCTCCATGGCGGCGATCAACTCGGGGAAGGCCCGCATGCGCGTGCCCGAGCCGAGCACCGCGTTCAGCTTGGACACCAGTCGCCGCGACTTCTTGATCAGGTCACGGGAAGCGGTCACGTCGTCGATCATCCCGAAGGCGCGCTCGTTCTCGGCCTCTTCCCTCGCCCACTGGATGACCACCGGCGACAGCCCGCCCTTCTCGGAGCCGAGCTGCTCGCCCACCAGCTTGTCGTAATAGATGGCCGGGTCTTGGGTGTCGGCGAGGAAGGTGGTCACCTGCTCGCGGATCGGGTCGAAGCGACTGCGCACGCTCTTGTAGAGGGTGAGCGCCTTCTCGAACTGCCCCGAGCGCAGCATCAGGTCGGCGCGCAAGAGCGAGCCGTCGGCGAAGCGCAGGTTGTCCGGATCGGTGACGGCCAGCACCTCGAGCGAGCGCTGAGCGCGCTGATAGTCGCCCAGCCGCACGTACACCCACGCCAGCTCGTAGAGCATGCCCGAGAACTCGGGGCTCTTGCGATCGACGTGGCTGTAGGCGTCGGCGGCGTCGAGGAAGTTGTCGGTCTCGTAGAACAGCCGGCCGATGGCCATCCAGGCCAGGTCGATCACCTGCTTCTGCGCTTCGGTCTCGGCCTTCATGCGCGTGACCCGACGGAACTGCTCGATGGCGGCGGCGTAGCGCGTGGTGGGCACCGCCTCGGTGGCGCCCTTGGTCACGATGCTGGCGGTCTCCTTGTCGGCCTTCTCGGTGGCGGGGTCGACGGCCGGCGTGGCCTGCTTCACCAGGATCACGCCCAGGAGGTACTGCCCTTGCAGCCCCCAGGCGCCAGTGGTGGGCACGTTGCCGATCGAGGCCTTGGCCGCGTCGTAGTCCTTCTTGGCGAACAGCGCCTTGCCCCGCGCGTATTGCAACGACCCGCTGCTGTCCGAGGTCGGAAGCGACGACAGCTTGGCGAACACCTCGTCGAGCACGTCGTAGTTCTGGGTGCGCAGCGAGACGTCCACCAGACGGCTGACCGCACGCCCCGCGTAGCTGTCGTAGGGGCTGGCCGACGACTTCTCGAGGATCTCGCGGTAGGCGCGCCGCGCGGAGAGGTACTGCTTGCTCTTGAAGTAGCTCTCACCCAGGTAGAACAGCCCGTCGGCGTGCGCCGCCGAGTCCGCCCGGCCCTGACGCCCGAGCTCGACCACCTGCGAGAAGACCTCGATCGACCGCTCGTAGTCCTTGTTGCGGAACAAGATGTCGCCGGCAGCGATGCGCTGCGCGGGGGTCATCTTCTGCTTGGTGGCGCGCGCCGCGGCCTTCTGCACGTTGCCGACGCCGCCCTCGACACCGGCGATGGCCGATTCGGCGCGGGTTCGGGCCTCGGACGCGGAGATCGCGGCCGCCGGGTCGCTCAGCGCGAGGGCGGCCAGCGCCGCACCGATCGCGATGAAGCGCGGAGCCAGCGCCCGGCGCAGGTCGAGCCAGCCGGCGCGCGGCGAAGCTCCGGAACCTCTGATCATCACTTCCCTCCGGAGCCGAACGAGAACGAACCGGAGAGCCCGGACTTCTGGTTGCCGCCGCTTCCGCCGCCGGCGGGCGAGGCCGACGTGCCGCCGGTGCGAAGCTTCTCGACGAAGCGCACCGCCGGCCGCTGCTCGACCGGAGTGGTCACGCCGCCCTTTTCGTAGGCGATGGCTTCCAGCTCCATGGTCTTGCCCTCGGTCACGGTGAACGAGTGCGACGACTTCACCTCGAAGCGGTAGCCCCGGAGGTAAGAGAACACACCGTAGCCGTGCCCCTGGAACTGCAGCAGCACCTGCAGCGTGTGGTCCCCGGGGGGAACCGAGCCCGCGAAGATCGGGATCTCTTTCTGGGCGGCGAGGGCGCCGGTGTCGTCCTGCTTGTTGTACTGCACCGCGCCATCGAGCACGAACAGCGCGCGATTGAGGCGGAAAACGCTGCTCATGTCGTTGGTGAACTTCACCTCGGCCCGGGCCCCGCCCACGCCGCCGGAGAGGATGGTCTCGCTGAGCAAGCTGAGCCGGGTGTGGCTGCGACGGATCTGCTCCTTCAGCTCGTCGACGCGGGCTTCGAGCTCGCGCAGGCGCACCTGGTAGGTTGGGCCGTCCATCTGGCCGCCGGTGGTGCTGGCCTTGGGCGTGCTGGGCTTGGTGGGGTCCGCCGCAACCTCGGGCTTCTTCTCACCTTCCGCAGGCTTGGCGGCATCGGTCGCAGGCTTCGCCTCGTCCGGCTTCTTCGCCTCGTCCTTCTTCGCCTCGTCCGGCTTCTTCGGATCGGCCTTCTTGGGGTCCGCCTTCTTGGCGTCCTCTTTCTTGGCGTCCTTCGGATCGGCCTTCGCCTCGTCCGGCTTCTTGGCGTCCGTCTTCTCGCCGGGCTTCGCCTCTGCGCCCGCCTTCGGCGCGGCCGTGCCTTGTGCGGCGGCCACGGGTGCGAAAGTGAGCGCCGCGATCAGCGGCAACGCGAATGCCTTCCAGAGTTGCATCGTTGTCCCTCTCTCGAGTGTTGAGACGGCGGATGAGGCCATTTCGGATCACCGGGCCCGCCCCCACCGGGGGGCAGAGCTTCGGCGCCCTAGGGGCACCATCCTGGCTCGGCGGTAACGCCCTCTTATGTTCGGGATTTGGCGAGGGTGCAACAGGCCCGAGCCCCGGCCGCTGGGGGCCATGGCCCCCGCACCCCCGGAACCCAGCAGACACCCCGAGGGAACAGTGGCGGCGCGGGGCACGGTCCTCTAGCGTTTGGGACGGCCGCAGATCGAATCCCGTGTTGGGACGTCCGACAGAGGTAAGGGACCCGGGTCGTTTCCGGGGGCTCTTCGGAACCAAACCAATAGCGTGGGCGCTCGTCCATCACCTGCCCAGGTCGGGGTGACGGATGGCGACCTCACGGGGCGATGCGACGGACGAAATGCTCATGGTGCGCTACCAGCGAGGCGACCGTGAGGCGTTCGCGGAGTTGGTGAGGCGTCACAAGACACCGATCTACAACTTCGTGCTGCGCCAGGTTCGCCAGGGCAACACGGCGGAAGACGTCACCCAGGACGTGTTCTTGCGGGTGGTCCAGAACGCGAGTGAGTTCAAGCACGAGGCTCGGTTCTCGACCTGGCTCTACACCATCGCGCGAAACCTGTGCGTGGACCATCTGCGCAAACAGACCCACCGCAGGCACCCCTCCTTGGATCAGCCCGTCACCCAGAACGGCGAGGACTCGCGTCCGCTGGTGGACCACCTGGCCGACGCCCACCCCCGGGCCAGCGTGGAGCGCACGGCGGTTGCGGGCGAGGTGGCCGGCCGCATCGTGGCGGCGGTTGAGAAGCTGCCCGACGACCAGCGCGAAGTGTTCTTGCTGCGCGAGGTAGCCAACCTTCCGTTCAAAGAGATCGCCGAGATCACCGGCGTGGGAGAGAACACCGTCAAGAGCAGGATGCGCTACGCGCTGGATCGATTGCAGGAAGCCCTGAGCGACTTCGAAGAGTACGCACGCGCGCTGAGATAGTCATGGATTGCGAGAAGTTCGATCGAATCGTCCTCGACCTGCTCTACGAAGAGCTGGACGAGCTCACGAGCGCCGCCGCCCGGCGTCACATGGAGCACTGCGCGCGCTGTCGTGGGATCGGCTCGGGGCTGCGCGCAACCCGGCAAATTGGCGGACTTCCGCTGCTCGAGGCGCCCTCGGGGCTGGAGCAGCGCATCCTGGACGCGGAGCGCAACGCCCGCGCCGAGCTTCCGCTGCGCCAGCGACTGGGCCGCAGCATCTCGGTGATGGCGGGCTACGCCATGCGCCCGCAGCTGGCCATGGCGGCGCTGCTCTTGCTGATGATCGGCTCGAGCTTGCTCTTCTTGCGAGCCAAGCCCGGCGCACGCGAGAGCCTGCAGGTCACCGAGCGGGGCATCCCCGAGAGCGAGAGCGAGACGGTGACAGTGGTGCCGATGCCGGCCAAGGCGCGCGCCGGTGAGCCGGCCAGCGAGGCACGCCCGGGCGCTGCCGAGCGCGATTCGAAGAAGGCCGAGCTCGGGGCGGGCGCCGACGAGCTCGAGCGCGGCTTCGCGGCGAGCCCGCCTCCGGCGGCGGCCCCGGCCGAAGTCGAGGAGCAGAAGACGGAGAAGTCGCCGACCTCTGGCCTGACGCTCGACGACGGCAACTCGGGCGACCGAGACTACGACCAGGGCATGAGCGACTATCGCGCGCGGCGCTTCGGCGCGGCGCAGAAGAACTTCGACAGCGTGGCCAATCGCGGCGGCAGCAACGCACCGATGGCCGAGCTGTTCGCCGCGCAGGCGGCGCGCAACGAGTCGGGGTGCTCGACGGCGGCGCCGCGCTTCGAATCCATCAACGGCAAGCATCGCGGCACGGGCGTGGGCAACGAGGCGCTATGGCAGGCGGGTGACTGCTACCGCGCGATGGGGGATCGCGAGAGCGCAAGGCGCACGTTCAAGCAGCTGATCGGCGTCTCGGGGTACGACGACCGCGCGCAGCGTGCGCTGGCTTCGCTGGACGAAGAGCCGGTGGCCGACCAGCGCAAGGCCGCCAAGCCCGGCGCGGCGAAGGCGCCGGCGCCCGCCGGCGGCAAGCAACAGCAGACCCAGAAGGCCGTGCCCAAGGCCAAGCCGCCGTCGACGGGGCAAGCGCAGTAGGCGGGAGAAGACCAACCTCCAAGTCGCCAAGACCGTCTCGTCCGGGAACGGATGAAGTGCTCAGTTCTTCGCGGCCTCGCGCACGTACGCGATGGTGCGCACCAGGTCGACGATGCGCTCGCGCTCGTCGTCTTCGAGGTCGACGAAGCTGATGCCCATGCCCGGGTTCAAGTTCTCGCCCAGGACCTTGAGCGGGTTGACCCACTGCACCACGCCCGCAACCACGAACGAGTCGCCGGCGCCCGGTGCGGAAAAGCGCAGCGTGACGCGCGTGCCCACCTGCAGCGGCTGGTTGGTGCGGACGAAGATCCCCAGCTCGGATATGTTGGTGATCGACGCGTACAAGAAGGTGTCGTCGGCCTCGCAGTCCACCGACCAGACGACGTCGAAGCGATCCGCGGCGCGGCGCTCGCGCAGGCGGCGCTCGGACGCATCCGGGGGCTCGTCGTCGTGGCTCACCCCTCGGCCTTAGCCCCGATCCGGGGCGGTGTCCAAGCCCGGGGCCGGGGCGCGCGGTCAGCGCACGCGGATCCGCCCCGCCTCGAGCCGATTGTCGTTGTGGCGGCCGCGCTTCACCTCGAGCCGCCGGCTGCCGATGAACAGCCCTAAGAAGACCTCGTAGTCGCCCGGCGTGAAGTTGGGCTCGAGCGAGAACGGGAAGACGTCCACCATGTGATCGCCGACGCGCCACAGGTGGAAGGCGTACTTGTTCTCGAGGGTCTGGTGGTCCCCGTTGAATCGCCGCTGGAACCCGTCGATGTGGATGAACGTCTCCCAGTTGCCCGAGATGGCCGCCACCACCTTGTAGTAAATGCGGAAGTGGTACTGCTTGCGCGGGACCACGCTCTCGACCGGGCGCCCCTTCAGGTCGGTGACTTCCCAGCCGACCACGTCGAGCTGCCCTCCGAGGTTGGCGTCCACGCGCACCGTGGGGTTCGGTGCTTGGTCCAGGACCCACGCCGAGAACGGGTTCTGGTTCTGCTCGCCGCTCTTCAGCTGGTTGCTGAGCAGCAGGATTTCGCTCGAGCGCGCGTCCAGCACCGGCACGTTGCCCGGCAGAGAGGGCAAGCCCCGATACAGCGAGTTGACCTGCGGCAGGTCGCCCGATCGAACCACCAGCCAGCGCCGGTCGGTGCCCTCGGTGAGCCAGTTGAACGCCGAGCTCGCGTTGTCGAAGGTCGGGACGTTGCGCCCGGCGTAGTACGCCGCCGCCCCCGTGCCCACGCCGACGATGCCCAGCCCCTCGCCCGGTCGCGCGTGCGTTCGGTACGCGTCGAACACCTCTTTCGGGCTGATCTGCGCGGCGAGCTTCGGGTAATACCCCAGGCTCAAGACGGTGCCCGCGCCCGCCACGCTGCACACCGCCACGGTGGCACGGGAGACGGGCACCCGCAGGAACACCTCGCGCACCAGGTCGCGCGCCAGCAGGCCCAAGGTCGGCAGCACCACCAGCGCCGGCAGCGCGATGTACCCCCACGTGGCCAGCTGCCGCGCCATCTCGCCCGCGGTGTCGAACTGCTTCCAGTGGAAGTGCCGCTGGCTGAGCCAGGTGAGCGCCGCGTACCCCACCAGGGCGGCCTCGGCCACCAGGCAAGTGAACCACAGGTTGCCGGACCACAGCGTGCGCAGCGCGCGGGGCCAGGCCAGGTATTCCTCTCGAACGAAGCGACGCGCCGCCGGGTCGGTGCGCTCCATCAGCGCGGCGCCGAAGCCGCCGAGGGTGAGCAGCGTGGCCACCTTCAGCAAGCGGTGCGCGCTGTCCTTGAAGCTCTCGGGGAAGCGCGGGTCCTCGACCACGAACGCGGCCAGGCCCTTCTCGGGGAAGTTCTTGAAGTCGTAATAGAGCAGGATGGCCAGAGCGGCGACCCCCATGGCGAGCGCCCGCGAGCCTGGCGCGCCGCGATCGAAATCGCGCAGCGCCAGGGCGGCGATCACCGCCAGCGAGCACACCGCGGCGTAGGGCAAGAGGCCGACCGTCGGCGCGATGGCGCCGTGGGCGCCGAAGGCAACGGCTGCCATCAGCATGGACGAGAGGCGCAACGCCGTTTCGGGCACGACGCGATCCGCGGCCACGCCGTGGGGCGGCGAAAGCAAGCGCCCGACCGCCAGCGGGACCACCGCGCTCCACGGGAACAGCCCGTGCCCCAGGTAATGCACCACCGCGTCGTAGGTCGGGAGCATCTTGGTCGGCTTCACCGCTGCGCCCAGCGCCAGCGACAGCTGCGTGGGGTGATCGCCAGCGCGCCCCAGCGCCCTGAGCCCCACCACCAGCGCACCGAGGGCAACGGCCAACGCCAGCGCCCCCGCCACGTCGCTGAGCCGATCGGGGCCCCGGCGCGACCGGACGAGCGCCCAGGTGACGCCCACACCGAGCGCCGGCGGGAGCACGCCGATCAAGAGCCCGCGGGCGCCGAACCCGGCCGCCAGCCCGGCGATGCCGAGCACGAGCCACACGCTGCGCCTGGCCGCCGAGGTCGCGGCGTCGAAGGTGGCGATGCCCAGGCCCGCGGCGGCGATGGCCAGCGCCGACATCGTGACGATGTCGCCCAGCATGGTTCGCGAGTGCAAGAAGTAGAGCGGCATGCTCGCCAGGGCGAGCACCGCGAACGCCCCGGCCACGCGATCGGCCAGGCGCGAGACCAGCGCGTAGGTCGAGAGCGCGCCGGCCATGCCCCAGATGGCGAGCGGCAAACGCCCCGCCCACTCGTGCAGCCCGAACAGCTTGAAGCCGATGGCGATGGACGTGAACGGCAGCTGGCCCCGCGATAGCTCGCCCAGCGTGGGCACGCTGTTGGTCGAGCCCTCGATGGCGAGCCCCGAGGCCCCGAGCAGGGTGAGCGCGATGCGCCGCGACAGCTCGGCGATGCGAAGCTCGAATGGATCCCAGATGCCACTCCGGGCGATGGGGCCGAAGAGGCTGGCGACCAGCACCACGAAGGCCAGCGCCGGCAGGACGCGACCGCCCCAGCGCCGGGCGGCGGGGGCGCCGTCACGCGGCGGCGCGCTCGCGGTCGCCGCCGTGTCGTCGGCCTCCGCACGGTCCCCGCCCGATCGATCGATGTCCGTCATGCTCATGGCAGAAGGAGAAGCGGGCGGGACCTTAGCAGAAGTTTCCGAGGATAAAGGGGATTGTCGGACAAGCCGCTTGCGAACCCGGATCCGCTCGTGAGAAGACGCGCCCCGGCCCGTCATGCGTTTTGGTTCCGTCGCCCTGCTCGGTCGCACGAACGTCGGCAAGTCCACGTTCCTGAACGCCGTGCTGGGCGAGAGCCTGGCGGTGGTGTCCCCCACCCCGCAGACCACCCGCGAGGCGCTGCTCGGCGTGGTGCACCGCCCCACGGCCCAGATCGCCTTCGTGGACACCCCCGGACTGCACCGCCCGAAGAGCGAGCTCGGCCGGCGGATGAACGCCACGGCGCTGGAGGTGGCCCGCGCCGCCGACGTGCTGGTGGTCATGACGGACGTCGACCCGGCGCTGATCAAGACTCCGAGCGCGCTGCTCGAGCGCGATCGCGAGGTGATCGACCTGCTGCCGAAGGGGCCCGCGCGCCTGCTGGTGCTGAACAAGGTCGATCGGGTGCGCGACAAGCAGAAGCTCTTGCCCGTGCTGGTCGGCTACGAGCAAATGCACCCCTTCGCCGAGCTCGTGCCGGTGACCTTGAAGTCCGGACGCGACGCCGAGCGTGTGCTGGACGCCATCGAGAAGCTCTTGCCCGAGGGCGACGCCGGCTACGACACCGACACCCTCACCGACCGAACCACTCCGTTCTTCGTGCGTGAGTACGTGCGCGAGCAGGTGCTGGCGGCCGCCCGCGGCGAGGTGCCCCACGCCGTGGCGGTGAGCATCGACTCGATCGAAGAGCGCGAGCGCCTGCTGGCGGTGAAGGCCACCATCCACGTGGAGAAGGAGGGCCAGCGCCGCATCCTGATCGGCAAGGGCGGGGCCACCATCAAGGCCATTGGCACCGGCGCCCGGCGCCGGCTCGAGGAGCTGTACGGCCGCAAGCTCTACCTCGAGCTGTTCGTGCGCATCACCCCCAAGTGGAAGGACGTGCCGCGTCAGCTGGCAGAGCTCGGCTACGAGGCGCCCAGCGAAAAGCGCCTGCTGACCGCCCTCCCCGACGCGCCCAAGCGCCGCGCGCGAGGCCCGCGGTGAGACCCGTCGTGGCCATCGTGGGCCGACCCAACGTCGGCAAGAGCACGCTGTTCAACCGGCTGGCGGGCAAGCGTCTGGCCATCGTGGACGACGCACCGGGGGTCACCCGCGACCGCAACTATGCCGATGTGCACCTGGGCGGGCGCGAGCTGGTGCTGATCGACACCGGCGGGTTCGACCCCACCGACGAAGATCCGATGCGCCAGGGCATCGCGCGGCAGGTGCGCGCGGCGCTGGCCGAGGCCGACGTGGTGATCTGCGTGCTCGACGGCTCGATGTCGCCCACCCTGGCGGACCGCGAGGCGGTGAAGCTGCTACGCCGCAGCGACAAGCCCGTGCTCTACGTGGCGAACAAGTCCGACGACAGGCACAAGGCGATGGTCGCCAACGAGCTGTACGAGATGGGCGTGCCGACGCTCTTGCCGGTGTCCGCGCTGCACGGCCGCGGCACGGCCGAGCTGATCGCCGCCCTCGGGGCGGCGCTGCCGGTTCGGCCCGCGGTCGACGAGCCCAGCACCGAGCCCGGCGCCATCCGCGTGGCGATCGTCGGGCGTCCCAACGCGGGCAAGTCGTCGCTGGTCAACCGCCTGGCAAAGTCCGAGCGGTCGCTGGTGGACGACCGCCCCGGCACCACCCGCGATCCGGTGGACACGCGCATCGAGATCGACGGCCAGGCGTTCATCGTGGTGGACACCGCCGGGATCCGGCGGCGCGCCAAGGTCGAGCGGGGCGTCGAAGCGGCCAGCGTGATCCGCGCCATCCGCAGCATGGAGCGCGCCCAGGTGGTGGTGCTGCTGTGCGAGGCCACCGAGGGCATCGCCGAGCAAGACGCCCGGCTGATGGGGCTGGTGGCCGAGCGCGGGCGCGCGGTGGTGATCGGCCTGAACAAGACCGACCTCTTGGACAAGGCCGGACGCAAGCGCGCGGAAGAGCAGGTCAAGGACTCGCTGCGTTTCGCGCCCTGGGCACCCATGGTGCAGGTCTCGGCCAAGAACGGCTGGGGCGTGCAAGACCTGATGCGCACCGTGCGCCGCGCCGCCGAAGAGTTCGACCACCGGGTGCCCACCGCAGAGCTGAACCGGTTCTTCGCCACGGTGCTCGAGCACCGCGCGCCGCCCACCCACAAGGGGCGGGCGCCCCGCATCTACTTCATCACCCAAGCGCGCTCTTCGCCGCCGGTGTTCGTCGCGATCACCAACGCGCCCGATCACATCAAAGAGAGCTACAAGCGCTACGTGGTGAACCAGATCCGGAAGAGCTTCGGATTCGAGTGCGTGCCCATCGAGCTGGTGTTCCGCGGCAAGGGCAAGCGAGAAGAGTAGTCTCGGCTCGTGCGGTCAGTCCGGGCACAACAGCTTGGCGATGCCGCCCAGCGTGCCCAGGTCGTGCACGTCGCTGGGCAACGCCGGGATCTCGATGCGAATCGGTTTCTTGCCGCTCCGCCCGGGGACCAGCACGCGGTCCAGATTCGCCAGCTCGGCAGCATCGGTCTCGGCCAGCTCGGTCTCTTCGGCCAGGGCCTGCTCCAAGCGCTCGACGCCCGACGCGCCGAGATCGAGGCGGTGGCGCTCGATGGCCCGCTGGATCTCGTCACGGCCGGGATGCGCCCGCGGCGGCTTGTGCACGCGGTTCACCACGAACGCGTCGCGATGCATGCCCTGCTCGTCCAGCCGGTCCGCGAAGAACAGCGCCTCGCGGACGGCAGCCGGGGCCGGGGTGGTGACCAGCACGTAGGCGAACTCGGAACCCCGGAATGCGGCGGCGACCTCGGTGGCCCGCTGGCGAAAGCCACCGAACAGGTCGTTCAGGTCGGTGACGAACGCCGCCATCTGCTCCAGAAACCCACCCCCGGTCAGCTTGCCGATGCCGCGCAGCACCACCGCCACGCTCTTGGCCACCAGGTTCAGGCTGAAGCGGCCCGACTGCTCGAAGGCCTGCATCAGCCAGCGCACCGCCGCGCTGTCCAGGGCGTTGATCAGGCGCTCCGGCGCGTCCAGGAAGTCCAGGGCGTTGCTGGTCGGCGGCGTGTCGAGCACGATCAGGTCGTAGGCACCGTCGCGCTTCACGGCCAAGAGCTTCTCCATCGCCATGTACTCTTGGGTTCCGGCGAGGCTGGTCGACACGTACTGGTAGAGCCGGTTGTTCAAGATCCGGTCCCGCGCCTCGGGGCTGGAGGCGTAGCGCACCACCAGCTCGTCGAAGGTGCGCTTGGTGTCGAGCATCATCACGCTGAGCCGACCCGTCACCGGCAGGCCGACCCGCTCGAACAGCTCGGGCGCCACCACCTGCTCGTCGCCGGTCATGCGCGAGAGCCCCAGGCTGTTGGCGAGCCGCTTCGCCGGGTCGATGGTCAAGCACAGCACGCGCTTGCCGCGCTCGGCCGCCGCCAGGCCCAGCGCGGCGGTGACCGTCGTCTTGCCGACCCCCCCGCTGCCGACACACAGGACGACACGATGGCGCTCGAGCAGCGGGGTGAGCGTGGGCGCGGTCATGGCCGTACGAGCCGCGGGGATTACCAGCTTTGTCGCTGCCAGTCACCGCCTGCTCGCGAAACGGAAGTTGGCCCGACGGGTACGGCTCTGGCATCCACGGACCCCGATGGACGTCCGCGCTTCCTCGCTGGCTGACGGACCCGACCGGCGGGGGCCCGGGCGGGACGACACCTTGGCTGCCCTGGGGGAGATGCTCGACTCGGTCCGTCGCGACAGCGACTTCCGCGCCATCGCCATCGCCGACGGAAGCGGCGTGCTGGTGGCCGGCGCCGGGGCGTTCGCCGCCTGCGAGGAGCTGGCGGCATGGGCCCCGCTGGCGGTGACCCAGGTCGCCAACGACACGGTGCCGACGCGCGTGGACCTGGCCCTGCGCAAGATGCAGGTGCGGCGCCTGACCATCGACGGCATCGAGGTCTTGCTGTGCGGAGACGGCGGCGAGGGCGACGCCCTGCGCAGGGCGGCCGCCGGGTGCGCCCGAATCCTGGGCGGCCGACGCGAACGGGCCTGACCGAAGCCGCGCGGTGCGACCCGAGCCCCCATCGTGTAGGCTCGCGCCGTCATGAGCGGCTTCATCGATCTGCACTGCCACTTTCTGGCCGGCATCGACGACGGCGCCAAGACACCGGAAGACGGCGTCGCGATGTTGCGCGCGCTGGGCCAGATCGGGTTCACCCGCGTGATCGCGACCCCGCACATGCGGCCCGGGCTGTTCGACAACACCCGTGACACCTCACGCGCCGCCTTCGACCGCATGCGCGCGCACCTGGCGCCGGATCTGCCAGCGGTCGACCTCTCGACCGAGCACTATTTCGACGACGTGATCTTCTCGCGCATCATGAACGACGAGGCGCTGCCCTACCCGGGTGAGCGCGCCGTGCTGCTCGAGTTCTACGAGAGCGACTTCCCGCTCAGCATCGACCGGCGGCTGGCCGATCTGCGGGTCAAGAAGCAGCTGGTGCCGGTCATCGCCCACCCCGAGCGCTACCAGCGCATCTGGCGCGACCCCGACGTGCTCGAACGCCTGGTCGACGCCGGGGCGGCGGCGCTGCTCGACAGCGCGGCGCTGGTGGGCAAATACGGCCGCAAGCCCAAGCAGTCGGCCGAAGAGCTGCTGGAGCGTGGCCTCTATCACGCGGCGTGCAGCGACGCGCACCGGGTGAGCGACATCGACGAGGTCGCCGCCGGGATCCGGCGGATCGAACGGCTGCATGGGCCGGAAGAGGTCGATTTCCTGCTCCGCACGGGGCCGCTTGAGCTACTGAGCGGCCGGATCCCCGAATGAGCGACGCACGCGGCGGCTGGCTTCGGCGCCACTGGCTCAAGCTACTGGCATCGTTGCTCGTGGCCGGGGGGTTCGTGTGGCTCTTGCGCCAGGGCGCGCTGCCCATCGTGCCGCCGGCCAGCGCCTTCTCGAAGGTGCGGTGGTGGACGCTGCCGGTGTACGTGCTCTTGTGGTCCTCGGTGCACGTCATCCGGGCGGTGCGCTGGCAGTGGCTCTTGGCCCCGATCCACCCGGTACCGCTCCGGCGGGTGGTCGCGGTGGCCTGGATCGGGTTCGCGGCCATCTTGCTCTTGCCGTTCCGGACCGGCGAGGCAGTGCGACCGGTCCTGATCCGGCGCAAGGGCCAGCTGTCGGCCTGGGCCGCGACTGGAACCGTGGGTGCCGAGCGGGTGATCGACGGCTTTTGCATGAGCGTCATGTTGCTGGTGGCGCTGCTGGCGTCGACGCCGCTCGACCCGCTGCCGAGCTCGATCGGGGCGCTGCCCATTCCGGCGGCGATCGTCCCCGGCGCTGCCTACAGCGCCCTGGCGGTGTTCGGCGCGGCCTTCCTGGTGATGGGCGTGTTCTACTGGCGGCGCGCGCTGGCCCGCTCGCTCACCGAGCGCGTGGTGGGGCTGGTGTCGAAGAAGCTGGCCGTGTGGCTCGCCGAGCGGGTCGAGAAGGTGGCGAGCGGGCTCTCGTTCTTGCCGCGCTGGCGCTTCAGCGCGCCGTTTCTGGCGATGACCGTGAGCTACTGGCTGCTCAACGCCGGGGCCACCTGGCTCTTGGCCTGGGGCGCAGGCTTCGATCGCATCACCTACGTCGAGGCCTGCGTGAGCATGGGCGTGCTCGCGCTGGGCATCCTGGTGCCGAACGCGCCGGGCTTCTTCGGCGCCTTCCAGATCTCGATCTATGCCGGCTTGGCGATGTACTTCCCGCCCGACCTGGTGGTGGGCCCGGGCTCGGCCTTCGTGCTCTTGATCTACGTCTCGCAGATCGTGATCACCGGCGCGGCCGCGGGCCTGGGGCTGGTCTGGGAGCGCACCAGCGTGGGCGAAGCCCTGGACGCCGAACCCGAGGATCTGGACGGCGCCGACGGCTGACCCGGGGGTGCCGGGAACTTGGCCGGCGACTCGCGCCGGAGTTACGCAAGCAAACCATGAAGAAAGCCAGCGCCGTGTGGCTCGGGGCGGGGGCGCTCGTGGCGCTTGCGGGCGTGCTCTGGGGCCCGGGCGCCGCGGCCCGCGCCGAGGCCGACTCGGACTACAGCAAGGCGCAGACCTACAACGCGGCGCTGCGCTACGTCCGCGTCGATCTGGGTTTCGAGGTGGTCGAGAAAGACCCCGAGGTCGGCTACGTCTTGTTCCGCTACGAGCCCCCGGGAAGGAAGAACGCCCCCACCAGCGGCTCGATCGAGGTGATCGAGAGCAAAGAGCGGGTGAAGGTCGTGGTTCAGCTGCCGCAGATGCCGACCTATCACGAGACCACGCTGCGGGACGGCCTGATGAAGAAGCTTCGCGCCGAGTACGGCGAGCCGGTCAAGAAGAAGAAGGATCGCGACAAGGACAAGGCGCCGGACGCGGACGGCGGCGTCGAAGGCGGGTCGGTCGTCGCTCCGTGAACCCGCCCGGCGACGCCAGCGGCCAGCCCCTTCCAGTCGCCATCGGTCGCTATCGGGTGCTGGGCTCGCTGGGGCACGGCGCCATGGGGCGCGTGCTCCGCGCGCGCGATCCGAACCTGGATCGCGACGTGGCCGTGAAGCTCTTGCGCGAAGACCTGAAGCTCGGAGCCGCCGAGCGCGAGGCGCTGTACGCACGCATGCGCCAAGAGGCGCGCGCCTGCGCCCGGCTGTCGCACCCCAACATCGTGGGGCTGTACGACATCGGTGAGGAGCCGGGGGTGGGCCTGTTCTTGGTGTTCGAATACGTCGAAGGCCCCACGCTGGAACAGCAGATCGCCGCGGGCCCGCTCGGCCCCGCGCGGGCGCGCGAGCTGTGTCGCGAGCTGGGCAGCGCGCTGGGCGCTGCGCACCGGGCCGGGATCGTGCACCGCGACATCAAGCCCGCGAACGTGATCCTGGCGGCCACCGGCGCCAAGATCGCCGACTTCGGCATTGCGCGCATCCCGGGGTCGACCTTGACCCAAGACGGCCGTGTGCTCGGCACGCCGGCCTACAGCGCCCCCGAAGCGATCGAGACCGGCGAGATCGGCCCGGCGGCGGATCAGTTCTCGCTGGCGGCCACGCTGTACGAAGCGATCGCCGGGCGCCGGGCGTTTCCTGGAGACGACGCGGTCACGGTCGCCAAGCACATCACCGGCAGTCAGCCCGAGCCGGTGGCGGCGCGGGCGGGCGTCGATCCCCACGTGGACCAAGTGCTCGCCCGCGGCCTGGCGAAAGCCCCGGGCGATCGCTTCGCCTCGGCGGCGGACCTGGCGGACGCTCTGGCCGAGGCCCTGGACCTGTCGCCGCGCGCGCCCATGCCGACCCTGCCGGACGCACGCCACCGGGCGCACCGCGAGGCGCGGGCCACACGGCGAGATCTGACCGTGCTGGGCCTGGGCGTGGTCCTCGGCGCCTCGCTCACCGCGTCCGCGTTCCTGCTCTGGCCCGCTTCGTCGGGTGCGCCCAGCGCTGCGCCCCCGCCCCCCGACACGCCACCGCACCGCCGCTCCGACGCGCCGCGCCCGGCGGTTTCTGTGCTCCCCCGTGACGCGGACGCGGCACGCTGACGGTCCCGAGGGCGAACGGGTCGAGATCGAGCTATGGTGGTGCGCCCGCATGAAGTCGCGACACCTCTTGGCTTGGCTCTTCGCCCTGGCTCCGCTCTCCCTCGTCGCCGTCGCCTGCTCGTCGGATAGTGCCGCCGGAGGGTCCAGCGGTGACGGGGGCTACGGCTGTTCGCAGGCGCCGAACTGCAGCGGCTGCCAGCAATGCTTCGACACCTGCTTGTGCAACGGCGGCGACGCTCAGGGCTGCCTGGCGCAGTGCACCGGCGGCGGCGGCACCGGCGGCGGCGGCACCGGCGGTGCGGGCACCGGCGGCGCGCCCGCTGGGGGTGCCGGCGGCGGCGGCCCGAGTTGCACTCAGCTCTCGACCGGCAAGCCGGGCTGTGACGCGTGTGCGCATGCCTCGTGCTGCAGCCAGATCGACGCGTGTTTCGCCAACCCCGACTGCCTTGGCTTCCTGAGCTGCCTGAGCAAGAACTGCGCAAGCGCCGGCGCGAATCTGAACGCCTGCGCCCAGCAGTTCTGCTCGCAGTACGCGAACGGCATCAACGCCTACAACGCGGTCTCGCAGTGCATCGGCCAGAGCTGCGCCGGTTCTTGCTGAGCACGCGACCATGAAACACGCCGCGCCGCTGGCCCTCTTGGCGCTCGCGACGCTCTGGCCGCGCGCCCGGGCCGAGGCTCGCGACGCGGGCCCGACCCCGGACCCCTTCGGGACGCTGCCGCCGGCAGAGCGGGCCCTCGCCGGCGGGGTCGTCGTCCTGCGCCAGCCGGCGTCGACCATGATCCGCGTGCCCGCCGGCAGCTTCGAGATGGGCTCGACCCCGGAAGACGTGCTCGACGCGCTCACCGACTGTGCCCGCGAGCCGCTCGGCAGCCGCTGCAAAGAGGAGATGTTCTCGGACGAGATGGCCCGACACAAGGTCACGCTCTCGTCGTTCTGGCTCGATCGCATGGAAGTGACCGTGCGCGACTATGCTCGGTGCGTGGCCCTGCGCCGGTGTCGCGCGGTGCCGTTCGCGCGCGGGGGCAAGCGGTTCGACGCACCCTCCTTCCCCGTGTCGCTGGTCCGACACGCCGACGCCCGGGCGTACTGTCGCTTCCGGGCAGCGCGGCTGCCCACCGAAGCCGAGTTCGAGCGCGCCGCACGCGGTCCGCGCGGCCGACGCTACCCCTGGGGCGACCTGTACAACACGCGGGCTGCCAACCACGGCCGTCTGGGGCTGGACACCACCGACGCGCGCGACGGGTTCGCCGAGCTGGCCCCGGTCGGCTCGTTCCCCGCGGGTCGGACCGGGGAAGGCTTCCTCGATCTTGCCGGCAACGTGGCCGAATGGGTGTCCGATCGGTACGCGCCCATGTACCCCCGCGACCCCGCCATCGATCCCAAAGGCCCGGCGCTGGGCGCCGGCACGGGTGGGCAGGTGGTCCGCGGCGGGCACTTCTCGAGCGGGGCCGCGTGGCTCCGGGGCGCCTCGCGGGCCAGCGCCGATCCCGAGTCGCGAGCGCCCACGCTGGGGTTCCGCTGTGCGAGGGCCGCCGCCCGATGAAGCCCGAAGACTTCCCCGAAGACACGCCGACGCCCGAGCTCGTGTTGCCGATTCACCGAGCCACGACCTTCGTCCTGGTGCGCCCCCACTATCCGGAGAACGTCGGCGCGACCGCGCGCGCCATCAAGACCATGGGCTTCGTCGCGCTCGCTCTGGTCAAGCCCGGGCGCCTCGCCGTGCCGGAGCACGAGATGGCGCTCAAGATGGCGGTCAAGAGCAAGGACGTGCTGCTCGGCGCGCCGTGCCACGACGCTCTGGCGCCGGCCGTGGCGTCCGCCGACTGGGTGGTCGGGACGACGTCTCGCCGCGGCGTTTCGGGGGTGCTGCTGCCGCGCGAGCTGGGTCGGCTGGGGGTGGAGCGCGCCGCCCGCGGGAAGAAGCTGGCGGTGGTGTTCGGCAACGAGAAGACCGGCCTGGGTGAGGCCGAGCGCGAGCTCTGCCACGACTTCGTGCGCATCCCCATGGCCGCCGACCAACCGTCGATCAACCTGGCCCAGGCCACGCAACTCGTCGCCTACGAGCTGTTCGTGGCCGGGCTCGAGGCACGAAACCAAGGGCTGTAGGCCGCCGGTTTGATAGGCTAGCGGCCCATGGTTCCCATCGACCTGCGCTCGGACACCGTGACGCGACCCACGCCCGCGATGCGCCAAGCCATGGCCAGCGCCGAGGTGGGCGACGACGTGTACGGCGAAGATCCGACGGTGCAAGAGCTGGAGCGTCGCGTGGCCGAGCTGCTCGGCAAAGAGCGCGCGCTGTTCGTGCCCTCGGGCACCATGGCCAACCAGATCGCGCTCTTGCTGCACACTCGTCGCGGTGACGAGGTCGTGATCGGCGAGGGGACCCACTGTGCCGAGTACGAGTCGGGCGCCGCCGCGGCCCTGTCGGGCGTGCAGCTGGCGGTGGCGGGAACGGGCGGGCTGTTCGAGGTGGCCGAGCTGGAAGCGAAGATCCGACCGGGCGCGTACTGGCTGCCGCGGACCAGCCTGCTGGTGGTCGAGAACACGCACAACCGCGGCGGGGGGCGGGTGTTTCCGCTGGCACGGCTCCGGGCCGTGACCGACCACGCGCGCGCGCGCGGCCTGGCCGTTCACCTCGACGGCGCTCGGCTGTGGAACGCGGCCGCTGCGAGCGGGGTCAGCCTGGAGGACTTCGCCCGCACCGCCGACACGGTCAGCGTGTGCTTC
>Ga0154020_10002003_pt1 | contig 24921 bp, 13 predicted proteins | sample Klosneuvirus_201_FD_109709 | JGI IMG/M metagenome (GOLD analysis project Ga0154020, IMG submission 109709) | Active sludge microbial communities from wastewater, Klosterneuburg, Austria - Klosneuvirus_20160825_MG | ecosystem: Engineered > WWTP > Aerobic digester > Activated sludge | place...
GTAGCGGAAGGAATACCATTCCGATATGCGGTATCCTTGCTAACGCATTATAGCACAACCAAAGAAGAGAAGGCAAAAATTGAACAGGCTTATCTCGTTGCCTTGAAAAAAAGTATTAACGCAGAAGTAAAAGCTTATTTTATAGATAACCTAAAACTGGTTGGGTCGAATGAATCAGTAGCGGTTCTCAAAAATTATATTGGCGATAAGGATTCCTACGACCAAGCTATTTCAGCTCTGGTAGCTACTGGCACAGAAGATTCAAAAAAAACAATTGCAGATGCATTGCCAAATCAATCCGCGCCTGCGCAAGTGCGATTGATTAAAGCAGTTGGTGAATTAAAATACCTTCCCGCACTAGCATCAATTACAACATTCACATCAAACAATAACATTTTATTAAAGAGGCAAGCCTTGTGGACAGTGGCTTTGTTGGCCGATGCGAGTTCTTACCAGGCGCTATTACAACAAGCAAAAAATGTTGGGTTCAAATATGATCCAACGGAAGCAACTACTGCCTTGGTTGAATATTTGCATCAGATAACCACCAAGGGTAACAACACGCTAGTCAAGGAAATAAGTAAGACGATACTTGACAATACGTTGAACGCCTCACAACAACATTTCAGATTGGCAGGACTAAAGGCTCTTGCGCAAGTTGATCCGGATGCAACGTTGGTAACCTTAATAAAAGAACGTGGCCGTTTTGACGATGAGTATAAAAAGGAAGTGTTGAAAATTGCAGCACCGTCAGCGGGCTCTGCAAAGGCAATGAAGCTATGGCAGAAGGAGTATAAAAAAGCAACAGGAGAGGATCAGGCAGATATTTTAAGGATGTTGGCTAAAGCGAACCACAATGAGATCTTTGTCGATGCTATGTTGTTGCCGGCTCTTTCTTCAAAAAATAAACCGGTAAGAATTACCGCAGCTTCAGAGATCGCATCCTATAGAAATAAAAAATACACACCCGCCTTACTAGATTACCTGTTGAGTTCAACCGATGCTGATGAATTAGCGTTAGCGCAATCAGCATTACTTCAGGTGGCCGATAAGGAAACGGATGAATGGGTAGCACAAAAAATAGAATTAGCTCAATCAAAAAATAAAATTGCCTTATTAGAAATTCTTGCTACAAGACGTGCAGTAAATTATTTTGATGTGGTTGCAAAAGAAACAACATCCAGTGAAGCCTTGGTTAAGGAGGCAGCGTTTAATGCATTGCCAAATGTTTCTTCAGGGAGTAACATAAATACTCTTTTAGCAATGCTTAGCCGCACAGAAAATAGTAATGAATTAAAGGCAATTCAGTCGGCCATTATTTCAGCTATTGATAAAAATACAGCAGGATTAATCAACGAAGCCTATGCCAATCAAAAAGTAAAATTACTTCCAGTATTGCCTTATATAAATGATTCAGGTGCGCTGGAAAAAGTAGTCACCTCTTTTTATCAAGGCAACGAGAACGAAAAGGAAGTAGCTTTTGAGGCATTGAAGAATTGGCAAAATCAGGAGTCAGTCAGAACCTTGCTGGCAATCAGGAAGAATGAGAGCTTGAAAAAATATCATGGACAAGCACTCTATGCCTTTATTTCACAGACAGGGAAATCTTCCTGGCCGGATGATCAAAAGCTTTTGATGCTGCGTGAAATCATGCCCCTGGCTTCAGCTAGGAATGAAAAAATTGCAGTACTACGAGCAGCGGGTAACGTAAGAACATTTTTGTCGCTTATGTTCGTTTCAAACTATCTGGATGATGCGGAGTTGAGCAGTGCGGCCAGTCGTGCAGTCATGCAGATTGCTTTGCCTACTTCCGATGCAAAACCGGGCCTTACAGGCGTAGAGGTGCGTAAAATTCTTGAGCGCATTCTTGATAAGCTAACCGGAGAGGATAGCCAATATGAACGAATTGATATTCTTACCTATCTCCAAAATCTTCCATACACCAAAGGCTACGAATCGATCTTTAATGGAAAGGATCTTAGCGGTTGGCAAGGCTTGGTGGAAAATCCTATAGCCCGCGCTAAGATGATGAAAGAAGTATTGGCAAAGAAGCAGGATGAGGCTAATGCAAAAGTGAAAGACAACTGGAGTGTGAAAGATGGTATGATCGTTTTTCAAGGCGATGGAGCCAACCTTTGCACGACACGACCTTACGGGGATTTTGAAATGATTGTGGATTGGAAAATTTCTAAAAATGGAGATAGTGGAATTTATTTACGGGGTACTCCACAAGTTCAAATCTGGGATATTGCCCGCACGGATGTTGGTGCGCAAGTAGGATCTGGAGGACTGTACAATAACCAGAAAGGCAGAAGTACTCCGCTAGTATTGGCAGATAACCCAGTAGGAGAATGGAATACTTTTTACATTAAAATGATTGGCGACCGCGTTACGGTGTATTTAAATGGAGTATTGGTAGTAGATAATGTGGTCTTAGAAAATTACTGGGATAGAAATCTACCCATTTTTATAGAAGAAGCAATTGAACTGCAGGCCCATGGAACTGATCTGGCATTCAGAAATATTTATGTGAAGGAATTGGGCACGAAACCCTATGAACTTTCGAAAGAAGAAAAGGAACAAGGCTTTGAATTATTGTTCAATGGTAAGGATTTGAATAACTGGGTTGGTAATAAGATTGATTACGTGGTGGAGGATAATGCGATCGCTATTTACCCGACCAAAGAAGGGCATGGTAATTTATTTACGGCAAAGGAGTATTCTGACTTTATCTTCCGATTTGAATTTCAACTTACTGAAGGTGCCAACAATGGGTTGGGTATTCACTCGCCATTGGAAGGAGATGCCGCTTATGAGGGAAAGGAAATTCAAATATTGGATAATGAGGCTCCGGTCTATGCTAAGTTGGAAGTATATCAATATCATGGATCTGTATACGGTGTGATACCTGCTAAGCGAGGTTTTTTAAAACCAACCGGTGAATGGAATCAAGAAGAAGTGTATGTGAAAGGTAATTATATCAAAGTAACGTTGAACGGAACGATCATTCTGGAAGGAGACATGAAGAAGGCTTCCAAAAATGGAACGCTTGATCATAAAGATCATCCAGGATTGAATCGTAACTCAGGACACATTGGATTTTTAGGACACGGGTCGGTAGTTAAGTTCAGAAGCATTCGGATTAAGGATTTATCAGAATAATTACTCTGCAGGTTATTATAAATAGTCAAACGATATCCGTAATTGAATAGTTTGACATTTGGATGTTTGGAGAGAGTTTAAAATGTACTATCAATTTACCACTTTTGCATTCCATTAATATTCACAAATAAGTACTCCCGTTTGGATCATATAAAAAAACGTATCGCTATTCTCGGTTCTACCGGTTCCATCGGCACACAGGCGTTGGAAGTAATCACAAATTATCCAAACGAGTTTGAAGTTGAGGTATTAACGGCACAGAACAATGCCGAACTTCTGATAGATCAGGCAAAACGCTTCAATCCAAACGCTGTAGTTATAGTCAATGACGCACACTATCCGAAAGTAAAGGAGGCCTTGCTTCCCTTGGGCATAAAAGTTTTTGCTGGAGAAAACGCTCTAGGCTCAGTCGTGCAAATGGATTCTGTTGATCTGGTGCTAACCGCTCTTGTTGGTTATTCGGGATTAATGCCAACAATCAAGGCCATTGAAGCCGGAAAAAATATTGCTTTGGCCAATAAAGAAACATTGGTGGTGGCTGGTGAGTTGGTGACAAAGTTGGCTCAGGAAAAGGGAGTTAATATCTACCCGGTTGATTCCGAACATTCGGCCATATTTCAGTGTCTGGTGGGGGAGTTTCATAATCCCATCGAAAAAATAATCCTGACAGCTTCCGGTGGACCCTTTCGCGGAAAGAAAAGGAATGAATTGATGGATGTTACTAAAGCTCAGGCGCTCAAGCATCCTAATTGGACAATGGGCGCAAAAGTCACAATTGACTCAGCAACTCTTATGAATAAGGGGTTGGAGGTTATTGAAGCAAAGTGGCTTTTTGGATTGAAAACGGAACAGGTAGAAGTGGTTGTTCATCCCCAATCCATCATTCATTCGCTGGTTCAGTTTGAAGATGGGTCTATCAAAGCACAACTTGGTTTGCCAGATATGCGTTTACCCATCCAGTTTGCCATGTCTTATCCGGTTCGGCTTAAAAGCCAATTTCCCAGATTTGATTTTGCTGACTATGCGGCACTAACATTTGAGAAGCCCGATACAGAAACTTTTCGTAATCTTGCGCTTGCGTTCGAAGCATTGGGTAGGGGCGGAAATATGCCATGCGTGCTCAATGCTGCCAATGAAGTGGCTGTGGAGGAATTTTTGAACAATAGGCTGGGTTTTCTGCAAATGTCGGACGTAGTGGAACAATGCCTGGCTAAAATGAATTATATCGCTAGTCCCGCCTACGAGGATTACGTGAGTACAGATAGGGAAACGAGAATTAAAGCAAAAGAACTAATTAAATAATGGAAGGATTGATTATGACGGCCCAGCTGCTGCTGAGCCTTTCGATTTTAATTGCGGTACATGAGTGGGGTCATTTTATAACCGCTCGCATGTTTAATATCCGGGTAGAGAAATTTTATCTCTTCTTCGACTTTTTATTTCCCATGGCCAACGTGCTCAACTTTTCTTTAGTAAAGTTCAAGAAAGGAGATACTGAATTTGGTATAGGCTGGTTTCCCTTAGGTGGCTATGTAAAAATTGCCGGCATGGTGGATGAGAGCATGGACAAAGAACAATTGAAAGCAGAACCGCAGCCTTGGGAGTTTCGTGCTAAGCCAGCCTGGCAGCGATTGATTGTTATGTTAGGCGGCATTATTGTAAATGTGATTGTTGGCGTGTTGATTTTTATTGGGATGGTCTATGCCTTGGGCGACCGCTATATCTTAAATGATTATGTGAATAGCCATGGTGGCGTGCAGGCGCTTGACCTGGCCCAGCAGATTGGCATTCAAACCGGAGATAAAATTATAAAGATCAACGGCCAGAAGTTTGAATATTTCGATGATGTAGCAAAACCCGATGTGTTGCTTTCGCACAATTCTTCTTACACGGTGTTACGGGGTAATCAGGAAATTGAAATCCCGATTCCATCAAACTTCATTGAGCAGTTTGATAAGAAAGAAGCTGTTGCCAACTTTTTAATTCCACGTAGGGTGCCGGTAGTAGACGAGGTTAGCAAGGGTACCATTGCCGAACGCATTAACCTTCAGCAAGGTGATTTGATTGTGGCAATTCAAAATCAACCGGTGGTTTACCACGATGAACTAAAAGCTATTACAAGTAATTTTACGGGCGATTCATTACAGTTTTCAGTGAAGCGTGGAACGCAAGTAATTTCCTATACGGAATATTTTAAAGGCGAGCCTGGTATTGGCTTCTATGTACCCAATGAGATTGTACCCGCTGAAGGAGAGAAGAATGTAACGTATTCGATGGGTCAGGCATTACTTATTGGGCCAGGCCGTGCCTTCGATGTTATTATCGTACAGGTAAAAGCATTCCGTAAAATTTTTACCGGTCAACTTTCTTTCCAAAAATCATTATCGGGACCTATTGGTATGGCCAAAGCCTATGGAGGCACTTGGGATTGGGAGCGCTTCTGGCGCATGACGGGCTTGCTATCTATGGTATTGGCATTTATGAATTTGCTTCCCATACCCGCTTTGGATGGCGGCTATGTCGTGTTCTTACTTTATGAAATGATCAGCGGTCGCGAGCCCTCGGAGAAATTTTTTGAGAATGCAATCAAAGTCGGAATGGCAATTCTGTTGTTACTGATGGTGTTTGTTTTCTATAACGATATCGCCAAGTTGGTAACTGGAGGATAATTAATAGAGCCTATACGCAACGAAGTAGGGCATCTGGTAGGATGCCCTTCTTGTTTTATTATCTCCAATTTCTATGGCCTGCTCTTTTCAACTTCCTTGTTCTGTGTGCTCATAGATCAGGATAGATGTTTCTATTCTTTCAATGAATCCAATCTCCTCGGTCTGTGTCTTCACAGACCGAAATAATCATCCGAGACAATTTATCAATTACTGTTTCCCCTTTCTAAAATCCAGCGGTGGTTTACGATCACCAATCATAGATTCGTATTTAAATCCTGGGCCAACATAGTCATCCAACTCTTTCTTGGCTTTACCAATGATGGAAGGATTATTAAAAATATCAATGCCCGTCATGGCAATAGTTTTAGCTGCGTTATTCATGGCTTTATAGCCGATGCTCATGCCACCGGTTGCTACGGCTTGCCACGAGTGAGCCGGAACACCGGGCACCCACGTTGCTACACCGAGCCCTGCCGTTGGAACAACCCATGTTATATCACCGACATCGGTGGAGGCCGGAAAGAAACCCCCGGTTTTAAAAGGTTGTACCTGGGTTGCCGATTCAAGAGGCGGAACTTTAAATGTAAGGGTACCCTGAATTTTTTTTCCGAATTCAACTTCTTGCTGAGTGTAATTAACACCGCCAACTGTTTTTAAGTTGTTGTACATTAAGCGGGCAAGGGTTTCGTTGGGCACCAGATTAAATGAACCTGAAATTACTTCATACTTCATCGTAGTTTCTGTTCCGCTGGCAGCCCCTTCACCTGCTTTCACAATTCGATTCCAGATTTCTTCAACCATGCGTGCATCCGGATGTCGTACCATATACTCCGCTTCTGCATAATCGGGGACAACATTGGCAGCAAGACCACCTTTATTGATTACGTAATGAATGCGTGCTTCTTGGGGTACATGTTCACGCATCAGGTTCACCATGTAGTTCATGGCCTCTAAACCGTCCAGTGCTGAACGACCCGCTTGTGGGGCTGCGGCTGCATGTGCCGAGCGACCATAGAATTTGAAAATAGTTTGCTTGATCGCGAGGCACGATTGTGGGCTGGCATCATTGGCGCTCGATGGATGCCAATGCAACACAACATCCACATCATCAAACAATCCATCGCGTACCATATATACTTTTGCTGAGCCACCTTCTTCCGCAGGTGTTCCAAATAATTTTACCGTTCCGGCTTTCTTATTTTTAATCAACCAATCTTTCAACGTTACAGCCGCAGCCACAGAAGCGGTTCCAAATAAATGATGGCCGCATGCATGACCGGGGCCACCTTCGGTTACAATCTTTCTGTCTGGTATCGAATCTTGAGATAATCCTGGAAGAGCATCGAATTCCGCGAGAATTCCTATCACCGGCCCACCGCTTCCATACGTGGCAACGAAAGCCGTGGGCATTTCAGATACTCCGGCTTTTACGTTAAAACCTTCGCTTTTTAAAACGCCTTGTAAGCGTTCGGTGCTTTGGGTTTCTAAAAATCCTAACTCAGCATACGTCCAGATGTCGCGGGCAACTTTTTGATAGACGGGAAATTTCTTATTCAAATCGGTGACAACAAACTCCTTGTCTTTATCGGGTTTTACTTTGGGGTTTATTTCGGTTTGGGCATAGGCTGATAGTCCTGTGAGGAGGGACAAGCCAAAAAGTATTTTTTTCATAGACGAAGGTTTAGATGAAAGGCAAAAGATAATTTTATTTTTAGGACCGTCCAATTACTCAATGATAGGGACCGGCTAATCTTTTTCAATCTGTAATAAAAGTGTCCTACACTTTAGAAGTGTAGGACACTTAAATTCTTAGCTAATTCTTCTTAATCTCGAACTCAACTCTACGATTCAACTGCTTATGATCGTCTGTAACTTCTTGTACTATGGGCTTGGAACTTCCGTAGCCTATTGCGGTTATCCGATTGGAATCAATTTGGAACTGAGTACTCAAATAGTTTTTAATAGCATCGGCCCGGGCTTGTGAAAGTTTAAGGTTGGATTCCTCCTTGCCGGCAGAATCAGTATGACCTGAGATTACTAATTGAAACGTTGGATGATCGATTAAAAAGTTGGCAATCTTATCAAGATCTGCATGCATCGCGGGTAAAATGTTTGCTTTTCCATTTTCAAACTCCAACGATTGAAAAGCAATTTTACTTTCAATGGGTTCTGCAATCTTGTTAATCTCCATGTCTCCATCCATAAAGAAGATTTCCTCAATTCGGAAAAAATCATCACCCTGAATAATCAACAAGTAGTTTCGCTTATTGATCAGGCTAAAGTCGAAGGTTCCATCATCGCGAATGAATTTGGGAGCCACTTCAACACCCTCATCCAAATCAATAACCGAAACAATACCCTTCACCGATTTCCCTTGCGGATCTTTAAGACTTCCTTTTAGTTGGGTTACAGCTTCTGGTTGGGCTTCCATCGGTACAGGAAAGGAATACAAATCAAGATTCTTTAAATCTTCTTCAACAGACCGCGCATAAAACAAATCCTTTGATTGGGAGTCGATGGTAAAATAATATTCGCTGCCACCACCATTCACAAGCGGTCCTGTATTTAAGGGTTCACTCCAACTGTTTTTAATCTGGTGCGATTTATAAATATCGAACTCGCCAAAGTTGAGCGGATGCCCATTCGAACTAAAATACAGCACGTTAAACTTGTGATGGTAAAACGGACTCACTTCACTTTGCACGGTGTTTATGATTGGACCCGCATTGAGTGCCTTTTGCCAAACACCTTTTGCATTCTTTACAGCATAAAAAATATCCGACAAACCAAATGTGCCTATGCGGTTAGAGGCAAAGAGTAGTGTATCGCCTTGGTGAGTTAAGGAAGGATGCGAATCCCAACCGCTGCTGTTGATGTTTGGTCCTAAATTCTTTACATCACCCCAGGTACTATCGCCTTTTAAATTAGCCACATATAAATCACAATTACCTAAACCATCCGGAGCATTGCATCGCGAGAAGTATAAAAATTTTCCATCTAGACTTAAACACGCTGACCCTTCGTTGAATTCTGTATTGATGCTGCTAAAAGGTTGGGCGCTGTCCCAATAGCTTTCAACCTTATAACTGTAAAACAAATCTTCATTGTATGTTTTATCGTAATGCTCATTACGCTTGGACGTAAAGAGAATCATATCATCTATATTGCCCACCGTGGGACCATAGTCTTCCTTGTCGGAATTAATGTAGCCACCCATGTTAATTAACACCGATTGTGGTGGACGCAATGTGTCTATATCCTTTCTGTACTCAACGAGCTTATAATAAAAATCCAACGGCACGTAGTTTTCTTTCCGTTCGGGATCGAGTTGTTCGTAGCGTTTATAAATATTTTTAATGTCGAGCCCTTGTTGATGATGTTTCAAAACAAGTTTGTACAGCAGTAAGGATTCACCGGGTGGGCCATGTGTTTCTGAAAGTTTTGCCAATCGCCAGATCATGGCAACATTCTTACTGAAGTTTTCAATTCCAAAATTTTTCACGTACTCTTTCAGTTCAGCGTACATTTGTTTTTCCTGCCCGGGAACATCCAACTCACGGATTTTTTTGAGCTTTGCATCGTTCTGATAATACGCGAGCTTATTAACGTTGGGAAAATCGAATATGTCAGACTGGCTGTAGATTGTTAAAGAATCGTTGAGTTTAACGACTCCGCCTTTTTTAAAACCTTTTTTTTCCTTTTGAGCGTTAACAGAGAGTGTAACACCTTGCAAAATCAGCAAAAGAACTAGTATACAGGGTTTTGAGGCTCTCAAGGCAGGTACTAATGGATATTTAAGGGTAGAAAATTGAAACAAATTTACCTGATTACCAAAACACTGGCATATTGATTGACCCATTAGGCGCACATCAAATAATCATTGCAGACACCCTTTTTTTGTGTCAAATTGGCACCTCTATTATGTTTAAATCACTTGCAATTACACCCATGGTTCAGGAAGATTCGGAAGAACTGATTCAATTAATAAATCCGGAACAAGAGTCTGATCTAAAACCCGAAGATTTACCGGAAGAGTTTTCAATCCTCCCCATTAAAAATACAGTACTATTCCCCGGTGTTGTTATTCCCATTACGGTTACGCGCCAAAAGTCGATCCGGTTGATTAAGCAATCGTATCAAAGCAATCGTATTATTGGCGTTATTGCTCAAAAGAATAAACAGGCTGAAGAACCGGGCTTGGATGACCTGTACCGTTTTGGTACCGTAGCACGTATTATTAAAATGTTGGTGTTGCCCGATGGTAATACCACGATCATTATTCAGGGAAAGAATCGTTTTCAAATTCGTGAATTTTTACAAGACGAACCCTTCATCACGGCAAAAATAGATTTGCAAACAGAACCCGTACTTGATCTGGAAAGCAAAGAAGTGAAGGCACTGGTTCAATCCTTACGGGATGCCGCCCTTAAAATCCTGAAATTAAATCCGGAGATTCCACAAGAGGCGCAAGTGGCACTCGACAATATTCAAAGCACAGGTTTTCTGATTCACTTTTTATCTTCCAACCTGAATGTGGATGTTTCTGAAAAGCAAAAGATTCTCGAAACCAATAATATTATTGATCGCGGAACTTTGTTGTTGCAGTACATGCTTAAAGAAATTCAGATGTTGGAGATTAAGCATGAAATCCAAAAGAAGGTACATACGGATATTGATCAACAACAGCGCGATTATTTTTTGCGTCAGCAGATAAGAGTGCTTCAGGATGAATTGGGGTATGATGGCCCCGACAAGGAAATAGAAAAATTGAGGAAGCGTGGTTCAGAGAAAAAGTGGAGTAAGGCAGTAGCAGATCATTTTAGTAAAGAGTTAGATAAATTAATGCGTGTAAATCCACAGGCAGCTGAGTTTCCTGTTGCTATGAATTATGTGGAGTTTATGCTCGATTTGCCATGGGAAGAATATACCGTGGATGATTTTGATCTGAAGCGTGCAAGGAAAATTCTTGATAAAGATCATTTTGGTTTAGAAAAAGTTAAAGTCCGGATTCTGGAATATTTAGCCGTGCTAAAACTTAAACAGGATATGAAAGGACCGATACTTTGCTTGTACGGTCCTCCGGGTGTTGGTAAAACATCGTTAGGCAAATCTATCGCAAAATCTTTGCAAAGAAATTATATTCGCATGTCGTTGGGTGGCGTGCATGATGAAGCAGAAATCCGCGGTCATCGTAAAACGTATGTAGGCGCTATGCCTGGAAAAATTTTGATGAACATAAAAAAAGCCAAGTCATCCAACCCGGTTTTTATTTTAGATGAGATTGACAAAGTAAGATCAGATTTTCGCGGAGATCCATCCTCGGCATTGTTAGAAGTTTTGGATCCGGAACAAAACAATACGTTTGGTGATAATTACCTGGAGGCTGAATACGATCTCTCGAAGGTATTATTTATTGCAACCGCGAATTCGTTAGATACAATTCATCCGGCTTTGCGCGATCGGATGGAGATCATTGAGTTAACGGGTTACACGGTGGAAGAAAAACTGATGATTGCCGTTCGCCATTTGGTTCCCAAGCAATTAAAGGAACATGGCCTGAAGACATCGCAGGTAAAATTCAAGAAGGAAGCAATTCTTAAAATTATAGAGAGCTACACGCGCGAGTCAGGGGTGCGTAATCTGGAACGAAGAATTGGTTCTGTTGTTCGTAGCGTAGCCAAGTCGGTAGCGATGGAGGAAAAATTTGAAAAGGAAATTACTCCTGCTTTTGTGGTGAAAGTGTTGGGTGCCGAAATCTTTGATGAAGAACTTTATCAGGGTAATGATATTGCTGGTGTAGTAACTGGTTTAGCGTGGACACAAGTGGGCGGAGATATACTCTTTGTTGAATCGAGCTTAAACCCCGGCAAAGGGGCGCTAACCATATCGGGTCAGTTGGGTGATGTGATGAAGGAATCTGCAGTAGCGGCTTTATCGTATTTAAAATCCAATGCACAGTCATTGAGTATTGATCAGCGGGTTTTTCAACAATATGATTTGCATATTCACGTTCCTGCGGGAGCCGTACCGAAGGATGGGCCTTCTGCGGGCATAACCATGCTTACTTCGTTGGCATCTATCTATACGCAGCGGAAAGTAAAAGATAAGCTGGCTATGACTGGAGAGATCACTTTGCGTGGTAAAGTGTTACCTGTTGGCGGTATTAAAGAAAAAATATTAGCCGCCAAGCGCAGTGGCATCAAAGAGATAATCCTGAGCGAACGAAACAAAAGAGATATTCTCGAAATTGAAAAGACCTATATCAAAGGCCTTAAATTCCATTATGTTGTTTCGGTGGAAGACGTGCTAAAAATTGCTTTGCTTAAAGAGAAAGTAGTTAAACCGGTTACTTTTAATTTGACAGAGATAAAATCAGAAAAACTTTAAATTCATTTAAGCAGTAAACATGTTATCAGCAACTTTTCTTACTCCACAACAAATTGTTAAAGAACTGGACAAATATATAATTGGCCAACATGAAGCGAAACGCAATGTGGCTATTGCCTTGCGTAACCGATGGCGGAGAATGAATGTTACTTCAGACATTCAAGATGAAATTGTGCCGAATAATATTTTGATGATTGGTGCAACGGGCGTTGGTAAAACTGAAATCGCGCGCAGGCTGGCGAAAATTGCAGATGCTCCGTTTGTAAAAGTGGAAGCTTCAAAATTTACGGAAGTTGGTTATGTGGGTCGCGATGTAGAGAGTATGGTACGCGATCTGGTTGAGCAGTCGGTGAATATGGTGAAGGCGCATAAGAAAGAAGAAGTTCAGGAGAAGGCGGCTTTGGCGGTAGAAGAAATTATTCTCGATGCGTTGATACCCCCCATGCGATCAAAGACTGCTGGCTTTCCTGTTACAACGGAAGAAACGAATGGTACCCCCACTTCAGATATTGAGTTAAATGAGCGCACCCGTAATTTATTTCGTGAGAAAATAAAGAACGGGGAACTGGAGGACCGTAAGATTGAAATTCATGTGAAACAGAACAGTGGCCCAGGTGTGGGTATGATTGGTGCGGGCATGATGGATGAAGTTTCGATGATGAACCTTCAGGAGATGTTAAGCGGTATGATGCCCAAGAAAGCCAAGAAGAGAAAAGTAACGGTGGGCGAGGCGCGTAAATTTTTATTGGAAGAAGAAGCCGCCAAACTCATTGACATGGATGAGGTTAAGGAAGAGGCGATCAGGAAGGCTGAGAATGCAGGGATTATTTTTATCGATGAAATTGATAAAATCGCCTCGGGCACCGGGAAGAAGGGTGGCCCCGATGTTAGCCGCGAAGGTGTACAACGCGATCTTCTCCCTATCGTAGAAGGGAGTACAGTGAATACCAAGTATGGCGTAATTAAAACGGATCATGTTTTGTTTGTAGCGGCCGGAGCATTCCATATTTCTAAGCCATCTGATCTTATACCCGAATTGCAAGGTCGATTTCCAATTCGCGTGGAATTAACAAATCTCACAAGAGAAGATTTTGTGCGCATTCTGAAAGAGCCAAAAAATGCGTTAACGAAACAATATCAGGCGCTCTTTGATGCGGAAGGAGTTACCGTTTCCTTTGATGAGGAAGCTATCGATGAAATCGCCAAAACTGCTTTTGAGTTTAATCTGGAGATGGAGAACATTGGTGCGCGCAGATTACAAACTGTAATGAGTCGTCTGTTGAACGAATTTTTATTTGATGTTCCTGATAAGATATTTCCAGACTCTCAAATCCAGATTACCCGCGACATGGTGATAGGAAAGCTGAAGGGCTTGGTGGCCAACAAAGATCTGAGCGAATACATTTTGTAGTCCATGATTCGGGTTATAGCCGTATGGATTGTTTGTTTCATTTGCCTTCCAAAGCTACAAGCTCAAACGGATTCAGTACGTGCACAGTATGTTCAGTCATTTCCGGATAAGTTTTTTCTGTGGCCGGTATTGAAAAAGCGTCAGCTTTCCTTTGAGGTAGATAATCAATCAGATCTAAATGAGAAGTTGAGTTATAAGCCGAATAGTTCTTTCAACGCGGGGCTGGGTATGTATTTATTTGAGGTTGCCGTTGAGTTTACTTTTGCCGTACCTATTGACGAGCGGAGTACCAATACATATGGGGCATCCGATGTTCGCGATCTTCAGGCGAACTTTCTTGGCAAAAATTGGGGCGTTGATTTATATAGCCAGAAATACTCGGGGTTTTACGTTCCAAACCCGAATCCAGGAACTTCATTATCAGATGCCTACATTAAGCGGTCGGATATAGAATTGCGCAACACAGGTATGAATGTCGTCTACGCGGTTAATAGAAATAAATTCTCGCTAAAGGCAGCCTATAATTATTCAGAACGCCAATTAAAAAGTGCGGGATCATTCATTATTTCAGGTACCCTTAATACGTTTCAACTTCAGGCGGATTCTTCTATTCTTACTTCAGATCCAACGGCCTCACCCGCCTTTCGACAATTTCGATATACTGCACTTAGTGTAGCACCGGGCTATGCATATAGTTTGATCTATAAATCTTTTTTTCTTAATGGTGTGGTTTCTTTGGGCCCCGCCCATTATTGGCTGATGGACACCGGAAGGGATGGAGCCGAGCAATATGATATTTCCATTAATACATTTGCCGATATTCGCCTTGCCCTTGGTTATAATGGTGATCGGATTTTTGGTGGGATGAGTTTTATCACTCAGTCCAGAAACATTCGATTCGATGATATTCGATTTAACAACGGAAATTATACCTTTAAATTATTGGTAGGATATCGCTTTCGCGAAGTAGGCATCTTAAAGAAACGCGCGAAAGATTATATTCCTAAATAGTATTACACAGGCTGCCAATGATCTTCCGGATCGCCAATCGCAGAATGTGTCGTTCGCGTTGGAACATCTAGATACGGATATGTAACTTTTGAAAGAAACAAACCTTGTGGATGAGCTACCTCCAGAAGTACCGGAGGTTGTTTGATAATCAGGTAACGCTCAAATTCTTCGAGACTAAGTTCTCCTTTTCCCAGTTTAATCAGTTTGCCAACGATGAGGCGGATCATGCGACCTAAAAAACGATCAGCTGAAATTTGAAACCGAATCCGGTCGCCATGCGCATCGGTAAACAAGGTAGCCGAACTCACTTTACAGATAGTATGCAGGTAGGTATCGGGCGATTTACAGAACGCACGAAAATCATCGTATTTGGTAAGAAGATCAACGGCTTTCTTCATCAATTCTAAGTTTAAATTCCTTTCGGGATACCAGGTGCTGATACTGTTAAGGTGTGGGTCCTTATAAGTGTGAATGAAATAATCATATCTTCTTTGTATTGCATCGAAGCGTGCATGCTGATTTTCTTCTACGGGAATGATCTCATAAATGGCAATGTCATCGGGCAACATCTTGTTCAATCGAAAAAGCAAATCATAGTCCCAGGTATTTTTAATGTCCAGATGAAAAAAGAATTGACTGGCGTGCACTTGCGCATCGGTACGGCCACATCCCATAACGGTTACCGGTTCTTTCAGCATTTCACTTAAAACGGTCTCCATTACCTGTTGCACACTATTTACTTGTGCTTGCCGCTGCCAGCCGCGATATCGATGACCGTCAAAACCCATGTGAAAAAAGTATCTCAAATTTTTAGAATTAGCGTGGCGGACAGGTGTTTTTCGGCAGTAAAATTAGTACTATTTGTTCCGTTATGTATTATTTGTGATTTTAGTAGCTTATTAATCGCCTTATATGAAAAAGCTTGTTGTATTACTTTCTGTATTCCTGTTTTCTGCTGCCGTGTATGCCCAAACAGGCAAAGTCTATGATAATTTATCATTGCCCAGTAAAATCCTAAAAGGCGATCGGAAATATGCGGTTTATCTTCCGCCCGATTATGAAACTTCCCAACGAAGTTATCCAGTCCTTTATTTACTTCATGGGGCTGGTGATGATCAAACGGGTTGGGTGCAATTTGGTGAAGTACTCCACATTACTGATAAATCGATTAATGAAGGCACGGCTACGCCCATGATAATCGTAATGCCCGATGCAAATACAGGCCAGCGTGGATATTTTAATGATTTGAAAAATGATTGGCGTTATGAAGATTTCTTTTTCGATGAGTTTATGCCTTTTATTGAAAATAAATACAGAATAAAAAAAGAAAAGAGATCTCGGGCCGTTGCAGGCCTCTCTATGGGTGGCGGAGGTTCATTTATGTATGCCTTGCATCACCCGGAATTATTTTCTTCGGCTTGTCCACTAAGCGCCTACATTGGTCCGCTTACACTCGCTGATATGAAAGCCGGAATGGAACGAAACAACCAGAAAGGAACAGATGCAGAGATAGAAGCCTATTTCAAAAAACATAATGCAATTAACTTGATAAACGACATAAAAGACGACAACAAAAAGGCGGTTCGTTGGTATATTGATTGCGGTGATGATGATTTTTTATATGAGGGAAACGCACTTGTTCATATTGCTATGAAGAAGAAGGAGATTCCGCATGAGTTCCGTGTTCGTGATGGTGCACACTCCTGGACTTATTGGCGTACAGCTTTGCCAACAGTTCTAACTTTTGTCTCTGAAGCTTTTCATCAATATTAAGAGAATACAATTCGTTTCCCTTCGTTTTGCCTATAGGCACGGTTTTGGGTGGTTGAGATTGCGATGATGAAGGGATTGGCTATATGGTTTTTGTGTTACCTTGAGGGTGATGATTTCTAAGCTCAGCAATTTTATTTTAAGAGCTGTAAGGCTATTGTTTATAGCCGCTTTGTTTTTGCATTATAATCCACTTGCAGCACAACTCAATACCGAACGGATCGCGTTAAACCGACTTCAATCCGGAAAGTGGGAAAGGTCATTAAGCGCACTCAAAAAATCATTGCGCAAAGACACAGCAAATCTGGAGGCCAACTATGTTATGTCTTTATGGTTTCTCACGGCCGGCAATCCAGAGTTTCAGATTGATTCTTCCTATACGTATATTCTCAAATCCGAAAACTTATTTGAATCACTAAATACCCGTGATCGGGAACGGGTAGCTCGATTTCCGATTGATAGTCTGTTGTTGCTAAATCAACATGATCGAATTGATAGCGCGGCTTTTGAGCTGGCTAAACGATTTAATACCGAAGAGTCGTATAATCGATTTATTTTTTCTTTTCCTGGTGCCAAACAACAAAGTAATGCCGTTGAATTGCGTGATGAGGCGGCCTTCCTGGATGCCTTAAAATTAAATACGTACACCGCATATGCAGAACATTTTAAGAAATATCCTCAATCGCATCGTGCGCAGGAGGCAAAGGAGCGGTATGAAAAATTATTGTTTGAAGACAAGACCCACGACAAGAAATTGAGCAGTTTTAAAACTTTTTTTGAAAACTACCCTTCAAGTCCTTACAGAAAAGAAGCCCAAAAAGTAATTTTTGAATTAACGACCGCCAATGGTGAACCTGAGGTTTTCTTTCAATACCTGAAAGAATATCCGCAAGGGCAATTCGCCAAACGTGCCAGAGATATTTTATATCATCTATTTAAAGAAGCGGATGAAAAAAATCCTACCTCAATTGAATCGGATTCTTTGCGTCAGGTAATACGTCTGGGTTCTAAATTTTGGATTCCATTTTATAAGAATGGATTATATGGATTTATGGATCAGGATGGGGAAGAAGTATTACCCCCCAGTTTTGAAGAAATTGAAGAAGACTATAAATGTGGATCCGTAAAGAATGATATTCTGATTTTTAAGTCCGGAGTCTTTAGCCGGAATGGTGCTAAGCTTTTGGATGCAGGCACAGAGGTAACCAGCATTGGATGGGGATTTTTAATAGCTGAGCGGTATGGATGTAAGCAACTAATGCATAAGTCGGGGGCATTGATTATTTCTGCTTGCTATGATGATTATAAAGTAGTAGGAAATAATTTCATAGCGGCTAAACGAGCGAATACATGGAGTCTATTAACACTGGCCGGAAGATTATTGCCTTTAACCGGACTGAATGACGTTAATGAGATTGAAGGTGTGATTGTGTTTGCCCAGAGCGGGAAAAAGAAACTGGCCACCGCTAATCAATTGGCCATGCTAGCCAATGGAGTCGAGTTAAATGATGATTTGGTTTTTGACGATGTGGTAGCTTTTAGTAAAGGGAGATTGTTGGTAAGAAATGGTTCGTTAGAAGGAATAATTACTTCTGATCTTGTATACAGTGTTCCTTTAGATCGCCATACATTAACCAAAACATCTTTTGGTTTGCTCGAAAAACAAGCTAGTGGAACTATTGTTCGGGGGCTGGCGCCTGAGTTGGAAAATCAATCGTGGCATCAGGTTTACTACCATCGAGATTGGTTGGTATTACAGAGAGAAGGACAACTGCAATTGTATAATATTCCAGCAAAAAAAATGGCAGCCCAACAAGCTGATACCATTTGGTTCGACCGCAGTTTAGCTTTTGTAAAATCAAATCTTGAGACAAAAATTCATTTGTCGGCCAATAGAGTTATCGACTTATCAACGGATTCAAAGATTATATTTATTAATTCCCGCGATTCCGTTCAATTTTTTTATACAGAAAACAAAAACAAGCGTACTGTATTTAATCTAGCCAGTGGCGACATTTTATTCACCACGGATTTTGAATTAACGGAATCCATTCGATCCGATTTCTTTATGGCAGCCAAGGGAAGTAAGAAGGGTTTACTTGCCCGAAACGGAAAAGAACTTGTGCCTGTTGAAATGGACGCGATGATTCTTAATTCAAGTGGACAGATTTCATTATTGAGGAGTCGAAACTTTGGATTGTTTGATTTGGATACGCAAAAATTTATTAAGCCGATATATGAGCGAAATGTTACCATGCTTGATAAAGAACATCTCATCGCATTTAAAGATGGGTTTTATGGACTTATTGGTTGGGATACGAAACCCGTAACAGAATTTGAATTTGTTGAGGTGGTTCCATGGGCCGAATCTATAATATGGGTAAAAAAAAATATGCAGTGGATGCTATTGAACTTTCGAACAGAAGAGGTGATTCTCGATCGGATTAAAAATTTTAGTTGGATCCGGAAGAGTTTAGAGGAAAATATTGTGCGCGTACAACGCGAAAATTACTATGGGGTTATCAGCAATAAGAAAGGACTTATCATTCCACCCACCTTTCATGAAATAACTAATCTGGGAACACCCGAGATACCCTTTTACTTTACAGAGAAGACGGTTGAAGAGGCAGACATATATGTAGTTATTTATTATAATCAGGATGGTAAATTGGTTCGCAGGCAAGCGTACGAGGAAGATGAGTATGAGCGTATTTATTGTTCAAGTCGTTAGATTACCTTTTAATTATTTAATACACCGATCACATTCACCGGCAATGGTTATTATTTGGGAATTGTCTTACTTTAAGTATTAATGTTTTTTATGAGAAAAATTATAAGTTTTATTGTTTTAGGGTTCATACTTCAGCCTGTATTCGCGCAACAAAAGCCTAAACTGGTAGTAGGTATAGTAGTTGATCAAATGCGTCAGGAGTATCTCTATCGGTTTGAAAGTAAGTTTGGTGAACAAGGTTTTAAACGATTGATGAAGGAAGGCTTCATGTTAAAAAATGCGCATTACAATTATGTGCCTACCGAAACTGGACCCGGTCATGCATCTATTTATACAGGAACAACTCCCGCTACCCATGGTATTATAGCGAACAATTGGTATGATCGTAGTACTAAAATTGATGTAAACTGTGTAGGCGACAGCACACAAAAGCCTGTGGGTACCGATGTGGGTGGGCAGGTATCACCCATGCGGTTATTGTCAACTACCATAACCGATGAGTTAAAACTGGCTACGCAAAAAAAAGCAAAAGTTATTGGGGTTTCAATAAAAGATCGCGGAGCTGTATTGCCCGGTGGGCACATGCCCGATGGCGCTTATTGGTATGATAATAAAACCGGTGCGATGATCACCAGTACGTATTATAAACAACAACTTCCCGATTGGGTTGCAAAATTTAATGCTCGAAAATTACCCGATACGTATCTTAATCAGGAGTGGAATACGTTGCTGCCCATTAATCAATACGTAGAGTCCGGACCCGATGATACGCCTTATGAAGGAAAGTGGAGTGGAAAAACTACGCCTACATTTCCTTATAACCTTACCGAGTTAAGAAAGAAAATGGGAGTTTATAGTTTATTAAACATGACGCCTTGGGGAAATACCATTGTGGCGGACTTCGCCAAAGCAGCGGTATTGGCTGAGGGGATGGGTAAAGATGGCGTTACTGATTTTCTGGCGGTTTCCTTTTCAAGTACGGATATCATTGGTCATGCCATGGGCCCCAACGCAATAGAAGTAGAAGATACCTACCTGCGATTAGATAAAACCCTTGAAGATTTATTTAATTTTCTTGACAAAGAAGTAGGGAAGGGTTTATACACTGTTTTTTTAACAGCCGATCATGCTGTGGCTGAAGTACCCCAATACATGATAGACAATAATATTCCTGCGGGTTATTTCAAACCAACTTTGGTGAAAACGGGTTTGAATGAACATCTTCAAAAGTATTTTCCAGGAAAAACTATTGTAGAAGAATTTACTTCGGAACAGGTGTATATTAATCACCAGGCATTTGAGGGAGACCCAAAGGCATCGGGTATCGATTTATTTGTGGCCACCGAACTGATCACAAAATTTCTTCTTAACACAGAGGGAGTTGCGCAGGTGTTTCCGGCTACCACACTTCGCCAGGCAAACTCCGATGAAGTAGGCATTCGTGGAAAGGTTGTTCGGGGATTTCATTCAAAACGTTCAGGCGATATTGCTTTTGTGCTGGAGCCGGGTTGGTTCGCGTGGGGTGGAGTAACCGGTGCTACGCATGGTTCGGGCTATAGCTATGATACCCATGTGCCGATTTTGTTTTACGGGGCTGGCATTCCAAAGGGAAGTTCATCCCAATTTCATACCATCACCGATATCTCGCCAACACTTTCGGTGTTGTTAAATATAAAATTTCCGAGTGGTTGCACAGGCCAACCGATTACGGAGATTGTAGATTGAAGTTGTTAAAGTATCTATACAAACGATGTCAGGTTTTCTCAACCTGACATTTTTATTTATTGAGTTTTGAAAAATTTGCATAGATAGCGGAGCTTCACAATAATCCATAAATTTCTTACTTTAGATTTGAACTAGTTAAACCTAAGACCGGGCGCAATTAAAAGTTGGATGGAAAATATTAAAATACCACGAGCAAGCAATACATCACTTATGGCGCTCTTTAATTTCGGTTTCATAGCGCTACTATTTTTCATTCTTTGTTCCTGTTCGAAAAAGAGTGACACTCGCCCTAACATTCTATTCATCATGTCTGATGATCATGCGTATCAGGCAATAAGCGCCTACGATAATCGGTTGATTCAAACACCCAATATTGATAGGATTGCGAAAGAGGGTATTCTTTTTACAAATGCCTGTGTCACCAATTCTATTTGTGCGCCTTCGAGAGCCGTTATCCTTACGGGAAAACATTCTCATTTGAATGGCAAGATTGATAATATCATGCCGTTTGATACTTCACAAATTACTTTTCCGCAACTCTTTCAAAAGGCAGGGTACACTACTGCCATGTTTGGTAAACTGCATTTTGGCAATAACCCGAAAGGGGTAGATGACTTTATGATTTTGCCTGGGCAGGGAAATTATATTAACCCCGATTTTATTACGAGCAAAGGTGACACAACGATTACAGGTTATGTAACAGACCTAATCACCGACTTTGCTATCGAATGGTTAGACAAAAAACGTGCGAAAGATAAACCGTTCATGTTAATGTACCTGCATAAGGCACCGCACCGACCTTGGTGGCCACGACCTGATAAGTTTAAAGAGTTTACAAAGAAAACTTTCCCTGAGCCGACAACGTTGTTTGATGATTATAAAAACAGAGGCACCGCAGCAAAAACTGCTGAGATGAATTTGCTGCTGCACATGATGTACAGTCATGACAGCAAGATCAGACCTGAAACATTGGAAAGCATGGGCAACGTGGAACCCGTTGTTCCTGAATTTAAAAATAGTTTCTATGGACCTTACGGTCGCGCCAATGCAGAACAACGCGCTTTGTATGAACCTGTGCTGGATTCAATCAATACATTTTTTAAAGCCAACTGGCCGGGCATGACCAATGTTGAAAAAATGAAGTGGAAATACCAGCGCTATATGCAAGACTACTTAGCTACCATTTCTTCTGTTGACGACAATGTGGGGCGCATGCTGGATTACCTTGACGAAAGCGGTTTAGCCGAAAACACCATGGTGATTTATACATCCGACCAGGGATTTTATTTGGGCGAACACGGCTGGTTCGACAAGCGGTTTATTTATGATGAATCTTTTAAAACTCCGCTCTTGATACGATGGCCAAATAAAATTACACCGGGCATCACCAATGATGAGATGGTGCAGAACCTGGATTTTGCACAAACCTTTTTAGAAGCAGCACAAATTTCGGCTCCAGCCGATATGCAAGGAGAAAGTTTAATACCTCTGCTTACGGGTAATGAAGGAGCGTGGAGCCGCGATGCCGTGTACTATCATTACTATGAGTATCCGGCTGTGCATGCAGTAAAAAGACATTATGCCGTGGTGACCAAAAATTACAAGTTGGTGCACTTTTATTATGATATAGATGAGTGGGAATTATACGATCGGAAAAATGATCCGAAAGAAATGAAGAATGTATATAATGATCCTTCCTATGCCGAGACAGTTCAAATGCTAAAGGCAAAGCTGGCAGATTTAAGAGTCAAGTATAAAGACTCAAATGAATTGGATCAAAAGTATATCGACCAGATTCAGAAGTAGGAAAGCTTTGGGATTGTATATTTAAGGTATCTTATTTGTTTATCGACTTGTTGGTCAGCGACCAAAAGGAACGAAGGTTTGAACTCGTCAGGTCGGAAGACCTGACGACAAGAAAAAGCAATCTCTTTTTGATTTTTAAGCTTGATTTTCTTTGTGAAGCGATATTATATAAAACTTACTCTACTATTTTTAATTTTAGGTTGTGTTTTTGCGTATATAAATAACTCCAAACCAGCTAACCCATTAAGGCTTCTTGAAACAGAAGAATTAAATTTAAATTCACAGGGCAACTTTCAGTTTGTATCAAGAATTGCAAAAGAAAAGTTGATTATAGGATTAGGTGAATCTTCGCACGGAACACGAGAATTTTTCTTGTTTCGAGACAAAATTACCCGGCAATTTATTGAAAATGAGGGATTTTATCTTGTTGGTCTAGAAATCCCTTACACAGACGCAATTCCAATTAATTCATATATAAACGGTGATATACGAGAAACATCGGAAACTATTTTAAAGAATCTAGAGTATCCATTTTTTCAGAATATCGAATTTAAGAATTTTATTGAGTGGGCCCGTAACTATAATTTTAACCGACATGATAGCAGGATTGAAATTTTTGGTATTGATACTCCAGTTGATTCGCAACCATTAAAAGAATTGTTGTTGCTCTTAAAGGATAAAAAGTGTTTCAAGGAAGTTGAAAAGGAACTTCATTTTGATATAGACGCTCCAATCTATTATAGTAGACCCAATAATTTCAATCAAATGAACTTAATTCTTCGAGACTCAAGCCTAGTTTTGAGCCTAGTGAAAGTTAGAAACATTATTAACAATTGTATAAACGATGAAAAGGAATCAAAACTAGCTTTGTTTTACATTCAATTAATAGAGCAATTAATTAATAGAATTAATAATCAAAGCAACACAATAAGTTTTTGGAATGCTCGAGATAGCGCAATGGCTGAAAATGTGAAATGGGTGATTAACTCTGAGGGAAATTCGAAAGCTATAATATGGGCCCATAATGAGCATATTAAAATATCTCGTTCTGGAAGACAGAAGTATATGGGATATTACTGTAGGAAGATGTTTGGCGAGAGTTTTTATTCGATCGGAATGGATTTTGGCCAAGGGACTTTTTTAAATAATTCTAGTGCGGGATTGCAAATAGCACAAGTTGACATGCTTAAGAATGAACTATATGCCAGAATTGATGGCCTGACTGAGGATACGTTCTTTATTTTTTTAGACTCAACTCGTTTAAACAATGCCTTACCTTATATAAGGCTTCACTCAATAAAGGCATCATTTAATTTTTCAACTAACATTAAGAACGTTGATCTTTTTCAAAATTATAATGGATTTCTTTACACGAAGAATTCAACTTGCCCGAAGTTAATTGTTCCCAATTCCTCAGATTGAATTAGTATGGAAAAATTTGATCGTGAGGTAGTTGATAAGCTGCGTGTAATACCAAAATTTTTCCATCGCAGAGTTACCCGCCTCGCGAACTCTGCGAGAATGAAAGAGTTGAGGAGAGTTAGATTAAACAAAGTATTAAAGTAGAACTATGAGCGTGCCCACATAGTTAATGTTGGTCATAAAATTTTGTTGTAGCGGGTCACCTGACCCGCGACCCTAATTTTTAATTTTTTTTTTAAGCCTCTCTATATAATATGAACCATCCTCGCGGTAGGGATGGCAGCGGAAAGCCCACAGCACGGTGGCTTTTTGTGTGTGGGTGAGGACTTGCAGCGAACAGCCCGACCTGCTCGTGATGGGTTTGAGCGACTGAAGGCAGGGCCGCCCAGACATTTCCTTGCGTTTTTACCCAAATAAACAATCAAATCTGCCTCAATTTCCCTGTTTTTACCACCTGGTTAATCGCCAATAATTCTGCATTTCTGTCTCAACTGACTCAAAAAGCGCTCTATTCTGATGTTTTTTTATTAATAAATGTAAAAAAGTGGGGGAAAGTGGTTGGAAGTGGTTGAAAGTTACTATGTTTGTTTAGAGGAAAATAGACAACCACTACAAAGTCATGACTTTCTTCACCAGCGAATATGAGTGTAAGCTTGATGCCAAAGGCAGATTGGTGCTGCCCGCGCGTATCAAAACCCAACTACCCGAGCCCGATGGCACAGGGCAGGAGCTTGTTATCAGGCGGGGTTTCGAGCAATGCCTCATTATTTATCCTATGGTGGAGTTCAAAAAGGTCTTCTCAAAAATTTCAGGTCTTAACGAGTTCA
>Ga0154020_10002006_pt1 | contig 24911 bp, 16 predicted proteins | sample Klosneuvirus_201_FD_109709 | JGI IMG/M metagenome (GOLD analysis project Ga0154020, IMG submission 109709) | Active sludge microbial communities from wastewater, Klosterneuburg, Austria - Klosneuvirus_20160825_MG | ecosystem: Engineered > WWTP > Aerobic digester > Activated sludge | place...
CTTGGCGTGCGGTTTTCAGGCCCAACGGGCCGACTCTATGTCAGCCCAGGGCAACGCCCTGGGAAATAGTTCCACGCGATGATTTTCAGCCCCAACGGGGCGGCACTAATTTTTACAGTGGCCAGCTCGAATCTGTTTAGGTCCGCCCCGTTGGGGCTTTTCGTGCTTGAAATCTCCAAACCCAGGGCGTTGCCCTGGGCTGACTTATGGCTGGCCCGTTGGGCCGGAACGCAAACTGAATTGCACTCAAACGCTACATACTGGGCCGCATCCAATTTGAGCGACACACAAACTGCGGAGGATTCAATCACGACGGTAATTCTTCGTGCGATCCCAAATTCATAGGAATCGTGACGGCTTTTCGCAAACTCTAAGGCAGTCGAGGCGCAGAACATCGCTACCCGTGAAGTAACACGGGCGGTCGCGAACGTCACGATCAGTTCGGAATTGTTGAAGCCAATCACTTCATTCATGTCGAACTGGAATCTGTCAATGCGTGTTAGAGTCTTCAACGAAAAAAGCCTTTCGTTCACTGGGAACGAAAGGCTCAGACCAGAATTCTGAAGAGGTTTGCAACTCGCCCTATCTCACCGGGGCGTGATAGGGGTTCGTCGAATACGTGCGGTTATAGGAATTCCAATTCGACTGCTGCGAAAAATTGGAGGGAAGTTGGGACGATCGATAAGGGCCTGCGGAAGTTGGTGAGGAAAAGTTCATTTGCGATGCACCAGCACTCAGGCCGGCACCAAGTCCGCCCACGGCCGCGCCAAACATTTCGATCCGATGGATCCGTTTTTGCATGACCTGCTCCACCGGCTTGCCGGTTCGCTGGGCGGTGCGAACATCCTGCTCCTGCTTGCGTGCAATCCAGTTTTCCCCGAATCTCGTCAGGCGTCCCCCGGACGGGTTATACGGGCTGGATTGAAAGCTGGACGATGACTGTCGGTCAGCGGATTGACGACTGCTACCACGTGATGTGCGGCCTCGATTACCGAACGCTTCCGCTTCTGAAGATGATCCATCGATGTTGATACAAACGGTAAGTGCCACGGCGACAATTCTTAGTACGGTGGAGGACTTCATGGCTTCTTCTTTCGTTCTCCGAGAGGAGTGTTCAAATTCGCCCCAAGACCTGAAGTTCGTTCGCAGCAACGTTGCTGTTTTCGGGGCTCTCGACGACTCAACGCTTATTTGCAGTCCGGACTTACGAAGATTTTGAGCCCAAAAATGAATTTAAAGAAATTCAGCTCAAGTCATGTGGATTGTCTCAGAAGATTTATCGACATGCCTCAGAATTCTCCAACCACTTCGCCCCCACCACGCGTTGCGAGGTCACCGGCGACAAACAGATCGATATTGTGGCTCAACGTTCGTACGCTGCCGTCGCCCAGCGCGAAGTTGGAAGTATTCGAATGATTGCTGCCGAAATAACCTACTCCAGCCCCTCCGGAAGAAGAACGGAACGGGGTTTGAGGTCCGATAAATCCCACGGCACCCGTGTCGCCATTCCAGGGACACCGGTAATTTTCCATTGACTGATCCAATTCGCCCAGCATCAGCGTGTTGGAGAGTCCATCAGTGACTGACGCAAATCGGACGACAGGCTTCCAGCTTCCGACAACGACCGGTGCCAGAGCCGGATAGGTTTTCCAGTCTTTGGCATGAGTGAACATTCCATCCCACGATGCGTACGAAACTGGATTCGAAATACCGGGGATCTGACCGAGATATTTTGACCCTCCGACGGACACATAATCGCCTTCGGCCGCTTCCACCTTGACGTTGACTCCGCCCAGGGAAGGATAGTAGTACGAACGATCGGACGTGATTATCGACACAGTGTTCGGGCGTGACCGTGAAGGGCAAAGAAACATGGGAAGTGCTGTTCGACGCACAAGATCATTCTGAACGTAAAAATTCTCTCCGTTCGGCCATTGTGCATACAGTGCCGATTGTTCCAGATGCGGCAGAATCAACCACGCCCAGGTCATCTTGTGTTCCGAGATTGTTGTCGGCGGGACATAGCCATGTGTGTCATGAAAATTGTGGACAGCCAGAGCCTGCTGTTTCAAATTGTTCTTGCACTGCATTCGACGCGCGGCTTCACGCGCCTGTTGAACGGCAGGGAGCAACAGGGCAACGAGAATGCCGATGATTGCAATAACAACCAGCAACTCCATGAGTGTGAAGCCGGAACGAAGTGTGTTCTGAACATGTGGTTTTGGTTCGATGCGGATTAACCGTTGCATTTCATGACTTTCTGGAAGAGCGTACCTTGGGTGCGCGACAAATAGCAATCAGTCGAAAAGTTTAGCCAGTATTTGATCTCGCCCCGTGCCAGCTGGCGGGGAACCCGGCGAGCCGTGAGACGTCAGTCTCCGGATGCTGTTTTCACAAACGATGGTTATGCCCCAAAACTTCCGAATGGGTGCTTCGCCAGCGGGAACGAACACGAGGCCGCCCCGATTGGCTTGTCCAACCGGACCGGAAAGTTTTGCACGATGAAACATGAGCAACGCAGCGAAACTTGGCTTCCTGCGAGGCAAGCTGGACAGGGGAGCGGTCGTGTTGATGATGGCGTCACTCATTTCAAATCTTGCGTCCCTGCCGGACAAGCCGGCAAGGGGCGGAAGCCCGATCAGGCGTGCGAAGAGAGTCGGGAGTCTTTTTCGGCGGGAAACATCAGCGTTTTTTACCATGCAACTCTCCAAAAAAACTCCCGACCCTTTCCTTCATCGAACATGTGGCAGTCGAATTAACCATTGAGGCTCAGAATTCGCCAATGACATTTCCGTCGTTACGCGCACCCAGATTCTGCCAGACTTCCTGCGAAATGTTCTCTGAGATGAAGTGGGTACTGCCGTCAGCTAACGCAACCTGCACACCGCCCGTGTGCGAACTGCGAGCGGCGCCGAACCAATCATCCAATGGGTGATTTTTCACTACGACTCGGCACGGTTGATTGGGAATAGCTGACGTTGGGCAGTGGGCGTCGGGGAGGTGAACGTCACCGCTCGCCGAGTTTGGCGCTTGAGAGAAGTACACCGATGCATTCGACGGACCGTTCGATATCCATGTCCCCCGGATGTCTCCTACCGCCCCGGTCAGGTTTTCGGCGAGCGCGATCGTGTTGCTCGTGCCATCCGTGATTTTTGCCGTGCTGATCGACGAATTCGTGCCGAAGACTCCGCTCAGGCTGTTCTCTTCGTCAAGCATGTGAAGCCCGCAATTTGCACCGTAGTTGAGTGTGGCCAGAACCAGTGGATTCCTCCCAACGCCCGTCAACCCCATGATTTGTGTGGCGTTCTTTCGGTCAGGACCACTGTCAGTCGGACAACGGTAAAACGAAAACCCCTGTTCCAGAATCCGGTTGTTCCCCTCAAGAACGGTGCCGCTGAGGAAGGCATACATCGGCAGCCCAACGAAATTGAGTTTGTTGTACGCTGGACTCTGATCAAGGTATGGTAGGACCCCGAATGTCCACGGGATTCGCGGTGAATTAAACACGATCGACTGGTCCGTCCGCCCCCAACAATTGTGATTGACGGATGTCATACAGGGAGACGTAACGGCTGACGGGGGAAACTGTCCATGGACGTCATGGTAATTGTGCAGGGCAAGGGCCAACTGTTTCAGGTGATTCTTGCACTGCGTTCGCCTTGCGGCTTCCCGCGCCTGCTGAACGGCGGGTAACAGCAACGCGACAAGAATTGCGATGATCGCAATGACGACCATAAGTTCGATCAGGGTGAAGCCAGCACGACGTTTCATCTCAGTTTTCATTTCCATTCTTTTCTGTCAGTCGTTTGTTCAGCGAAGCGATGGCGTCAATATCATCCAAACTCTGAAACACGGCATCGTTGAGGTAAAGTTTTCTGTAAATCGGATCATCGATAATCATTGGCTCCGCGATTCTGAGAGCATCTGTAAGTTGCTGGGCAGCCGGATGGTTCTTTGCATCGTTGGGCCGTTCTTTGGCCAGCAGCAGCGCAAATCCGGTGGCAGTCGCATAAGCGTTCGGCATGTGTCCCGGTTCAATCTGCTCCGGCCGTGATTCCAGCGAGAGACACCGTCGAAACTCCGCCAGAGATTCTTCGTCGCGCTCCGCCCAGTGCAGACATGCGGCCAATCGCAGATAGTGAACTGCTGCGGCTCCCTTCATTGAGACTCGATCGTTGTATTCTGAATAGATGGCACCATAGATCTCAGCCGCTGTTCGCATTGCGACCAGAAGTTCCGGTAGTACGTCAGTTCGGGGATCGTCCCGATATTGCACCATCAACACCTCTGCAAGGTTTCCATATCCGCGTGCCAGGTCTTCTCGATAACGAAGAACCAAAGGATATTTTTCGCTCAGTCGCCTGCAAATCTCAATTCCTTCAGACGCGGCTTTCCGGGCTCCCTGGAAGTCGCCGTTGGCGCGATACGACATGATTGCGTTGAAAAGAATCGTGACCTTCATCCGAGATTTGCTGAGGTTCTCCTCGTTATTGTCGCTTCGAAGTTCCGCGAGTGCAGCTTCATAGACAGGGATGGCCTCTTGATGTCGTGCCAGTTTATGCCGCATCAGTGCTTCGGCATTTAAGGCTGCGACATGGTCCAGTAAGTTCTGTTCTGTAGGGGACAATCGCTGCAGCGCTGCGCGTCGTTCAACGCACGTGACTGCATGCGTAAGAGCTGTCTGCAGGTTGCTGATTCTGAATTCACTGTCCGCTCGACTACCCGACAGTCGGTAGCAAATCCCAACTTTCAGATGTGCAAGTATTGCCTGGTAGTTGAGTAACTGCTCAGCCGATAGCAGCAACTGTGATTCGGCGAGTACCGCCTCCATCTGACTGGCTGATTTTGTTGCGTCAAAGCCATTCGTGGCGTTGGAAATCCGGCTGTGCGCTGCGCAGGCGTCGAGCAATGGCAATACGTCAACCGCTTTCTTTGGATCGACCTTCTGATAGACGTTCTCCGCCAGCAGGATTGCTTTTTCCGCCAGCAGCACGGCCCGATGCAGGTCTCCGGTTTGCTGTTCGATTTCCGCCAGTCGGACGGTGCCAGCGGACGCCCGGGCGATTTCCTCGGGCGTGCCTTCAGTTCGAACAGACCAGAGTTCATACTGCTGCGCGACGTCCGCGAGAATCCGATTTCGGAGCTGCTTAAGTTGCGGTGTGGCGAGAACCTCATCCGTCATCAGCGTTTCAGAAAACTTTTCAAGGCTGGCGAATAGTCGCTCATTGGCTTGTTGTTCTGCATGTAGGGCCTCTTCCGCAGCGTTGGCCGATTGGCTAATCTGAAACGCGGACCAGGTGCTTCCGGAAATCATGAACAGCAGCGCAATGACGCTCACGATAATCGCTCGCTGATGGCGCGATGCAAACAACTCAAGCCGATTCATGGTTGAGTATTTTGCCTTGTGAGCATGCACGGGCTCACGTTGCTGCCAGCGCCGCAGGTCGTCGATCAACCGTGACGCTGTCTGATATCGAGCGGAAGGTTCCTGCATCATCGCCTTTTCGCAGACGGAAGACAATTCTGCGGGTACTGACGAGCAGATCGAGATGGCAGTGGGCGGGTTTTGCGTAGCGATTCGGCAGACACGGTCAGCAAGACTTTCGTCAACCGGCTGCTTGTTCGCGTGAGGTGCGCGACCTGTCAGAATGTGATAGAACGTCGCGCCAAGGCCGTAGATATCTGTCGCGACTGCGTGCAGATCGTTGCGGCCGCCAGCCTGTTCGGGCGACATCCAGTCCGGTGACCCCAGTCGCTGCCCGTCCTGTGTCAGCGTGAGCCCCATTTTTGCCAGTTCGTCTTCCTGATCCCGAGTGGCGTCTCTGGCACCTGTTTCTCTGGCAAGTCCCCAATCAACCAGAAACGTCGCTCCATCTTTGTCCAGCATAATGTTAGCGGGCTTGATGTCGCGGTGCAGGATGTTTTGATCATGGGCGAATTGGACGGCCGCGCAAACGTCCAGGAAAGATTCGAGCAATCGTTGAAAGTCTGAGTCAGTTCGGAAATCGATGCCCGATTCGAACGACGTCTCCCTGATCCGGAAGCTAAGCGTTTCTCCTTCGATCAAACGCATCACGTAATAGGGACGTCCGTCGCTCAACCTGCCGGACTGATAGACGGGCGGGATGGCAGGATGTTGCAGCTTCGCAGTAATTTCTCTTTCCTTGAGAAACCGCTGAAGCCTGGCTGGCGACTCCATGACTTTGTGCCTGGCAACCTTCAGCGCAACGCGACGTTTCAGTTTCGAGTCTCTGAATTCATAAACGACACCGAGCCCTCCGGCACCAATCTTTCGTTTTCCACGAAGCCTGATTCGTGAACGCATGACTCGTGGTATTCGCGGCTCTTTGGTCCGCTCTTCTCTCAATCGTACGAACAACGAGGCAAGGAAGTTATCGACGTCTGACGGTTGTGGGAGATCGTCAGGATCAAGTGTATCCGTTCTCGCAGCATCCATTGGAGTTGAAAGTGCATCCTCGTCGGAGTTCAGCGTCGTTTTTCTCTCAATCTCATTCATTGGTGGACTTCCAGTGCCGCGCTTTTGAGTTTGATTCAGGAACCAAACGTCAGCTTTCTGCGAACAGATCCTCAATTTCAAAATTCGGCTGGCGAGCTGCAATGTCACAGATTTGTCCCTTGAGTTTCTGTCGAATTCGATGCATCGCCTGGTTCACTGCACTTTGTGTGATGCCCATGCGAGAAGCGGCCTCGAACGATGGCTCATCCTGAAGATACGACGCCAGCACCTCGCGGTCTCTTGGACTTAGTTCGTCACGGGCGGCTCCAAGAATATTCCTGACAAGCGTTCGCCGTTCAAAATCGACAATCAATTCCGCGACGAAGCCTTCGTCCTCCAGAGATGGTTCGGCGGGGAAATCTACTGTCGCGATCTGTGATTTACGTTTACTCCGTCTCAGAAGGTCTCGGGCTGCATTCCTGGAAACTTTCATCAACCAGTTTCGAAACCGAACATTCTCTTCCGGCCGATATCGACTGAGCCTTTTCCTTAGCATCAGGATGAGTTCCTGGGCGGCATCATCTGCATCGGCGTCGGCCTTGAACCAGCGACGACACCATTTTCGTATGGAAAGGTGATAGAGCACACAGAATCTTTCGAAACCCTTCTCAAAATGATCATCGCTTCCAGAGACGATGGCCTCAACCATGCTATGACTGGTGTCTACGGTTGAGTCAACGTGACCGCGCGGCAGTTCTTCCTCCTGGGGCATTTAACGAACTCCGCTGACGGTGACTTACGGAAGAAATCCAAAATTCTCAATTTCTGTCGCTCATCAGTTTAGTCCGGCGACTTGACCGTTCGGAACGTTCGCCGTCCGACATTGTTGTGATTTCCATCCTACTGGAAACTTGAACGGCGCGGCCCGGTTTCCTCGTCGCGCAGCAAGAAGGCCCGGTCGTCTGCACGACCGGGCCTTCTTGATATCAGAGACTGGGCAATCACACTCACTCTCTCTTGCCCGAAATTCCAAACCGCTCATGGCCACGGCGAACTCCGTCGTCTCAGGATCTTTGACACCGTCAATCTGAAAACTGGCAGTTTCGAAAAGCTGTCAATTTGCACTTTCAAATCTTCATCTTTACGTTTGCCTCGTCAGCAGAATTTGGTTAAGCCGAGCCGCAGAAAATGACGGTTGTCCAGGTTTTCATCAAATCATTCGTCGTATTCTCACTGCGCTCGCTTTGTATGCTGGCTGCTTTGAGCAGGGATCGAAGACTGAGTCCGTCAATTGGTTGGTGTCTTCATAGTGCATGGGGATGAAGACATGGCCGGGTTGGACGTTGTGAGTGAGGAATGCCGTCGCCGTCATGCAGCCTCGTTGAGATTCGACGACAATGGTTTCGTTGTGATCGATGCCTTGTTGTCGTGCGTCGTGCGGATTGACTTCGACGAAGGCGTGTTTCGGGTACAGCTTGCGGAGTACTGCCGACTGAGAAGTGCGAGTTTGTGTGTGCCACTGGCTGGCAGAGCCTCGACCTGTCAAAAGCATGAATGGATACGTTGACGAGGGATTTTCTCGCATAGGTTTGGGCTCTTCAAAAACGAATTTCGCTTTACCATCGACGTAAAAGAATCGGCCGTCCTCGAACAGGCGACGTTCCTGTGCGGCAGGCTGTGGAACACTATCATCAGCAGTACTGCGACAAGGCGCCGGCCACTGAATGCCGCCAGACTCGGAGATCTCGCGGTAGCCGTTAATACCGGTGAAGTCGCATGGCATGTTGCAGCTGAGCTTCTTGAGCATCTCGAACACGGCGGCAGGCGATGTCCATTGTGAGAACATTTTGCCGCAGCCCCAGGCCTCAGCAATGAGTCGGAAGATGTTGAAGTCGGACAGCGCCAGGCCCGGCGCTTTTCGCACTTTTCGAATGACTCCGATGCGACGTTCAGAATTGATAAACGTGCCGTCCTTTTCTCCCCATCCGGCGGCGGGCAAAACGAGGTCCGCCATGTGAGTCGTCTCGGTGGTGTAATACATATCCTGCACAACCAGAAAGTCCAGCCGCTCAAGAATATCGCGGGCGGAATTCTGGTTGATCCACGAATGCGCCGGGTTCGTGCAGATTACCCACAGTCCCTTAATTTTACCCTTCAAGATGCCTTCGAAGATTTCGTTGTAAGCCCACGAATTTTCTGATGGGATAACATTTTCATTGATGTTCAGAATGTTGGCAACCTGCCGACGGTGTTCGACATTGCCAAAGTCGCGACCGCCGAGTAGCCCGGTTGTGTTGCTGAACAGCCGCGATCCCATGGCGTTGCACTGGCCGGTGATGGAATTTGCGCCGGTGCCCGGTCGTCCAATATTGCCGGTCATCAGTGCCAGGTTGATAATCGCCTGAGCAGTACGGACTCCCTGATGACTTTGATTGACGCCCATTGTCCACCAGAAGGACACTCGCTCCCCGTGCTGAATCGTATCGACGCAGCGAGTGACCTGTTCCAGAGAAAGGCCACTTTCCTGAATACAGCGTTCAACGGTGAAAGGCTTCACGAACTCCGCAAACTCGCGGAACGAGTTGGTGCTGGCGGCGATGAAGTCCAGATCGATTGCGTCACGCCGAATCAGTTCGCGTGCAATCGCATACAACAGCGTCTGATCGCTCTTGGGTTTGAGCGGAAGATGCTGAGTGGCATTCATCGCGGTTTCCGTCATTCGCGGGTCGATCACGATGATCTCCGGAGAATGCGGATTCCGCATGACTCGTTCCCACATGATCGGATGTGCGATACACAGATTGCTGCCGATCAGTACAATCACATCGGACTCTTCAAAATCCGCATAGGTGTAAGGCGGGGCGTCAAAGCCGAACGACTGTTTGTACGCCACAACAGCCGATGCCATGCACTGGCGAGTGTTGCCGTCACCGTGCAGCATGCCCATGCCGAATTTCGCAAGCGATCCCAGAAACGCCATCTCTTCTGTGGGGATCTGACCGGTGCTGAGGAATGCCACGGAATGGTTGCCGTGTTGCTGTTGAATCGATTTGAAGCGACTGACGAATTCGTCCAGCGCTCGATCCCAGTCCACTGGCTGCAGCGTTCCATTTTTGGACGTTCGCAGAAGTGGTGTGGTCGCGCGATTGGGCGAATCCAACACTGTCAACGCTTCCCATCCCTTCGGGCACGCCATGCCCAGATTCACTGGATAAGCGGTTTTGGGCGACAATCCAACGGCCTGACCGTCACGAAGATGTATGTCCAGCCCGCATCCCGTTGCACAGAATCCACAAACCGATTGCGTCGTCGCGGTCGGCTGTTTCGACGCGGGCAACTGCCCCAATCCGAAGGTTCCCGGTTCACGAAGGAGTTCACGAGTCAGTGGACCGTCGTGAACGTGCAGCAGGTTTTTGAGTGTGAGCATTGTGGAGGTTGTTGAATGATACGTTTGGGACGGAATTGGTCCATTCATCGCCGTGGACCTCCAGGCATGCGAGGAGCAGAGACGGCGGCGAAGTACTGGTAGCGTTCCAGAAGTTCGCCGCAGAGGCACGCCGTGAATAAGAAACCAACCGTGATCAGCGACGGCAGATTCCCGATATCGCCGACATTCTGATTCAGCAGGAACGCCGGCATCATGATTCCTCCAAGGACGCCCGTTGCAACGCGAGCCAGCGTGGTACTGGCAAGCGGCCCGAGCAGTAGACGGGCAGATCGTTTCAACGGTGAGTTCCGATGCTGGGCGAAGTGCATGAAGATTGATGCCTCGAACAACAATTTTGTCACACTTCCCGCCACCAAGACCTTCGCCAGTGTCCTGCCAACCTGTGAATACAACAATGCGGCGTTTTGTTGTTCACCGGCAACTGCAAACAGGAAGATGACCAGAAACGTCGTGGCGATCCCAAGGTTCAACGCAGTGAATGCAAACTTAGTTGCGGTTTGCCCAAAGCTCCAGAAATCGCGTTTCGTAAACACATAGATCATCACAGAACAAAACACGCCAAGCGTTCCTGTTGCAACAACCGCCTCACCAACCTGCCGCAACATCTGAGTCGGCAACTCATTCCACCATACCAGCGCTGCGTAGGTCGCTGCCGTACTGGCAAACATTCCAAAGGCCACAATTTCACGACTCAGCCATGAATGTCGCAGGCCGATGATCGCACGAAATGCATACTGTGGGCGTCCCAAATGCAGAGTACTTGCACCCAATGCCAACAATCCTAATCCCAGCGCGACCAGTGATTGAAGTGGGCGGAATACTGTCAACGCCGCTTCATCCAGCATTGACTCCAACACCAGACCCACGGCGAATGCACCGACGGAAAGCTGAGTCAACACGAGCATGAGAATCAACGGCCAGTGCGGATGCTGCGGATTTACGGAATAGTAATCGGCAGGCAGCATGTTTCGCGGGAAGACTCGCCGAGTGCGAAACGTGGTCGTTGGAAAGGTCAGATGAGGTTCCGGTGCCGCCGGCAGAAACGAATCGGCTTCCGCGTTTTCGCGTACTTCAGCGATATCGATAACACGAATTGCAATCGCTTCGTGAGGACAGGACTGCACGCACGCCGGCGCTTCGCCAACCGCCAGGCGATCAGCACACATGTCGCACTTGCGAACAATTCCCTTGCCGCTGTGATACTTCGGCACGTCATAGGGACACGCCAATGTGCAATACTGACACCCGAAACACTGGTCGTCCAGATGCTTGACGATTCCGGTTGCCGGATCCTTCTCATAAGCATTCACGGGACAGGCTTCCATACACGCCGGTTCCAGGCAATGATGGCAGGCTGTCGTCACATGCTGCATTACTGGAAGACTCTTCGAGCCTCCGATCAGCAATCCGACATCGCGCCAGGTTTCCTCCTCATCCAGGCCATTCAATGAATGACAGGCCACCACACACGCTTTGCATCCCGAGCACCGATCCAGATCCACATCAAACGCATACTGCTGCCCCGCAGCAGGCGACGACGCCGGAAGCAATTTGCTGTAGTAGCGAGCTTGAGCGGGGGCACTGTTTTTCGCCATGCAGGCATGGCTCTGCGAGAATTCCTCGACCGCCGTCAACTCCTGCTGCTCGGCCAGCAGCAGTGTGAGCAACGACGACGTCCGTTGCGGTGCAGGCGATTCAACAATCGGCAGAAGGCATTTCGTTTCGGGGCGACGTGGAATTTCAGCCAGCATCGCGCACCATCCTTGAAGGAACGCCCCACATCATACGGTCACCAGTTTTGCGATACCCGACGAATGAAATTGCTCCGTGTGGATCTGTTCCTTGGGGATGCCTTTAGCAATCAATCCGTTCTGGATGTTATCCATGAAATCGTTTGGGCCGCAAAGAAAATACCGCGAGGTTTTTGTGTCCGGAATCCGTTCCAGGATCTGTGGCGTACCGAGTCGCCCTTTGCCTCCCGTCCAGTCGCCCGATGGCTGCGTGAGTGTCACAAAGTAGTGAAACCAGTCGGTGGATTCCGCCAGCTTCAGACATTCATCATGCCGAATGATGTCCACGGGAGTGCGAGATCCATGCAGAAAACTGACCCTGCGTTTAATGCCGGTCTGTTCAATGAACCGCATGATTGACAACATCGGCGTGATTCCGCTGCCGACAGATATCAACACCAAAGGCTCCGGATGAATCTCCGGGTCGAAGAAGTAACCGCCCTGTGTCCCTTTGATTTTCAGCTTCGAACCAACCCGTAGTCGATCGAATAAGTAATTTGTAACCTGACCGTCCGGGTTGCGCTTGATTGTGAGGTCCAGGATCCTGGGCTGAACGGGAGACGAGCTGACCGTAAAGCTCTTCCAGATATTCACACCATCGATGTCCACACAGACTTTCGCAAATTTACCCGGCACATCGAACGGGATTTTCTCTGCCGAATTATCCAGTCGAAAGGACTTCACGTCCGGAGTTTCGTCGATGATTTCCAGAACGGCGAGCTCTGCTTCCATGGATCGAGGCGACGTTGGAGCTGTCGGCGCAACAATGCTGCGAATCGACGCCAGCGCCGCAGAATTCGCTGTCAATGCGTTCTCTATTCTGACCAGCACCTGATCGCCTTCGATCGTCGTATCGTAGGTTTTTATATCGTTGCCCGGATGGTCGATGCTACAGCCAGTGCAAACATTGAACGCCCAATCGTGCCACGGACACCGGACGACTCCATTGTTAAAGTCACCCTCAGCCAGCGATGCCCCCTCGTGCGGGCACGCCGCGTCGATGCATCGGACGCCGCCTTCGTGACGGTACAAGGCATATTCGCTGCCAGCCAATTTGACCGCCAACCCGGACTTCTCTGGTATGTCGCTCAGTTTTGCGGCAACCACAAAACCGTCTGTTCGGGTCGGTGTGGCCACGGCTGTTGTTTGTTGCATGGCGTCTTCATTCAACGGATCCTCCGTTGAAGTGGGATTTTCAATGCGGGCAAACAGGCGGCGCAGTCCGGCACAGCTCGGACAGAACACAGGCGGATCTTCGCCGTGATGGTGATGGTCGCAGCCGTCGCAGACCCATGTCGGAACCATGTAGTCGGCATCGCCGACTTTTTTTGCTTCCTCAGCCTGAATCCGATCTCGCCAGTAGCTGCTGAAGGTCTGACCGGGCTTGTGTCTCAGATAGTATTCGTGGACAGCTTCTTCAATCAGGGTTGGAAGCTGACCGATATCTACCCCCATTCGATAGGGCAATCCCATGTGAACCTGCCCGGAAATACCTCCACCCAGCAACACGTCGAAGCCTTCACGCGTTCCCAGCAGCCTCCGAACTCGAACACCTTTCAGCCCGATATCGGCCGTGAAGTGCTGAGCACAACTGCTGGGACAACCGCTCATGTGAATGCGAATCCCATGCAGTTTTAACGCTCGCTTGCGCAGCTTTTCAATCAGTTGCAACATGTGCCCTTTGGTTTCGGTCACGGCAATGTTGCAGAACTGACTCCCGGTGCAGGCCATTGTGTTCAGATCGTACTCGTCTGCGTAAACGCTTAGCCCGAGCGCTGCGGCGTCTGTGGCAGCGGCGGACTTGAAGCCGGTTGGAATATTGACAACAGCAATGCCCTGTTCCTGCGTCGTGCGAAGCTGACCGTGTCCCCATTTCCTGCTCAGGATCGCAAGGCCTTCCAGTTGCCGCCATGTCATGCGACCAAGCGGAACGGACAGACCCATCGTCCACAGCTTTGGGTCGTTCTGCCGAAACCAGCCAACGAATTCCTCAGCCATCGCTGTGGGCACAGGTTCAGAAATCGAAGGCTCCAGACGAAACGGCAGTTTCTCTTCCAGCCATTCCAGCACGCCACTGAGACCGATTTCTTCGACCAAAAATCGCAGCCGGGCGTTGTTGCGTTTCTCGCGTGATCCTTTGGCTCGAAATAATTCAATAATGGCCCGAGTCAAAGAGACAACCTGATGAGGATAAACAAACACCGGCAGATGCCACGCCAGTCGCGGATTCTGTCCTTGAGTTCCCGCCAGCAGAACCTGAAACCCGACTTCGCCGTCTGCGTTATGTGCGGCAAGGAAGCTGATGTCCTGCGTCCAGAAGTGCGCCGGATGGTTTTCTGTTCCGTTGAAGCAGATGTTTAACTTGCGAGGCAGATCGGAGAACTCGCGACTGTTCAGGTAAATCGCATCCACATCGCGGCACAGTTGACGCGTATCAATCAGATCGTGCGACATCAGTCCGCTGAACGGGTGCCCAAACACGTTCCGAATATTGTCGTGACCAGTTTGCCTGGCAGTGAGACCGATCTTTTCCAGCCGACCTGCGACCTTCGGCAGGTGGCTGATTTCCAGCCCTTGAATCTGTACGTTGGCCCGCGTAGTCACGTCCACGATCCCGTGACCGTATTCGTAGGCCATCAAGGCAATTTCTTTGGCTTGTTCGGCAGTCATCTCATTCGCCGTGATGCGAATGCGGTTCATGTATCGACCAGGCGAATCTCGTTTGCGATAGAAAAAGCCATGCCACTTCATCCGCTCCAGATCCTGTGACGGGATCTGATCCATCGGCGTGGATGTCGCGGCATGCGCTTCAACATCTGACCAGACATCAAACGGGTGCTTTTCGGATTTCCAGACTTCAACGGGATTTGCCATGGCAGCGATCCTCAGGTTCTAAGTTTCGGAGTTTTGTCTGACTACCCTGCCACAGGAATGGGCTGGCCACTGGGTTCAGAGGTCGCAGCGGTCGCGAATTCGCGTTCAGTGCTTTCGCTGAAAGTCACCAGAAAGCTCAGGAAGGAACACAGCGTCACCAAGGCCCCCAGGATGAACAGAGCTGTCGGCCACGTAATGGCCTGCGACTTGAAGAGGAATCCAGCAGCCACAGCACCTGAGTTTCCACCTGCCCCAACGATGCCGGCAACGGAACCGAGTGCTCGTTGATTGATGAACGGCACCACGGAAAATGTGGCTCCTTCGGACATCTGTACAAACAAACTGAACAGCAACAACGTTGGAATCGCCAGCACCAGTGTGTTCGTCTGAGCGAACAGCATTAGTGCCAGACCTTCACAGAACAACGCAATGAATAACCATTTTGTCCGCCCCGACAGACCAAACTTTTCGCCGAACTTGTCACCGAAGTAGCCACCCAGTGTTCGAGCGAAAATGTTCATCAGTCCAAACAGGCCGGCGATCATTCCCGCTGCACCCACAGCCCTCAGTGGCTCCATGTTCTGGAAGTATTCGAAGTAGTCAAGAAAGTACAGAGCCGCCACGTTGTTGATGGTCAACTCAATGCCGAAACACGCCCCGTAAATCAGAAACAATGCCCAGACTCGCTTGTCGCGGCATGCTTCCAAAAAACTGCCTTTTACCGTCTTCGATTTCGGCATTCGGCCGGACGCTCGCAGTTCGGAGAAATTGCCTTCCGGTGTATCCTGAGTCAAAAAGTAGTAGGCAACACCTGTCAGAGCACATACGGCTCCGGCCAAAACCATGGCCGCTCGCCAGCCGATGGCATCGCTGAACCCCAGCGTCGTGACCAGTACGCTGAAAATCAGCGGCATTATCAACTGAGTCGCCCCGCCACCGAGATTGCCCCAACCCGCTGTCGTCGCATTCGCAGTGCCCACGCAGTTCGGCGCGAACATAACTGAAGTATGGTACTGCGTGATCACGAATGACGCACCAATCACTCCAATCAGAACCCGGAAGATCAGGAACGTATTGAAGTCATGGGAAAAGCCGATCCCCATCACCGGCAACGAACCCAGAATCAGCAGCCACGTATAAGCGATGCGTGGCCCGATTCGATCACACAGCCAGCCGATAAACAGACGAGCCAAAACGGTAATCGACACGGACCCGATGATGCACCAGCCAATTTGTTCCCTGGTCAGAAGCATCTCATCGCGAACCACTTTCATCAGCGGTGCGATTCCGAACCAGGCAAAGAAACACAGGAAGAACGCAAACCACGACATGTGGAACGCTCTCATCTGAGGTGACTTGAAGTCCAACAAACGAATCCTTGTTGCTTTCTGTGATACGTACATTTTTTTCCTTCCAACATCGCCCAGGATCGTTCGATCAATTAGTGAGCGGCAAAGCATGATCCGCCAGTTGATGAAGCAGCGAACGCAACTGTCGTGCCACTCGTCTGATTCAAGCTGTCGATGCTGTGCCTTACGGCCATGAGACCTCCAGGCATTTTCGACAGTAAAGATCAGCCCTGGGCAAGCAGATAACAGTCGAGAATCGGTTCACCTTCCCGGGATCAGAATCCTCAATTGCCGGGCTATCGTGACTGCGTCAATTCAGCATTCCCACGCATGACGATCAGCCTCGACACACACCGGCTCCGCTCGATCAGCGAGCAAGACTGCTCAAATCAAATGCAGCAATCGGGTCTACTGGGAGGGCAAAAAATTCATCGTGAAATGAAGTGCGCGGTCACGCATGCGTCGAAAACATGGTGGATATTTGCGGACGTCACAGGTGCTGAGATTCAGCCTGAAAGGCTCAGACAAATCTTAGCCGCCATTTTCGATTGGGGTTTCGGAGAATTGACAGATTTGTTATCCGTTCGTCATGCCTGACGCTGCACCATCAGAAATCGATCTGCGAGGAATGGCGTGTCGCAGGAGAACGTCATCAGGATCATGAATTCTGATAGGTCACCGGTGAGCGGAATCCTTCAGCAACATCACTGAGATTTGGTTTCCGGTTTCGAATTCCTCGAATTCCTGCCGCTGACGATCTGCTGCATCAGATCTGTTTGGATTTGTTGAATCTCGAGCAGACGCTGCCACTGGTGAGTTAGCAGCATGTCGAGTTTGGAGTGCAGCTGACGGATTTCAAGTTCCGCCTTGAGGTTGACCTGATAATCGTGTTCGGCGCGCATACGGTCTTTCGTCTCCTGACGATTTTGGCTCATCATGATGACCGGTGCCTGGACGGCGGCTAGACACGACAGAATCAGATTCAGGAGAATAAAAGGGAAGGGATCGATCGGATGCCGCAGCACATGGATCGAGTTCAACAAAATCCAGACAGTCATGATTGTCCCGAACATGATGAGAAAGCTCCAGCTTCCTCCGAATGAAGCCAGCCGGTCGGAGAGCCGGTCGCCGATGGTGGTCGCGGAAGCAATTTCGGTATTTGTATTTTCCGAAATGAGTTCGTGTTCCTTCAGCGCGCGGACGACCTCAGCTTCCGCAGCCGTCAGCTCGCCACGTTCTTCCGCCAGCACCTTTGCCACGAATTGGCTCCGGTACATGTTGAGGTCATCCAGGCAGATGTAAGCCTCGTCCGTCCAGTCAGGGTGATCGGATCGGATCAGCTCGGCGACAGACGTCCGAACGAGTGTCGCGGGCACAAGATGCCGACGGGCTTGCCTACAGATCAAACAGCTGCAAGGTTTGGTCATTTGAAAATCCATTGATTTGTTCTGTGCGAACGAGATTTTGCTGGCGGAGTTGCGAGGGAGGCTTCGCCGGAGTTCCTATTCTGACAACTTAGCGTCCACTTTTCTCGCTGGTGGATTGTCGCGGTCACTTGAGCTATGTTGTGCCGCTGGCGGGGCGTAGCCATCGACGATTCTGTAGCCGAATTCGTGAGAATTCGGGCATTCCGGGTGTTTACGTCAGAAGTCTCACGACTTCTGCTACGACTCGTTCATTATCAATGATTGTTGTGTTTCACTGACGGGCATCAAATCTCGTCCTGCGGAATTGGGTATGCAAAAGTTCAAAAAATTGATGGTTGCCAATCGTTCGGAAATCGCCATTCGAGTGTTTCGAAGCGCGACGGAACTGGGGATTTCTACGGTAGCGATCTATTCGCACGAAGATCGTTACGCGCTGCATCGATTCAAGGCGGATGAAGCGTATTGCATTGGAAAAACGGGTGAGCCGATTCGGTCATATCTGGACATTCCGTCCATCATTGCCCTGGCGAAGGAGATTGGCGTTGATGCCATTCATCCCGGCTACGGATTTCTGTCCGAGCGGCCGGAGTTTGCGAAAGCGTGCGAGGAAGCTGGCATCAAATTCGTCGGTCCCACAGTGAAATGTCTGGAATCACTCGGCGACAAAACGGCGGCTCGCACTATTGCCATCAATGCCAATGTGCCCGTACTTGGTGGCACAAAGGATTCTATTGAGTCGGTCGAGGAAGCCCGCGAGAAGGCAACGGAAATCGGATTCCCGGTCATGATCAAAGCCGCCAAGGGTGGCGGTGGTCGCGGAATGAGAGCGGTTAAGACGGTCGCCGACTTTGATCAGGCGTTTGAGTCAGCTCGCAACGAAGCGAATACGGCATTCGGATGTCCGGATGTTTTCATCGAAAAATTCATCATCCGCGCCAAGCATATTGAAGTGCAATTGCTGGGTGATGAGCACGGAAATCTGGTCCACCTGTTCGAACGCGACTGTTCCGTGCAGCGTCGGCATCAGAAAGTCGTCGAATTGGCGCCAGCTCCAAATCTGTCGCAGAAACTGCGAGACGGAATTCTGGACGCGGCGGTCAAGATCGGCAAGGCGGTCAACTATTCCTGCGCGGGAACTGTGGAGTTCCTTGTCGATGTGGATGCGGAAAAATTTTACTTCATTGAAGTCAATCCGCGAATTCAGGTCGAGCATACGGTGACCGAAGAAATCACTAACATCGACATCGTCAAGTGCCAGATCCTGGTGGCACAGGGGATGGCGCTCGCGGATGACGAAATCGGCCTGGACAGCCAAGAAAATGTGCAGATCAACGGTTTTGCTGTGCAGTGTCGAGTCACTACGGAAGATCCGGCCAACAATTTCATGCCGGATTACGGTCGCGTGACGCACTATCGATCGGCGGGGGGCATGGGCATTCGACTCGACGCCGGCAGTGCGTTTTCCGGAGCCGTTGTCAATCCGTTCTATGACTCACTGCTCACCAAAGTGACGACACGCGGGCGACGATTTGTGGATGCCGTCAGTCGCATGGAACGAACACTGCGGGAATTTCGAATCCGGGGAGTCAAAACGAACATCCCGTTCCTTAGCAAAGTGATGCATCATCCCACATTTGTGAATGGCGACTGCACGACGCGTTTCATCGACGAAACGCCGGAGCTTTTTGATTTTGATCATCGTCAGAATCGCGCGACGAAACTGTTGACGTATTTGGCGGAGACCATCGTCAACGGGAATAGCCTCGTGAAAGGGCGGCCCACGTCGTTGCGACGCGAACCCGCTCCGTCGCCAAGTGTGCCGAGAGGCGTGACTCCGCCAAAGGGGACACGCGACAAATTGAAGGAACTCGGCGCAACAAAATTTGCGAAGTGGGTGCGGGATCAGAAGCGACTCTTGATCACGGACACGACTTTTCGTGACGCGCATCAGTCGCTGCTGGCGACTCGGATGAGGACCTATGATCTGCTCGCAGTTTCAGATGCGTACGCTCACCTTTGTGCGGACATGTTCAGTCTCGAAATGTGGGGCGGCGCGACGTTTGACACAACGATGCGATTCCTGAAGGAATGCCCATGGCAGCGACTTGTCCAGATGCGGGAGAAGATCCCCAACATTCTGTTTCAGATGCTGCTGCGATCGTCCAACGCCGTTGGCTACACAAATTATCCAGACAATATTGTGAAGGTATTTGTGAAAGAAGCTGCGGACGCGGGGATTGATGTCTTTCGCGTATTCGATTGCCTCAACTGGGTGCCCAACATGAAAGTGGCGATGGACGCCATTGTCGAAACGGGAGCGATCTGCGAAGCCGCCATTTGTTATACCGGTGACATCACGAATCCTAATCGCAAGAAGTATGGGCTTAAATACTACGTTGATCTGGCTAAGCAACTCGAAAAGATGGGTGCTCATTTCCTGGCGATCAAGGATATGGCGGGCTTGTGCAAGCCAGCGGCAGCCTCGCAGTTGATTTATGCGTTAAGGCAGGAAATCGGCATTCCAATCCACTTTCACACACATGACACAGCTGGAATTCAGGCGGCTTCCATTTTGGAAGGCAGCAAGGTCGGACTGGACGTTGCCGATGCGGCCATGGCTCCAATGTCCGGCGGTACGTCGCAGGTGAATCTCAATACGCTCGTGGAAATGCTGCGGTTTGGGGATCGCGACACGGCGCTGAATTCCGATCATCTGGACGAAATCGCCGAATACTGGCGGTCGGCCAGGGAATTCTACACTCCATTCGAGAGCGTGGCCCTGGCCGCAACGGCCGATTTGTATCGTCACGAAATGCCCGGCGGTCAGTACACAAATCTCTTCGAGCAGGCTCGTGCCCTGGGACTCGCTGATCGCTGGCCGGAAGCTTGCCGAATCTATGCGGAAGTCAATCAGCTGTTTGGTGACATCGTCAAGGTGACACCGACCAGTAAATCCGTGGGCGACATGGCTCTGTTCATGCTGGCGAACAAACTGACGTGTGAAGACGTGCTCAATCCCGATCGTGATATTGCGTTCCCGGCCAGCGTCATTGACCTGATCAGCGGCGGCATGGGGCAGCCTCCTGGTGGTTTTCCGGATGCCGTCAAGAAACGTGTTTTGCTCGGCAAGAAGGAATTTGTGGGTCGGCCTGGCGAAACGCTGCCGCCAGCCGACATGCAGGCTGCGAAGCAGAAAGTTGCCGAGTTGCTCGGCCGCGAACCAAACGGTCAGGAAGTGATTTCCTGGCTGCTCTATGAGCGCGTCTACGAAGACTTCGCGAAACATCAGCAAAAGTTTGCGGACGTCAGCATACTTCCCACGCCCAATTTTTTCTTCGGACTGGAACCTGGCGAAGAAATCTCCATCGATATTGAACCCGGCAAGACGCTCATCATTCGATTTGTCTCCGTGAGTACACCTCATGCAGATGCGACTCGCACAGTCTTCTTTGAGTTGAACGGCCAGCCTCGCGAGATCACCGTGGCGGATGTCTCTGTTGAAGCCACAGGCGAATCGCGAGCCAAGGCTGATCCAGCTATCTCCGGGCAGGTCGGATCAACGATGCCGGGGATGGTCGTGACTGTCACTGTTAAGATCGGCGATCGCATCAAGAAGGGCCAGAAGCTGCTGGCTCTCGAAGCCATGAAAATGGAAACCATGATCAACGCGGAACTCGACGGTAAAATTCGTGATGTCCTTGTCCAGCCCGGCTGCCGCGTGGAGACGGGGGATTTGCTGGTTGTGATTGAGCCGGAATAACCGATTTTGGGTTGAACCGAATTTGGGTTTAGACTGGGCACATGCCTCGGTCAACTCACAGTCCTCGTTACATCAAGCTGCTCAAGATTCTTTTGGACGCCCGGAAGACTTCTGGCATCTCGCAGGCTGCGCTTGCTGACCGTCTGGATTGTCTGCAGACGTTTGTCAGTAAGTACGAACGAGGGGAGCGGCGTCTGGATATTGTTGAGTTTCTGGATGTCGCGAAGGCCCTGGACCTTGATCCATGCAAGGTGATTCGTCAGCTGGGGCAGTCCAATGGCTGACCGATCAGAAGAGGTCATCGCAAAGGTCTCGGCTCTTTCCGGTGGGCAACTCGCGTTGCTCGATTCAATGATTGAGACGTTTCTGCAGCCAATCCGTTCATGGCGAAATGAAGACTCTGACGTCGCAGACGCTACTTTCCTGGAAGCGTGTGGGGACATGCTGAGACTCCATCACACCCTGTCAGATGACTACCTGGATAAACATCGCTTTGAGGCGGCAATGTGTCGAGTGTTTCGAGCAATCAATAAGTCCTGTATTCGATCGCCCAAAAATCATCCGGGGCATGACATTACCGTCGATGATGTCGCCTGGTCCCTCAAGACGCAGGGAGACGCCAACATTAAGTTGGAAGTCCTCCATATCTCGAAGTTCATGGAACTTGGCAAGGGACGTTGGGAGACGGAAGCAGATCTGCCGGGATTGCGAGATCGCTTTCTGGAGCACCTGAAAGCATACGATCGCATTTTCCAACTTCGGTATTTTCAGTCGCGGGATGAACAAAACCAACCGTTCCGATTTTGTGAGAAGAAAGACATACTCATGAACGCGTGCCGGTCGGTCTTTGACTGATTCGGGCAGCGCATTGTTTTTGTTCCAAATGAGGTCTGATCGCAGATACCAGCCCGCATCCTGCAATGCGAACGCGACGCGCCAGGGAACTCCGATCAAATCTTTTGGTTTAAGCCCGACTGGCGTTGGGGCTCTGTATTCCATTCCCCGAGCTGGATTCTTCTTGTCGGCATCACGCCATGTGCGTCCGCCGCTAGTGTAGCTGTCCCCGATGTTGAGCCAGACAGTGCCATCGTCACGAAGGACTCGCCACACTCCCTCAAACACCTCGACGAGCTGGGCGATATACTGCTGAAGATCCATTTCAGCACCAATCTGCCCACCGATACCGTAGTCCCGAAGTCCCCAGTACGGAGGGCTCGTGATACAGGATTGGACAGTCGCTGACTCCAGTTTCTGTAGCTCAATCCGCGCATCGCCCGTATAGATTTGTCCTTCGGATCGCAAATCCATCGTGGGTTCGGATGGTTCTTCATTCAGGTCTGGAAACAACTCCAGCGGCATCGTTACACTTTCAGGAGACAGGCTGGGAATCAACCGAATTTCGACTTATCATACGGACTCGCCGAACAAACTCAAAATTTGCTCTGCGTCAGTGCAGTTGCATTGTACAGCATCCCTGGCCGTACTTCACTCATCAACGAAGACCAGCTGAATGAAAGTTCTGACACAACCCATCAAATGGCACGGAGGCAAGTATTATCTCCGCAAGTGGATCGTTGGCCTGATGCCGCCTCACCTGCATTATGTCGAACCGTTTTTTGGCGGGGGAGGCATTTTACTGGCGCGAGATCCAGATCGCGACTGGATGGCGAACGGCGAGCAGAAACTGTTGGCTGCCGTGAAGGGAAGCAGTGAAGTTGCCAACGATCTGCACGGGGAGCTGACAAATTTCTGGCGCGTCCTGCAGAATGCCGACGACTTTGAAGTCTTTCGCCAGCGCGTTGAACTGACCCCGTTCAGCGAGGTGGAATTCGCAGACGCGCTCAACGCTTCAGCAGGCGCGGAGCCCGCGGATTCGGAAAACCGTGTTGATCGTGCTGTGCGATTTTTTATTCTTGCCCGACAGTCTCGGCAGGGATTGATGAAGGACTTTGCAACGCTGTCGAGAAACCGAACCCGAGGCGGAATCAATGAGCAGGTGAATGCATGGCTGGGCGTGATCGAAGGTCTGCCCGACGTGCATCAGCGATTGCGGAATGTGGTCATCCTGAATCAGGATGCCTGTGACGTCATCCGCAAACAGGATGGGCAGAATACACTGTTCTATTGTGATCCTCCATATGTCCACGAAACTCGCTCGACCACGGGCGAATATGCGTTTGAAATGACGGAGGAGCAGCATCGCAAATTACTCAACGTCCTGGCCGGAATCGAAGGCCGATTCATGCTCAGCGGCTATCCCAGCAAACTCTATTCTAAGTGGGAAGAGCGGAATGGCTGGAAACGGCACGAGTTTCTGATCGACAACAAAGCGGCATCTGGCAAAGTGAAGGAAACCAAGACTGAATGCCTTTGGTGCAATTTTTGACGGCGAAAACAGCAATCAGGATCATAGATGTCGTCATTCCATAGGCGAGATCTCATCTAACCCGTCAGAATTCGGACGTTGCGGCTTGACGCCCACGGGTCTCCTGCGAGCATATCCGCTGTTGGGTTGTGTTTTGCCGCCAGATTCGTTGAACAGTAAGCAGGGAAGCCGAACAAATGGCTCGTGGAAAAAAGGGACGCCGAGTCCCCGGGTTTAATACCCAAAAATTTGCGACAGATCCTCAAATCGCGAAATTGCTTCGTGAAATGGGAGTCAGCATTTCGACGAATCAGGCCAGTGAACTCGGGCTTGATGACGATGACCTGGAGTCCGATTTTGAGCCGGACTTTGACTCAGAATCAGACGATTTGCTCGACGAATGGAAAGATGCCATCGTTGGTCTCTTGCAGTCTCACGGCGTTGATAAACGTCGTCGTGGACTGAGTGTCAAGGGTTCTCTTGAAGTCAAGTCCGTCAGGCCTGAAGAGGGTTGCGACGTTGTCCTCAAATGCGGCGCATCCACGTATCGGGCATCCTGGAGTTTTGATCTCAAGGGGCGCACCTTTTCTGCCACAAGCAATTGCGGCCATCAGGATCTCTGCGAACACACATACTTCATGGCGGAGAAGTTGCAGGTTTTGCTTAACAATCCAAAATCTGAATTGGTCACGAAGATCCTCGGCGAAGATTCCTCTGAGCGGGAACTGAAGCAAACATTTTCGATGCTGCAGTCACTGGCTCGGAACGCTCAAATGGTTCTGCCGGTCCTTGATGAGTCGCCTCTGCCGGACAAGCCGCTGACACGATTTGTGTGGGATGCGAAGTTCGACAACTTTTACAAAACCGTTCATCTGCGTCCGTGTTTGCAGCAGGAGAAAAAGAACGGTGGCTGGACGAAGGGCAAAGAAAGCACGCTGGAGGCGTTTCTAAAATCGTCTCGTGAGCAGTGGACGCAGATCGATCATCAGCTCGCGGAACAGATCAGACAGGATCGGTGGCAGGCACCGACCATCGATCTCGCCGAGGCGCTGCGAGTCCTCTCGGGTTCTGATCAATTCACGTTTGATCGAGAACCTTTTGATCTGGTGATGAAACCGCTGGAGATCGTCGTTGAAGAAGTCGAAGGCGGATATCGGCTTTCCACATCGGCGACGGATCTGTTGAATCTTCAGTCTGACAAAAGTGGCTCAACAATTGCCGATGCAGGGCGCGGCGTGCTGGTCGTTCAGCCGGACCAGCGTCGGGTTGTGTACTTCACCGGTCCGCCGCATTCCAGCGAGATCTGCACGCACCTGAAACGACACACGAGTCTCGTACCGCCTGAAAAGAAAGATGAACTGATCCGACAGCTGGAGCCTTTGCGTTCCTGTATGACAGTGCGGCTGCCGGAGTCGATTGCCGGTCAGGAAGTACCGTATCA
>Ga0154020_10002008_pt1 | contig 24898 bp, 20 predicted proteins | sample Klosneuvirus_201_FD_109709 | JGI IMG/M metagenome (GOLD analysis project Ga0154020, IMG submission 109709) | Active sludge microbial communities from wastewater, Klosterneuburg, Austria - Klosneuvirus_20160825_MG | ecosystem: Engineered > WWTP > Aerobic digester > Activated sludge | place...
GTCGCGGGGATATCTCCGCAAAGTGAGACAAGGCAAAACGCAGCCGAGCGCGTCGCTCACGCTGTTATTGACAATGCTCGCCGACGACGGGCACCCACTCGATACCATCCGCGCGCTCTGGACCCCGCCGACACCTCCCACGAAACGGAGACCGCGATGAATCGTGTGATAGGCCGTTTTGGGAGAGCGCTGAAAATGCGCAGAGTCGGTGCCGAGCTTTCTCGCGCCAAGCTGGCGAGTCTGGCCGGACTTTCCGAGGCCACCATAAAATTCCTTGAAACGGGCCGGATCGACAAACCCTCGATGCGGACGCTGCTGAAGCTGCTCCGAACGGCGGAGCTTGGTCTGACCCTGACTGATCTGCCCGAGCCGCTGGCCCGCTCTGTGGTGCCCTATCTGCGACTCGATTCTCCGCAGCCGGAAACCACGCACACAACACCACGCACACACGCACAGCCCTCGCTGTCGCTACGATGCTTTGTGGATGAGCCCGGCTTACAATCTCTAGGAGCTTCCGACTGTGCGGTCTGGGCGGCTCGGGAGCGTGACGTTTTCCCTTGACAACGCCGATCCGACGATCTCCGTTGTCGCTGCCAAGAGACGATGGAGGCTTGGCCAAGCGCTCGAAGCCAAGAAGCGACCCTGGGACCACCAGTGGACCACGGCACGTCTCTGAAACCACCTCACCGAGGGAAACCATGCCAGCGCCATCCAGAAACTACTGCGGTGCCCGCTGGCTATGGCAGACGTGCTCACGGCCACATGGTTGCTGCGCTCGCCCGCCTACGCCATCGGGCATCCTCGCTACGTTTCCCGATGTCAACTACCCAGCTTTTCCAGCTAGTCGGTAGAGGGAGCTGGGTCGGCCTGGTCGGCTTGTTCGGTGGTGGCGCGTTTGCGTTCGACTAGCCAGGCGATGCAGATGCTGAGGTTGTAGAGGACGGTTAGGGAGCCCGCCATCGCGAGCTGTCCTATCACCAAGTCGCCCGGCGTCAGCACCGCCCCAGCAATCGCAAAGATCAGGATCGCGTAGCGGTTGAAGCGCCACAGCTGCTTGGCCGACACGATGCCGAGCATCGCGAGCACCGACAGCACCAGCGGCAGCTCGAACACCACGCCAAACACCAGCAGCAGCATCAGCGTCAGCCCGAAGTATTCCTCCATGCTGATGAGCGGCCGGATCTGCACCGCGTCTTGGATCTGGATGTCGGTGCCGATGTCCTTCATCAGCTGCACGCTCGCGTCAGTGGCAGCGGTCAGGAAGAACTCATAGCCGGGCGGCAGCACGAAGTAGTAACAAAAGACGCCGCCGCCGGCAAACAGCAGCACGGCGACAAAGACAAACGGCAGCGCCCAGCGCTTCTCATGCGAGTACAGGCCCGGCGAAATGAAGGCCCACAGCTGGTAAAAAATCACCGGCGAGGCGACGAAGATCGACGACACCAGCGCGGTCTTGAGCAACACCAAGAACGCTTCGATCGGGCTGGTGAAGATCAGCTGACCGGCAACGCCTTTTTCCTTGGCGACCCGAAAGGCCGTCAGCAGTGGTCGCGCCATGATCTGAAACAGCCAGCCGCGGAGCAGGTAGCAGCCGACGGCAGCGAGCCCGATGGCAATGACGGCGTTGCGGATTCGATCGCGCAGCTCCGAGAGGTGTTCCAGAAACGGCATCCGCCGTTCATCGGCGGTCGAGTGCGGGGGCAGCGCTAGTTGCCCGCTCATTTCGCCGCCTCGGGAGCGTGCAGTGCAGCGTCGCCGGGAGTGGCACTGTGACGGTCCACTTCACTCGACGCGGCAACCAGCGAGACGACACCAACACCCGGGGGAGGAACCAGCGCGGCGACCTCGGCTGCTGGCCCAGCGCTACCAACCGGCGCGGCAAGCGGTGGATCGAGGGGCGGTGCAATCGTCGGGGCGATGAACGGAGGAGGCGACGGTGGCGGCTCGTCACGGAGTGCTGCCCGAAGATCCTCGAAAGGTCGACGGACATCGTCTTCGAGATCAATCTGGTCGCGGAGGTCACGGGTGGCGCGACGGAAGCTACGGATGGCCTTGCCAAGGCTGCTCGCGACGCTGGGAATCCGTTCCGGTCCCAGGACGAGCAGCCCGAGAACCAAGATCACAATGAGTTCGGTGGGCCCGAGTCCAAACATACGCGCAGTCTAGCACCACCAAATCGCCGCGGTGTCAGCAAGCCGCCGACGTGGTTCCGCACATCACCTCGACCTCATCGGGCGTCTTGCCGAGCTGTGCAGTCAGCAGCTCGCTGCCCGTCTCGGTCACCAGCACGTCGTCTTCGATGCGAATGCCACGAACGTCGGCGAACTGGGCCAGCTTGTCGGGCCGAAAGTCGCCACGCAGCGGCGCGAGCAAGCGCTCACTGCGCAAAATCGCCGGCACCAGATACAGACCGGGCTCAATCGTCACCGCCATGCCTGGCTGAAGATCGCGGTCGAGGCGCAGGTAGCACAGCCCAAACTGCGCACTGCGCTGCCTGCCCGGCGCATAACCGGCCCGGTCGCCGAAGTCTTCCATGTCGTGTACGTCGAGACCGAGCAGGTGGCCAATTCCGTGCGGGAAGAACAGCGCATGCGCGCCCCGTTCGAGCAGACCATCGACCTCACCAACCAGCAGACCGGCGTCGCGCAGTCCACGAACCAGCACGCGGCAGGCCACAAGGTGGATGTCGCGATAGCGAGTGCCGGGCTTGACCGCCGCAATCGCCGCGAGCTGCGACTCAAGCACCAGCTCGTAGAGTGCGCGCTGACTCGGTGAAAAACAGCCGCCGGTCGGCCAGGTCCGGGTCACGTCGCTCGCCCAGCCCAGGTCGCTCTCGGCGCCCACGTCCGCAAGCAGCAGATCGCTCGCTCCGCAGGTGCCGCTGCGATCATGGGTGTGCAGCACCTCGCCGCAGGTGGTGACGATGCTGCCATAGGCGTTGGTGAAGTTCTCGGCGATGATCTCGCGCTCCATGGCGGCACGAACAACGCTGACGCGTACACCGGGGCGAGTGATGGCCATGCCAGCCCGATGGGCGCGTACGGTCACGGCTGCCGCCCGACGCAGCTCCGCCACCGCATGATCATCGTGACGCAGCCGCAGGGTAATGAGCGCGTCGATGAGCACCACGTCCTCCGCCGTAGGCTCGGCTGATCGTAGTGGCAGGTGGAGCAGCCCCGAGAAGCCGGCGGCCAGGGAATCTAGCTCGTCGAGGTAGCGCACGGAATCAACCGCCGTGGCCTCGCGCAGCGACTCTAGACTCGCCGTCTCGCCATGCCACAGCGCATCGGCTTCCGTGCTGCGGTGGACAAACAGCGTCGCCTTGCCATCGTGGAGCAGCAGCGCCGCACCTTCGATGGGCAGCCCGGCCAGGTAAAGAAAGTGACTGCTGGCCCGAAACTCGTAGACGTTATCGGGATAATTCCGCGACGGCGCCCGGCCCGCGCTCACCAGCAGCGGTCGCCCGCCGAGTCGGGTTGCCAAGACCTGTGAGAGCGCGCTGCGCCGACGCTTGAGTGCCCGACCAAGAAGGCCGACATCCGACCATGCCGCGCCCGCCGAAGAGTCCAAATGATGTGCCGTTCCCATCGCTATCTCCAGGGGCCGAACTTTACACAAATTTCACTGTAGCGAACGCCACCTGCGTTATTGTCGCAGTTCTAATGAGCGCCCGCGCATTCCGACTGCCGACCCACGTTCGCCCGCTTTCCTACCACATTGATCTCAGCACCGATCCGAGCCGCATCGAGTTCTCCGGCACAGTGACCATTGAGCTTGAGATCACGGCCCAGACGGAGGTCATCTACCTTCACAGTCGTCACCTCGAAGTGACTCGGGCCGAGGTAAGCGCCATGTTCGGCGAGACCGACAGCGCGATGGTGCATTACCAGCCTGAGCAAGAGACGATCTCGCTGTTGCTCGGCAGGCCGCTGCCGGTGGGACGAGCACGCGCAATGCTCGTATTTTCGGGACGGCTGGCGCCGAGCATGCACGGTCTGTACCTGGGGACTGACGGTGTCCATAGCGCAGTCTGTTCGCAGTGCGAAGCAACCGATGCCCGCGCGATCTTCCCTTGTTTCGACGAGCCGGAGTTTAAAGCCGCGCTGCGCTGGACACTGCGAACCGGCCCTGGGGTGACGGCGCTGAGCAACGGAGTTCTCAAGCAACAGACGGTGAGCCATGGCGAGCTCATCTTCGAGTTTGCCGAGACCAAGCCGGTGTCCTCGTATCTGGCGGCAGTGGTCGTCGGTGACTTCGAGGCCGAGCCGGCGGACTACCTGCGCGATGTACCGCTCCGGGTCTATGCGCCGAGTGGGAAGGCGCGCCAAACCCAGTTTGCCAAAGGCTTTACCGGTCAGATTTTGCCGTGGTTTGAGGAGTATTTCGATTTCCCGTTCCCGTTTGGCAAGTACGACCAAGTTGCGGTGCCTGGCTTCGACGCGGGTGCGATGGAAAACATCGGCCTGGTGCTGTTCCGTCAGAACCTGCTGCTGATGGAGCCGGGCACGGCGTCGTGGCGACAAGAGAAGGTCATTGCGCTGGTCATCGCCCACGAGATGGCGCACATGTGGTTCGGCAACGTCGTGACCATGCGCTGGTGGGACGATCTGTGGCTCAACGAAGCGTTCGCCGAGTGGATGGCGCACAAGGCTTGCCACGCAATAAACCCCAGCTACGAGGTCTGGAACGACTTCATCGAAGACAAGAGCCGCGTGCTGTTCGACGATGCGCTCCACAGCACCCACCCGATCTGGACTCCCGTCGAGACGCCCGATCAAGCGATCGAGATGTTCGACTCGATCACCTATCAAAAGGGCTGCGCGGTGATGCGGATGCTCGAGAACTTCCTCGGCGAGAGCAACTTCCGCGATGGACTGCGCGCATACATTAAACAGTTCCAGTACGGCAACGCCTGCGGTCCGGACCTGTGGCAGGCGCTCGAGAAGGCCAGCTCGCTGCCGGTTCAGACGCTGATGCACAGCTGGGTCGCGCAGTCTGGCTATCCGGTCGTCGACATCGCCCTTATCGAAGAGGCCGACGGCACCAGCTTGGAGCTGCGCCAAGGGCGGTTCTTTTCCGACGCCAACAGCCAGCCCGGCGATCAGCTGTGGAGCATCCCGATGACGGTGCGGTTTGCCGATGACGAAGGAGTGAAGTCTCATCGCTTCATCTTCGACTCGCGAAGGCGGCGGGTCGCCCTGCCCTGTCAAGGAACCGTGCGCTGGGTGTACGCCAACCAGGATGAGATCGGCTTCTATCGGCAGCGCCAAGCAGCCCCGACGCTGGCTCGGCTGCTTCCGACCGCGACCTTGGCCCTCACGCCGATTGAGCTGGTGGGACTTATCGAAGATCAGTGGGCCATGGTGCGAAACGGCAGCGTCCCGATGACCAGCTTCTTGCAGGTGCTGTCGGCCTGTACGACGGCGCAGAACCACAACGTGCTGCGTGTGATCGCCGAGCGACTGGATGCGCTCGACCTCATCGTCAAGGATGCGGGTGCCAAGGACACGCGGCTCAAGCTGCGGCAGCTTGCCGAGAAGTGGTTCACCCCGCACCTGCAAGAGCTAGGCTTTGCGCCCCACGAGGGCGAGTCACAAAATGCGGTTCAGCGTCGGACCATCTGCATCGGCACGCTGGGGCTTTTGGCGAGAGTGCCGGCAGTGATTGGCGAGGCCGAGCAGCTGGCCGCGGCGGAGCAGGCCAATCCGCGGGCTGTCGATCCCAACCTGGCAGGCACGCTGGTGGCGATTGCCGCCAAGTTTGGCGATGAGAGCCGCTACGACCGCTGGATCGAGACCTTCCAAGCGCGCAAGGCCGCCGGCAAGACGCCCCAAGAAGTCGCCCGCTATCTGCATACCCTGTCGCATTTCCGTCGTCAGGGCCTCCCCGAGCGGACGCTCAGTCTGATTGAGCAGGGGCTGATTCCGCAGGAAGCGGTATCGGCGATTCTGTCGCAGCTTCTGTCAATGCGGCACTCCCAGCAAGCAGCGTGGGACTTCCTCAAGCAGCACTGGTCGGCACTGCGGGAGCGCGTCGGCGATATGGGGGTCTCGCGGGTTGTCGAGGCGGTGGGCCGGCTGCCTGCCGTCCATCGCGACGACGTCGTCGGCTTCTTCGAGCACCACAAGCCAGCGGGCGCCGAGCGGGCGCTGCTACGAGCGCTGGAGCGGATGGATCAGAGCGAACAGCTCCGCCGCCGAGTCACTGCGGATCTGCTCGCCTACCTATCGGCCTGCTAGCCGAGCCTGCCTGAGCGCACGCTTGCAGCGGCACGTCAGTCGGATAGATACTCGAAATTCATGGGTAGACCCGTCAAACCGGCGACCCCCGTCGCACCCGCGACCCCCGTCGCACCCGCGGCCCCCGTCGCACCCGCGGCCAAGAGCCGTCGCAGTTTGGCGCAGTTTATTTCGGAGAACACCAACGTCGTCTCCAGCTTCGTGATCGGCATCGCCGGCTTGGCCGTCACGTCGACGTATCAGTGCAATCAGGGTGAGCTGCAAAAACGGCAGGCGGAAGCGCAGATGAAGATTGCGCGCGAGCAAGCCGACAACAGCTGGCGCATCGAGCGAGCCAAGATCCTCTCGGAAAACCTGAAGACACTGACCGCTCGCGGCGGCGATACCGTCGAACAGCGCTACGGTGTCCTCTTGTCGCTTCTGCGCGGCAACATCTTGGAGCCCGACGTGGCGGTGTCGTATGCGCTCGAGCTGGGACGCGACAATCCCGAGTACATGCGCAGTGTCCTCACCAACATCGATCGCAAGGACGTGCAGTACTACCAGCGACTGCAAACCGCGTATGTTGTCACCTGCGAGCAGCGCTACGGAGTCACGTCATTGCAGGTGACGCAGTGCGCGTCCGACAAGCTGGCGGAGCGCTCGGCAGCGCTGGCTCTGACGGTGATGGACAACCTGGAAAACCCGAGCGTCCTCGATGAGCCCGCATCGCCGATGAGCCTGCTCGCCGACGAGCGCGACGTCTATCCGAACCTGCTAAGGATGGTCGGTCTGTTTGCCCCGTATCTGCAGGATCTATACGAACGGCGCATGGCGGAGCGAATCGACAAGTTCATGGCCAAAGGGCCTGGCGCGCGGCTGGTCGCAACGCTGGCACTGTCGATCGCGAGCAATGATCTGTCGACCGACTCCGAGAGCGACAAGGTGCTGCGGACCAAGCTCCAGAACGCTATCGAGGCCTATCTGACCGGACCCGGCTGCGAGCTGGAGTGTCGGTTGCGGGTGTTCGGCTTTGTGCTGTCCAACCTGGGCAAGAGCCACGGACTGTTCGAGCACGCGCTGCGGACCCTGATGCAGCGGCCACGCACTGAAATCGAGCCGCTGCTCGTCCGACTGCATACCCGGCTCCAGCTCTGTCAGCACGATCCCAACGACGGCGCCTTGCTCCGCGATGGAGTCATTTTGCCGACGCTGCACACCGAGCTTCAGCAGCCCAAGCCTGATCAAAATAAGCTCGAGGAGCTGCTGCTGCTGCTGAGTCATCTGCCGGAACCGACGCTGCCCCATCCGAGCTGGCCGAAGATCGCGGAGCTACTCACCAAAGTCACGCAAGGACGCTATCCCAAGGCTCTCATCGACAAGCGAGCCGAGGTCCAAAAGCAGCGCCGAGCGCTGATCCCGATGATCGGACCTGTGCACAGCGCAGCGCAGCTCAAAAGACGCCCCAACTTCTGCATCGCCGCGGATGAAAGCCCGTCGAGCGAAGACGAAGAGCAGTAACTTCCGCCAAAAGCCCTGTTCTCTGTCCGCAGTCCGCAGGATACTGTCCCGATGCAGTCTCGGGTGGCGATTGTCGCCCCTCGCAGCACAAGTTCGTCGGGAGGAATCGATGGAAATGGAGAGCGGGCTACCACAAGACATCAAGGCACAGCTGGGAAAAGTGCCAGGCGCGACCGCAGCGAGCGGTACGGCCACCAACGTTCGGTTCGAGTACCTCGGCAAACCAACCGAGATCATCGTGAGCGGCATCCTCGGCGTATTGCTGCTCGTTGTCACGATGGGTCTTGCGTACCCGTGGATCGTCGCCGGAGCGCAGCGCTACTTCTACTCACGGATTCGCATTCACACCGCGTCAGGAACCCTCACTCCCGAGTTCACCGGCACCGGCTTCCTGTGCTTCGTCGAGGTCTTTCTCTCGGCGATTCTGGTCTTCCTAACCATTGGCATCTATACCCCTTGGTACGTTGCCAACGTCATGCGCTACTTCTTCAACAACAGCCAAGCGGTGGCCGCCGACGGAACGCGCTATCGCCTCGACTTCACCGGCAAGGGCGGTGAGCTGTTCGTGCCGATGCTCATCAACGGCCTGCTGACCAACATCACTCTCGGCATCTATTCCCCCTGGGCGATCTGTGACCTGCGCAAGCGGTTCATGGACAAGACCCGCATCCTCAAGGGCGAGCAAGAGATCGGTCGCCTCGACTTCGTCGGCACCGGCGGCGGTCTGATCGGCACTTTCCTCCTCGGCGGCTTCCTGTGCGTCATCACGCTGGGCATCTACCTGCCGTGGTTCCAGTGCGAGATGGAGAAGTTCTTCCTGCGCAACACCGGCGTCTACATCGGCAGCAAGCGCTTCCGTGGCGACTTCACCGGCACCGGCGGCGAGCTGTTCGTGCTGATGCTACAGCTCATCTTGGTGCCGCTCACCTTCGGTCTGTATCTGTTCTGGCTGATCACCAAGCAAAACCGCTTCTTCATTGAGAAGATGTCTTTCCAAGCCGAGTAACGGACCGATCGCCCCTGCCTCAACGCTCCGCGCCCGTCCCAAAGCTCCCCGCCCGTCAAGTCGATGTTGCAAGCGCTTGTCTTTGCTTGCATGCAAGATGTATACCGCCAGCCAGTAATGAGGCTAGGAACCGCGGCTTACACGGTGTAGCCTGATGAGACAAGGTCGGAGGACGATGTCGCCATGTCGATGAAGATGGAACAGAGCATTCGACAGCAGATGTCGATGGTCATGACCCCGCAGCTGCAAATGGCGATCAAGCTGTTGCAGATGGCGCGCACCGAGCTAGTCGAGCAGGTTCAAGAGGAACTAAAAGAGAATCCACTGCTCGAGGATGCGGGGGACACGGACGCTGAGCATCTCCGCGATGAGCCTACCGATCACGTGGAGCGAATTGGCGAGACCGAGCAGCCGGTGGCCGAGCCAATCGCCAAGGAACAGAGCGAGGCAGGCAAAGAGGTCCCGGTCGACGGGCAGCCGACGTCGGAAGTGGACTGGACGACGTTCTTGGAAAACTCGGCCACGGCTCCGTCCATGCCAGCCGGGGAGCGGCCAGATAGCGAGGACATGCCCTCGGCGGGACAGACGCTGCGCAGCGGGCACTCGCTCGAAGAGCACCTGATGGAACAGCTGCGGATGGCGCGGCTGCCAGTCGAGGAAGAGGCGTGCGCGGTGTTCGTGATCGGAAACCTCGACTCCGATGGCTACTTCAAAGAGCCGGCGCTGTCCGAGGTCGCCGAGGAATGCGAAGTCGGCATCGAAGTCGCTGAGCGTGCGCTCAAGCGGGTGCAGCGCTTCGATCCGTTCGGCTGCGGCGCCCGGAACTTGCAAGAGTGTCTGCTCGTGCAGGCCGAGATGTTGGAACTTGACGACGAGATCATGGTCAAGATGCTGACCGAGCACCTCGTCGACATCGAGAAGAAGAACTGGGACAAGATCGCCAAGAAGCTCAAGGTCGACGTCGAGGAAATCTACGAGACGGCCAAGGACATTCAGCGCCTCGATCCTCGTCCCGGTCGCGAGTACAGCACCGAGCAACCGCAGTACATCACGCCCGATGTCTACATCCACAAGGTCGGCGAGAAATACTTCGTGTCCGTCAACGACGACGGCATGCCGAAGCTGCGGATCAGCCGCTACTACCTCGAGACGATGAAAGACAAGGACAAGGACAACAAGGCGGCTCGGGAGTACGTACAAGAGCGGCTGCGCTCGGCCAAGTGGCTCATCGACAGCATCCAGCAGCGTCAGCGCACGATCATCAAAGTCACCGAGTCGATTCTCAAGTTCCAGCGCGACTTTTTCGAGAAGGGCTCCGGCCACTTGAAGCCGCTCATCCTGCGCGACGTCGCCAACGACATCGGCATGCACGAGTCGACGATCAGCCGCGCGACCGCCAACAAATACGTCCACACGCCGCAAGGCCTGTACGAGCTAAAGTACTTTTTTAACATCGGCATCAACCGCGAGGGTGGCCAAGAGGACATCGCCTCGGAGTCAGTCAAGGGCTTCATCAAGACCCTGGTCAGCGGCGAAAACACCAAGAGCCCATACTCCGATCAAAAAATCGTCGAGCTACTCAAGCAAAAACACGGCATCGAGATCGCCCGCCGCACCGTTGCCAAATACCGCGAGCAGCTGGGCATCCTGCCGTCGAGCCAACGCAAACGGTCCTTTTAGTTGAGCAGCGGCTGTGCTTCTGTTTCCAGGAGGCGCAGAATTGCGCTAAGAGTTGCCCGAAAGTCCGCGCAAGTTTTGCCGATTGACCCAAGCACCGAACCGACGTAGAAGCGAGCGGCAGAGCAGGTAGGCAGCATCGCCGCTGCGCCCAGACCCGAAGGAAGAGGGGAGTGCCATGCAGGTTGCGTATACATTCCGAAACGTCGACTCAAACGAGACCCTCAAGGACTACGCCCGCGAGAAGCTGGAGCGGATCAACAAGTACTTTCCCGATCCGATCAAGGCGCACATCGTGTTCTCGCAGCAGCGCGGCTACCTGTTCGACGTCGACGTGCTCATCACCCTCCACAATGGCCTGGTGGTAAAGGGTGCGGAAGCGACGGAGGACATGCACTCGTCGATCGACTTGGTGATGGCCAAGATCGAGCGCCAGCTGCGCCGCTTCAAAGATCGGATTCGCGACCACAAACCGCAGCAAGGCCCGCACCGCCCGATCCTCCACAGCGTCGTCTCGATGGAGCCAGCCGAGGAGCCGGCGGCGACCAGTCAGGCGGCAAGCCATGCAGCCCCCAGCCAGCGCTCGGCCCCGCGCGTCATCCGTGAGCAGAAGTTCGTCGCGGTCCCAATGACCGTCGAAGAAGCTATCATGCGGATGAACTTGCAGCATGACCCGTTCCTGGTCTTCCACAACGTGCTGACCCACGAGATCAACGTCGTGTATCGGCGCAACGACGATACCTACGGTCTCATCGAGACCACCAACGGCGAGAAGTAGCCGCACGGCGGTGACGAGCAAGGCGAATCGACAGAGATGAAGCTGGTTGATCTCATCAGGCCCGAGCTCGTAATTCCCGAGCTGGTTGGACAAAGCAAGGCGCAGGTGCTGGCGGAGGTCTCGCGCCACTTGGCCAAAACACAGCCGGGCCTTGATGCAGGCACGCTCAATCGCATCCTCACCGAGCGAGAACAGCTAGCGACGACCGCCATCGGCGAAGACATTGCCATTCCGCACGGCAAGATGGACGGCGCGACGCGGATGATTGGCTGCGTCGGGCGCTCTACTCCGGGGGTCGCTTTCGATTCGCTCGATGGCAAGCCGACCCATTTGTTCTTTGTCCTGATCGCTCCCGAGAGCTCGGCGGGGCTGCATCTGAAAGCGCTGGCCCGAATCAGTCGCGTCTTCAAAGACCCCGACTTTCGGACTCGTCTAATGCGCGCACCAACGGCGGGAGAGATCTTTCGCATCCTCGCCGAGGAAGATTCAAAGTATCCAAGCTGATGCCAGGGGTAGCCGTACATAGCCTGCTCGACGCGGAGTCGGGCCTAGCGCTCACCGCAATCGGTGGCAAGTCGGGACTGTTTCGCAAGATCGGCGGCTCGCGAATTCAGAAGCAGGGCCTGGCGCTGACTGGCTATGTCCAGCACGTTCACCCTGAGCGCATGCAGGTGCTTGGGCTGACCGAGATCTCCTTCTTCCGCAGTCTCGACGACGACGGTCGCAAGCGTGGAGCGCAGTCGCTCGCCAGTGTCAGGCCGTGCTGCGTCATCATCACCCGTGGCCTCGAGGCGCCGAGCGAGCTTCTGACCGTTTGCGAAGAACAAGGCGTACCGCTGCTGACGACGCCTCTTATGTCATCGCTGTTTATCAATCGGGTGACGCGGCTGCTCGAGAATCGGCTGGCTCCCGGCACCACCATCCACGGGGTTCTGGTCGATGTGCTCGGGGTCGGTGTGCTGCTCCTTGGCAAATCCGGCGTCGGTAAGAGCGAAGCAGCGCTCGATCTCGTGATGCGAGGGCACCGCTTGGTCGCCGACGACGTGATCGAGATCCGCAAGCGCATGCCCGATCTAGTGATCGGCTCGTGCAGCGAGATCCTCAAGCACCACATGGAGGTCCGCGGCCTCGGCATCTTGAGCGTCAAAGATCTCTTCGGTATTGCCTCGGTCCGCGACGCCAAAAAGATCGACCTCGTGATCGAACTCAGCGACTGGAATGCCGACGATGAGTACGACCGGCTGGGCATCGACGACTTGCGCTATGCGATTCTCGATGTCGCCCTGCCCTTGCTGAAGATTCCGGTCCGCCCCGGTCGCAACATCGCCGCGATCATCGAGGTCGCTGCGCGCAATCAGCTCCTCAAGCAGCAGGGAATTCACTCAGCCCGCGAGTTTCAGGACCGACTTAGCTCGGCGATGCAGCAGAGTCGACCGCACACTAGCCTCGGTAGTCCAGAAGACGTCGAGTAGCAGGCAGCGCCGACAGCAGCCCAAGGATCGTCCATGTCAACGGAAAAACCAAGCATGCACATCCTGGTGGTGACCGGCGTCTCAGGCGGTGGCAAGTCCACTGCGCTTCGTGCCCTGGAGGACGTCGGCTATTACTGCGTCGACAACCTGCCGCTGCCGCTGTTGCCGCAGTTGGTGCTGCTCCTCGGCAAGACAGGACAGCAGCAGGCCGCGCTGGTCATTGATGCCCGTGAGGGCGAGTTTCTGGCGGGTTTCCGACACGAGATGACCGAATTGCAGGCGGCGGGCCACGCGCTGGAGATCCTGTTTCTCGATGCTCCCGACGATGTGCTGCTGCGCCGCTTCTCGGAGACAAGAAGACGCCATCCCATTCACGGTGAAGATCTGCGCGCCGCCATTGCTCGTGAGCGCCGTGAGCTGACTCCGCTCCGTGAAGAAGCGCACGCCGTCGTCGATACCGGCGATCTCAATGTGCATCAGCTCAAAGGCGTGATTCAGGAGCGCTACGGTCGCACCGGTCACCCGCTGGCCCTGACGCTACTCTCATTTGGCTATAAGTACGGCCTGCCCGTCGAAGCGGACCTCGTGCTCGATGTCCGTTTTCTGCCCAATCCCTACTTCATTCCCGAGCTCTCGAGCCAGACCGGCCTGCAAGAACCCGTGGCGAACTATGTCCTGTCGCAGCCCGACGCCGAGATCTTCATCCCGAAGATCCAGTCCCTGATCGAATTCTATCTGCCGAGGGCGCAACGCGAAGGGAAGTCTTACGTCACCGTGGCGATCGGCTGCACCGGCGGGCGGCATCGCTCGGTGGCGGTGGTCGCGGATCTTTTCCATCGACTCGGCACACGGTATCAAATTACTGTTAGACATCGCGAGCTGGGTCGAGGGAGAGAACCATGAACGCCCCGTTTACTGCTGTGGTGGTGGTTACACACGGACGGGCCGGAGCAGACATGCTAGACGCCGCCCAAGCGTTTATGCATATGCAGTTCCCCATGGTCGCCGCCATCGGCGTAAGTCCTGACGATGATCAGGCGATGGTTAACGCCAAGATTGACCAAGCTGTCCACGATCTTGGAGTACGCGGCTGGGAAGATGTCCTCTTCTTGGTCGATCTTGTCGGGAGCACGCCGGCACGACTGTGCTGTGGCAAGTGCGGCGACAAAGGGCATGTGGTGACAGGACTCAACATGCCGATGCTGCTCAAGCTGGCCACTGCCGATCGGAGCATTGGGCCCGCCGCTCTCGGGTCGACGCTGGTCCTCACTGGAACCAAGTCCATTCACGTCGAGTAGCCACGATGATGCTATCAGCCAAGCTCAAAATCCTTAACAAGGCGGGGCTGCACGCGCGGGCCTCGACGCGCTTCGTTCAGACCGCGAACAAGTACCAGTGCAACGTCACTGTCAAGAAGGACGGCCAAGAGGTCAACGGCAAGAGCATCATGGGAGTGCTGCTCCTCGTGGCCTCGATCGGCAGCGAGATCACCGTAGGCTGCGATGGCGACGATGCGAAGGAATGTCTCCAGGCCCTGACGGAGCTGGTCAATTCCAAGTTCGGTGAAAACTAAGGCATGCCGATGGGACATGGTGACGAAAGTGGCCCCTATCCAGTACTGAGGGAACCCGTTCGTCCGCTCGCGCCCGAGGTCCGAGGCGGAATTGCTGCATCCGGGGGAATTGCCGTCGGGCAAGCCTTTGTCATCGACCGCCGTCGCCAACCGACGCCGCGTCGCCATCTGCTCCCTGAAGAAGTCACTGCCGAGCTGGTCCGCCTCGACGAAGCGGTGTCACTCGCCGACATGCAGCTCGAGCGGCTCAAGCGCAAGCTCAAGGAAAGCGACGAGAGCGACAGCAGCGTCATCCTCGAGGCTCACCAGCTGATCCTGCGCGATGAGCACCTGCTTGGGCCGACGCGACGACGGATTCGGGACGAAAAGCTCAACGTCGAGTGGGCGCTGCGCAAGACCGTCGCCGAGATTCAGCAGCGCTTCGATGCCATCGACCTGCCTTACTTCCGCGAGCGCAAGAGTGATGTCGCGTTCGTCGGTGAGGAAGTCCTGCGCAACCTGCTCCATGCGGGCGGGGGCGCGACCTGGCAGCCGCCCTTGGGTGCCGTCGTCGTCGCGCATGACCTCTCGCCAGCTGACACGGTTCACCTGCATCGCAACCAGATCGCAGCGCTCGTCACCGATGCGGGCGGGCGAACCTCCCATACGTCGATTCTGGCGCAAGCGTTCGGCATCCCGGCGGTGGTTGGTCTGGACGACATCACCGAGGCAGTTGGCACGGGCGACCTGCTGATCGTCGATGGCAACCGCGGCGAAGTCATCCTCTGTCCAAGCCAGGGCATGATCGATGACTACAAGCAGCAGGCCCGCTCCGAGCACGCCAAGATTGCCCAGCTTCTCTCGGAGCGTGATGCCCCTGCCGAGACCACCGACGGTGTGCGGCTGCGCTTGGTCGCCAACATCGAGCTGCCCGACGAGGTGCCGATCGCGCTGGAGTATGGAGCCGAAGGCATTGGCCTGTACCGCACCGAGTTTCTGTTCCTCGACCGGGACGACTTCCCTCGCGAAGAAGAGCACTTCATGCATGCCCGTGGAGTGCTGCGCCGCGTGGCTCCGTATGAGGCGACGTTCCGGACCTTCGATCTGGGCGTCGACAAGGTGGCGCCGTTCCTGAGTCGGATTGTCGGGGCGCATCCCAGCTCGAGCGAAGCGGAGCCCAATCCGGCGCTCGGTCTGCGCTCGCTGCGGCTGTGTCTCAGAGAGCCGGCGTTCTTCAAAGCCCAGCTGCGCGGCCTGCTGCGGGCGTCGGTACATGGAACCATGCGGATCATGTTCCCGATGGTGAGCGGCGTCGAAGAGCTGGCCCGCGCCAAAGAGCTGCTCGAGGAATGTCGCCGCGAGCTGCGCCAGGAAGGCGTCGCGTTTGCCGACCAGATTCCCATCGGAATCATGATCGAAATGCCGTCGGCGGTGATGGTGGCGGACCACCTCGCCAAAGAAGTCGACTTCATGTCGATCGGCACCAATGATCTCATCCAGTACTCGCTGGCGCTCGATCGCTTGAACGAGCACGTCGGATATCTGTATCAGCCGCTCCATCCCGCCGTGCTGCGGATGGTCAAGCACACCGTCGATGCCGCCCATGCCAAAGGAAAGCGGGTCGGGATGTGCGGCGAGCTGGCCGGTGAGCCGCTGCTGACGGTGGTGCTGCTCGGGCTTGGACTCGATGATCTGTCGATGAATGCGGCGTCGCTGCCGCTGGTTCGGCGCCTGCTCCGTCAGCTGTCCGCCAAAGAGGCGCGGGCGCTCGCCGACGAAGTGCTGGAGCTGCCAAGTGCCGGACAGATCGAGGTGGTGGTTCGCGAGCGACTGGCGCGCATGCTCGGCGACGACCCGTCGTGGGCGCCTCTCACCAGCGCCAGCCGACGCAGCGGCAAGTTCTCGTCCTAAGTCCGCCGGCCTTCCAGGTCACTCTGGCGTGGCGACCTGTGAAGTTCCTTGCACTCCGCGTAACCGGGCGCAAAAATCAGCGGGAGCCCTGCTCGGGTCGAGGTTGCGCAAATGCACATGCGTGCGCTGGTTGGCATAGTCACTGCTTTGCTTGGTTTGTCCGGCTGTGAACGCCGGAACTTGGATTTCTGTCGCGTACCTGACCTGCCCTGCGAAGACGGTCGATTTTGCAAGGTTCCCGTTGGTGCATCCGTAGGCAAGTGCGACCCCAACGAGTGCGCGACCAGCGCCGATTGTCCCGCTGACCGCCCAAACTGTAGCCCGCAAAACCGCTGCTTTGCGTGCAGCACCAACAACGACTGCTCGAAGCAGCCGAGCGCCGGCATCTGTGACCAGACCCGCTGCGTTGAGTGCAAGACCTCCGTGAGCTGCACCGACAAGAGCCGCCCGTACTGCGAGGACAGCAGCCGCTCCTGCCGCGCGTGCAAGCGACACACCGAGTGTGACTCGGCGCTCGGTGCCCGGGACGGCGTCTGCGTCAAGGACGACACCCTGAGCAACCTGCCGGCGGTCCAAGCGCTCCAGAGCGGCATGTGCGTGCCGTCGAGCCGCATCGTCAACGTCGACATGACCACCTGCTCCGGAACCTGCACCGTCCAGGACAAGCTGCCCGAGGTCTCGGCGGACAAGCCCTATCTGCGCATCGGTCAGTTCACGTCCACGGCGCCGATTACGCTGCGCCCGGTGACGGGTCTGCCGGAAGTCCATGTGATCAGCTCGCTGGCCGACTATTCGCCGCCGGACCCCACCGCGAAGGACAAAACGCCCAATGCCATCCTCACCAACTCCAACGGTTCCGTGATTCGCGTCGAGAGCGGCGCCAGCGTGACGCTCGAGGGTCTGCTCATCAAGGACAGCAAGCTCGGGGTGGCCTGTGTCGGCGCGGGCAATCCGACCAGGGTCCGCATTGTTCGCACGCTCATCGGCGCCAGCGACGTGGGTGTCCAGTCCACCGCCGGCTGCGAGCTGTCCATTGACCAGTCTTGGATCGGCCAAGGCCCGCGCGACCGCTACCAGGGACTCGTCAACTCCGGCAACGTCCTCGCCATGGACCTCGATGGCACCAAGTTCGACATCGTCAACTCGGTGTTCTACCACAACACGCCCTCCCCACCGACGGCCTTTGGCGGCATTTGGGTCCGCAACGCCACAGCCACCACACCGGGCCGCATCATCAACAGCAGCTTCGTCAACCACGAGAGCGTCTCGGCTACGCGCAAGGCGATGATGCTCGACTGCATCCCAGCGACCACCAACCTCGCCATCATCAACAGCCTGTTCCTCAACGGCACCATCCCGAGCGGCGGCAACACCTACGTTCATCCGGCCTGTCGCGGCACGGATCAGAAGTACCTGGGCTCCGATGATGTGACGCTGACCGGCGACAACAACGCAACCGACTTGGGACTCACCGACGTGCTCAATGCGCCGCTCACTTTTGGGGATCTCAGCCTCAAGTCGACTGCCGATGTTCGGGTTCGTGATGGTGGACTGCCGCAGTACCTCGATGGCAGTGGCCTAAACCGCATCCCGACCGTCGACATCATCGGCGCCGCCCGCACCGCCTCCAAGCTGTCCCGAGGAGCCTTCGAGCCAGCACGATAGTGAAGCGCTGTGACCTTTGTTTTTGGCTCACTGACCACGACGGGTTATAAGGACCCGCGAAGGAGCATTCATATGTTTGGTCTAGGAGCGACAGAGCTCGTCATCATTTTGGTGATCGTCCTCATCATCTTTGGTGCCGGCAAGCTACCTCAGATTGGCGACGCCCTCGGTCGTAGCATCAAGAACTTCAAGAAGGCCGCCGACACGGGCAGCGAGCTAGACGTAACGCCCAAAAAAGAGCTGGGAGAGTCGGGCAAAGGCACGCCGTCCGACAAGGTCGAAGGCAAGGCCTAGAGGCGCCTCATGCCAGAGCCGCGTGTCATCAAGCGCTACACCAACCGCAAGCTCTACGACACCCAGAGCAGCCAGTATGTGACCCTCGAACAGATCGCCCTGATGATTCGCCAGGGCGAAGAGGTCCAGGTTCTCGACAACAGCAGCAAAGAGGACCTGACGTCGGTCACGCTCGCGCAGATCATTTTCGAGGAAGAGAAGCGACAGAAGAACTTCATCTCACTCGGGGCGATGCGGCAGCTGATTCAGTCGGGCGGCGCGTCCTTGCAGGAGCTGGCGCAGCAGGCGCAGGCTCGGGTACGCAGCGTCTTCCGCAAGGGCGAAGGCGAGACGCGGCTAGGTGAAGCCGATGAGTCCACCGACCCTCTGCGGCGCACCGATACCGGCGACAGCCCAGGGGCCATCCGCGAGTTTCTGGAGCGCTGGCAGATTGCCCTCGAAGAGTGGCAGCGCAAGGTCGATGAACGGGTCCACGGCGTCGTCGAGACCCTGTCCCCGTTTGCTGCGCTGGAGAAAGAAGTCACGCGACTTCACCAGCGGGTCGATGAGCTGGAAGCGCGCCTTGTTCCTCCTGCCAAAGAGCCATAGCGGAGGCGTCGGGACTCCCAAGCGACCGCGCCGTTAGTACTTCTTCACTCCACCAAGCAGCGCCGAGAAGATCAGCAGCACCGCCGCAAACGGCACAATCGTTACCGTCACGCGCTTGGCAAACTCGATGAGGTGGCCGCCGGTCTGGGTCAAGCCAAACAGCACCCACGGACCAATCAGCACACCCGCCACAATCGCCGCGCGGAGCAGCTGACGGTGCATCTTGCGGTAGAGGGTCGCGATCACTTCGTCGCTCACCTCGGTCGGCTGCGGCTGCTTACCAAACAGCCGCAAGGTCAGCGCGGTCAGTCCCATCGCCGTCGGGATTCCGAGCCCGATGCCGAGCGCGATTCCCAGTCCCATGCAGCCAAAGAACACGCCCGCAGACTGATGCGTCGGGTCGAGCAGGAACGCGAGCGGAATCGCTCCGTAGCCCATCACAAAGCCGGCCAGCGCAAAGAAGTACAGCGCATTGAGTGAACCAAAGCCAAGGTGTCCCGACATCGTGACCCCCTTGGCCAGCGCACCGAGCTGCTGCTTCTCCTCCTCGGTATAGCCAAACCCCGGATATCCAATCCCGAGGTTGTGGAGCAGCGTCATGTTGTACGCCCAGTGCGAGAGGACGGTGCGAACGGAAGGGCTCACTTGGTCACTCATGAAAAACTTCCCTCGACAGCGATGACTGTATCTTACGGAAGTGTCCGGGGGGAAGGGGCGGGGCGCGCAGAGACCGGAGCTGCTACTTGAGCCGCTCTTGCAGCTCCGTGATGTGGGCTTTGGCCTCGGCGGTCTTGACCTGCTTATAGACCTCGATGGCTTTGCGGGTCAGCGACTTCTGCTTGCTGCCGGTCTCCTGCTCGGACCACAGCTCGTACGCTTGACCGAGCTGCATCAGGATGTCCTTGCTGGTGTCGACTGCGCGCGCCGTATCGAGCACCTGAATCGCCTTCTCGTACTCACCACGGCTCAGGAACTTCTCGGCGGTGCTCAGGGTCTGCTTGAGCCGCGCTTTCTTGCCGGCCTTGTCGAGTTCAGGTCCCTCGGCTGCCGCAGCCGGAGTTCCAGCAGGAGCCGCAGCAGCAGCGACTGGAGGCGAGGCGGCTGGCGTCGCAAGATCAGGAACGCCCTTTGGCGGCGCGGCACCAAGATCCGCAGGGACGCTTAGATCCGCCGGCGCAGCAAGGTCCACGACTGGAGCCACAGCCATGTCAGGCGCAGCCGCAGCCACCGCCGGAGCTTGGGCCGCAGCGCTCGGAGGAGCCGCCGGAGCCCCGACTTCCTCGGGCTCAGGAGGCGCTTTGGGAACCAGCTGCGTCAGGAGCAGACCGGCCCGTGAGCGAATGCCAATGTCCGAGTCATCCGTCAGCGTCCTCAAGAGCGGAACCCCCGACGCCGTCCCATCCGCCGCCGGCCAGCTCGCCACCACCTCGATGATCTCTTTGCGCACCAGCGGAGAGGAGTCCTTGGTCGCCTGTCGCAAAAGTGGCACGGCATCGGCAACCGGCAGCGACCGCGCCGCTTCGAGCACACTTACCCGAACAGCCGGATCACTCCCCGTCAGCAGCGACGCCATGTCCGTGGGCGGCGGGATCGACTCGCCCAGCTTCTTGAGTAGGCCGTAGGCCTTGAATCCATCAGCACCACCGGCCCGCAGCGTCTCCTTGAGCACCGCTTTGCCTTCGCTACGACCCTGCTCTGCCAGCTCGCAGGCCGCCCGGAAGCGCACCGCCGGCGAGGCATCGGCCAAAAGCGTGGTCAGCGCGTTCTTGCTCAGCTCCGGGTCCGCCGAGACCTCAGCGATGGCCAGCTTCTTGACCTCGGGATCATCGGCGGCCAGGCCCTGCTTCAGCTTGTCGCGCCGACTGTCATCCCCAAGCCGCATCAGCGTGGCCGCCGCCATGACCTGTTCGCCGGCGTCTCCGGTGTCCGCGCGCGTCGCCAGCGCCTTCTGCAGCTCGGCCTGGGTCCCCGCATCCATCGCCGGCTCCCCCTTTTGCTTCAGCTGCGTACTGACCTTGCCGATCGAGCGCAGGACATCGAGACGAACATCGCGGTTGTTGTCGGTAATGGCGCTGCCGAGCACCGCAATCGCCCCCCGATTCTTGGTTCGTCCGAGCGTCACTGCTGCCGTCTTGCGGACCTCGGCGCGCGCGTCTTTCATCGCCTGTCCCAGCAGCGGAATCGCCCGCGACGGGTCGGTATCCCCGAGCATCGCCACTGCCGACTCACGCACCGTCCAGTCGTCGTTGCTGAGCGCCGCCTGCGCCCAGGTCAGACTCTGCTCGTTGAGCACCGCCGGATCGCCACTCGCCAGGTGGAGGATCGCGCCGGCCTCGGCTTGCCGCAAAAGCGGACTCTTCTCCCCTTCCTTGAGCGTCTTGGCGAGCATGCCGGCGTCTTTGCGATTGCCACAGCTCCCCAGTCCTTCGGCGGCGAGCAGCCGCTCCAGAGGGGGCCGCGCAGCATCCCCAAACACCGAGCGCAAGAGCGGAAGTCCCGTCGGATCATCCGCCGCACAAAGCAGCTGCGCCGCCAGCACCTGCTGGGGACCTGGCTTGCCCGCCAGCTCGCTGAGCATCGTCTTGCCTTCGTCGACATGCTCTTTGGCGAGCAGCGCCGCCAGCTGGATCTGTCGCCCCACCGGCGCCTCGGTCTCGGCCAGCATGCTGACCAGCCGCAGCTGCGCATCCCGATCACCACGCTTGGCCCGTCGCGTCCAGATCAAGAGCCCATCTTCCGGCGTCGGGCCCTTCTTCAGTCGCTGTAGCACGGCTTTCTGCGGTGTGTGATTCGGCGTCAGATCTTCCAGCGTCAGCGCCGCGAGCAGCTGGAGCTTCGGATCGGGGTCCTTCTTGGCCTTCTGCTCGAGGAACTTCTGCACCGAAGTCTCCCCCAGCTTCATCAGGGCCTCGGCGGTGGCCAGCATCACCCGCGGGTCTTTGGTCTCCGTGTGCAGCTTGAGCAGCGCCGGAATCGCCGCCTTCGAGCCAATCTGCGCCAAGGCGTTGGCGGTCTGAATCTGCACCGAGGGCTCTGGGTCGGCCAGGCGCGGCTCGAGCAGCCCATGGTGTCGCGTGTCCCGACTTGCCCCAATCGCACTCACCGACATCTGCCGAGGCTGGATGTCGCCATCCTTCAGACCCTCTTGCAGAACGGTCAGCGCGTAGGAGCGCAGCGCGATCATGTCGATCTCTTCGCGCTTCGGCTTCGGCGGTGCCTTCACCTGCTGCACCACCACCGGCTTGCGATGGCTCAGCCACAAGTAACCGCCAATGCCGCATAGCAGCAGTCCCGGCACCAGCGTCGCCGCCAGCAGCAGCGCCCGCCGCTTCGGAGACTGATGCCCGAGCGGCAGATTCAGCGTGCTGCCCGACAGAGTCTGAATGTTCGCCAGCTCGCGAGGCTGATACTCCTTGTACCAGGCGGCGGCTTGCGTCGGCTCCCCCTTGACCAGTCGCTCCAGGTCCGCGCTGAGATCCTCGACGGAGCTGTAGCGCTCGTTGGGATCTTTGGCGAGTGCCTTGCGGATGATGAACTCGATTCCCGCTGGAACGTCCTCGTTGCGCAGCTTCGGGTCGATCGCCGGCAGCACCTGCTGCAAGTGGGCAATCAGCATCTGGCCGAGCGTGTCGCCGCGGAACGGCGCCGTCCCCGTACACATCTCGTGCAAGATCACGCCGAGCGCATAAATATCGCTGCGCTTGTCAATCGCGACGCCGTTGATCTGCTCGGGTGACATGTACTGCGGCGTACCAATGAGGTATCCCGTCCGCGTAATTTTCCCGTCCGCCCCCGTCAGATCCATGACCTTGGCGACACCGAAGTCCATGATCTTGACCAGCGGTTCTTCGCCAGGGCGCTCGACCAAAAACAGGTTGTCGGGCTTGAGGTCACGGTGGATGAGCCCGGCCTCGTGCGCCGCCGACAGACCCGCGCAGATCTGGTTTGTAACCGAGACAATTGTCGCAAAAGGAAGCTTGCTGCCTCGGATCGCCTGCGTCAGCGTGCGCCCGTTGAGCTTCTCCATCACGTAGTAGAGCCGCTTGTCCGGCAGCTCCCCGATGTCGAAGATGTCAATCAGGTTGATGTGACGGATGCGGCTGATGAAGCGGGCTTCTTGCAGGAAGCGCTCGACCGTCTCGGGATGGTTGGCGACCTCGGCCCGCAGCACCTTGCAGGCCGTCTTGTGGTGGAGCTGCTGATGCTCGGCGGTATAGACCGTGCCCATTCCACCCTGGCCGATGATGTCGATGATCTTGTAATCACCGACGGTAATTCCGATGAGAGACTCGGCGCTCGGATCGACCTTCACTGGAATATCAGTCATGACAGACGACGTTTCTCCCGCGACGGCGGGTTTGCTTGCTTACTTACTAGGAGCCTCGGGTCCACCTTCGAGTCCACCTTCAGACCCACTGGCGGGTCCACTGGCGGCTGGAGTGCTCGCAGCCACCAGCGCGACAGCCGCCGTCAGCGCAACGTGGGAATCAGCATCGTGGAGCAGCGGCTTCAGAACCTGGGCATAGTCCGGCCACTTCCCGAGACAGGCGAGCCGCCCCAGCGCCGCCAGCGCCCGCTGCCGAACCTTGGGCTGTGACTCCTTGAGCAGCGGCAGCAGCGTTGCCACCGCTTGAGGGTCATTGCCTTCGGCCAGCACTTCTGCCAGCTCGACTCGCTCTGCCGGCACCACCGACTGCATCAGGTGGCGGAGACGATCGGCGGCGCCCGGCTGCTGCGCCAGCGTCAGTATTTGCAGCGCCTCCAGATGCGTTTCCTTGGTCGGCCCCGTTGCTGGATGCTTGGTCGCTTCCTCCAGCTGACGCAGCGCATCGCCATCGAGCAAGGCCACCAGGCGGATCAGCGCTTCCCGCCGCAACGCTGGCTGCTTCATGCCCGCCCGCAGCGCCGCCTCGAGCGACTGCCGCAGGGCCCCGGCTGGCAGCTGCCCTGCCCTCGCGAGCACCAGCGCCGCCCGCAGCCGCGCCTCGGGAGTCGGGATCGGACTGCGCAACATCGCCGTCAAGACGTTCTGAGCATCTGCATCGCCAATCCGCAGCTGCGCCGCTGCGATGTCCACCGAGACAGCCCCGACGGAGTGACCTGCCAGCGTTTGCAGCGGCTCCGCGAGCTGCGTGTCACCGGGTCGACCGATGGCCAGGACCGCTTGCAGGCCCGCCCGCGACACCGTCGGATCTTCATCCGCCAGCGCTTCCACCACTATCGGCAGGTGGGCGCGACCTTGCACGGCTTTGATGGTCTCCAGCAGGATGCGCTTCTCCGTCGGTCCACCCGTCTGTGCCTTGCGAATCAGCGCCTCGGACTGCACAAGCTCCGCCTGTAGCGCCTGCTTCTGACCACCGCGAGTCAGCGCAAGGTAGGAACCACCACCGACGATGAACAGCCCCGCCACCGCTGCACCCAGCAGCAGACCCAGCGACTTCGCCGGTGCCTTCGCCGGCAGCACCGCTGGCGGAATCGCCGACGAGCTACCAGTCAAGGTCCCGCCGCGAGCGATTGAGAAGCTCTGTCCCCAAGCCGCTTCCAAGTCCGCCTGCAAGGCCGAGCAGTCTTGGTAGCGCTGGTCCGGCTTCTTGGCCAGCGCGCGCATCACCACCGGATCGAGCTTGGCCCAGTCGAGCACCCGGTCGGCCACTTGGTGCTTCTGCACCACCTTCGACGGCGGCTCGGCCTGCATGTACATATGGGCGCCCATCAGCTCCGCCGAGCTTCCGCCTTCAAACGGTCGCCGCCCCGCCAGCGCTTCATAGAGCATGATGCCGATGGCATAGATGTCGGCGCGCTTGTCCACCGTCGAGGAGTTCTGGACCTGCTCCGGCGCCATATACGCCGGCGTGCCCATCACCGAGCCCACCGACGTCGCCAAGCTACCGATGCTCTGCGAGAGCGACAGCGCCACACTACTTGCCGCAGCGGCCTGCGCCTCCAGCGCCTTCTTCCTGGCCAGCGCCGTGTCCTCGAGCCCCGTCACCACCGATTCCGGCAGCGGCTGCTCGGCCCGGATCTTGGCAATCCCGAAGTCGAGCAGCTTCACCGTCCCCGCACTCCCCTCCGCCCCGTCGAGCAGCATCACGTTATCGGGCTTGAGGGAATGAGGGCAGTTTTCGTCGAGAAATCAATGAGTTAGAGGGGGTGCGTATGGGTTGCGTATGGAAACGATGTGAGCTTGGCCGCTTGTCTCAGGCCCGCAGCAGCAAC
>Ga0154020_10002009_pt1 | contig 24894 bp, 21 predicted proteins | sample Klosneuvirus_201_FD_109709 | JGI IMG/M metagenome (GOLD analysis project Ga0154020, IMG submission 109709) | Active sludge microbial communities from wastewater, Klosterneuburg, Austria - Klosneuvirus_20160825_MG | ecosystem: Engineered > WWTP > Aerobic digester > Activated sludge | place...
AACTGCTATCCCTCTGTGCCCGACTCGGACACCGCCGCGGGCGCCGACTCGGCGGCCGCCGCATCATGCTCTGCACGCTCGACCGCGCCGGCAACCCCGGGCACTCCGACCGCCGCTCCCCCCGCATCACCGTCACCCTCGTTCAGCTCGGCATCCAGCGCCTCCACCTTGGCCGCCGACTCCTGCGACAGCTCGTGGAACTCGCGCAGCGTGGGCATGTCGCGCAGGTCCTTCAGGTTGAAGAACTCCAGGAAGTGCTTGCTGGTCCCGTACAGCATGGGCCGCCCGGGCTCCTCCTTCTTGCCCAGGATGCGCAGCAGATCGCGCTCCATCAGGAGCTTGAGCACGGCGCCCGAATCGACGCCGCGGATCTCGTCGATCTCGGGCCGCGTGATGGGCTGCCGGTAGGCCACGATGGCCAGCGTCTCCAGCTGCGGACGCGACAGCCGCACCGGGCGCGCCGCCAGCACCTTCTGCACCCAGGCCGCGCTGTCGGGGTGGGTGCGCAGCTGCCAGCCGCCCGCGACCTCGTGCACCACGATCCCCCTTCCCGCCGAGGCCTCGGCCAGCGACGCCAGCGCCTCGCGCACCGGGTCGGCCTTGCGCAGCCCGAGCAGCGACTTCAGCACCTCGACCGTCAGCGGCCGCTCCGACACGAACAGCAGGCTCTCGATGATGGCGCGCAGGCGCGGCGCGTCCGAGGCCACATCGACCACGTCGTCGTTCGACGGCGGCGGCTCCAGGCCGCCCTCGACCACGTCCGCGACCGGCGGATGCTCGAGGCCTTCCGCCGCGATGTCCTCAGGCCCCCCTTCCACGACATCATGCGCCGTGGGTGGCGGCCCCGACTCGGTGTCACCACCGCCGGGGGCGGACTCGTCGAAATCGACCGCGGCGCCGGCTGCGGCTTCGGGCTTCTCTGGATGGTTCACTTGTAGTCGTCCTCGGGCAGCGGGCCACTGGGCAGTGCGGCCGTGCCGCCATCGGCCACCGAGGCCGGGCGGCACAGCAGGATGGAGCCACGGTCCTGGACCTGGCGCAGCTCGAGCAGGTGCAGCCTGGTCATCTCCAGGATGGCCAGGAAGGTGACGACGACGTCATAGCGGGTCAGCTCGACCTCTTGCTCGGGACGGTTGGGATCGAGGCCGAAACAGGCCTCGAAGGCCAGCTCGTTCTCGGCCGCCAGGCGGTCGGTCAGGGCGTGGATCTTGTCGGTGATCGAGATGCGATCGACCACCACGTCGTGGGCCAGCTTGATGCGCGCCTTCTTGAGCACGCCCTCGAAGGCCTCGATCAGCTTGTGCACGCCGATCGGCAACAGCTCGGCCGCGGCCGGCTCGACGCCGACCACGGGGGCGCGCCGCGTCCACACGTTGCGACCGACCACCGGGCGCTCGCCCAGCTCGCGCGCGGCCTCCTTGTACTTCTGGTACTCGAGCAGGCGCTTGATGAGCTCGCCACGCGGGTCGAGGTCCGACTCGTCGAGCTCGCCGTCCTCGGTCAGCGCCGGCTGGTTGGGATCCGGCGGCAAGAGCTCGCGCGACTTGATGTAGGCCAGCGTGGCAGCCATCAGGAGGTACTCGCCGGCGACGTCGAGGTTCAGCGTCTGCATCAGCGCCAGGTGCTCGAGGTACTTTTCGGTGATGAAGGCGATCGGGATCTCGAGGATCGCCAGCTCGTGCTTCTTGACCAGGTGCAGCAGGAGATCGAGCGGCCCCTCGAAGACGTCGAGCTCGACCTGGACGCCGTCGCTCATCGCGGGCCCCACAGCGACTTCGCCAGCGCCGGCATCAGCCCGGTGATGTCGGCCCCGAACTCGAACATCTTGCCCGCCGGCCACAGGAAGATCTTGCTCGCCGGGGTGAACATCAGCGCGGCCAGGATCATGAAGCTGTACGGCGCCAGCTTGTCCATCAGCCGCGACACGCTGCGCGGCGTGAAGCCGACGATGACCGCGGCGCCATCCAGCGGCGGCACCGGCACCAGGTTGAAGAACATCAGGGTGTAGTTCAGCGTGATGAGCATCAGGAGCGCGCGGGCCAGCTCCTCGTTGCGGATGAGCCCGGCGTGCGCCGCCCCCAGGGTGATGAGCAGCACCAGGGTGCCGAACAGGAAGTTCATCATCGGCCCGGCCAGCGCGACGAACATGTGGCCGACGTGCATGCGGAACCGGCGCGACAGCGCGGCCGGGTTGATCTGCACCGGCTTGCCCCAGCCAAACCCGATGTGCGCCCCGTAGCCCGACATGGCGCTGAGCACGAAGCCGCCGATGGGCAGCATGTAGGTCCCGATCGGATCGGCGTGCACCAGCGGGTTGAGCGTCACGCGGCCCTGGTAGCGCGGCAGCGAGTCGCCCAGCCGGTCGGCCACGAAGGCGTGGCCGAACTCGTGCACCGCGATCGACAGGATCAGCGAGATCATGCCGACGACGAGCTGACGGATGACTTCTGGGTTCGACAGCAAATCCAAGGTGCGCGCATTATGAGTGGGGGAATCGTGAGGATCAACGCGAATTTGCCCGTGTCCGCCCCCCGTGGTAGCGGATGAGGATGGAGCTCGACCGCGCCATCGACCTCTTCATCGATCACATCAAGATCGAGAAGGGGCTGGCGGCGCACACGGTGACCGCCTATGCCACGGATCTGGCCAAGTTCCGGGCCTTCTGTGGCCGCCGCGGCCTGGGCGACACCGACGCGGTGACCCAGGCGGACATCCTGGGCTTCCTGGTCGAGCTGGCCGGCGCCCGCCTGTCGGTGCGCTCGCAGGCGCGCAATCTCGTGACCTTGCGCCAGCTGTTCAAGCACCTCGCCGCCGAACGGCTGCTGGCGCGCGACCCTACCCAGGAGATCGAGCTGCCGCGCCTGACCCGGCGCCTGCCCGACGTGCTGCCCTTCGCCGAGGTCGAGCGCCTGCTGGCCCAGCCCGGCGACGCCACCGCGCTGGCCCTGCGTGACGCCGCCATGCTCGAGCTGCTCTACGCCACCGGCCTGCGCGTCAGCGAGCTGACCCAGCTGCGCAGGCGTGACGTCAACCTGGAGGCCGGCTTCCTGATGACCTTCGGCAAGGGCGGCAAGCAGCGGGTCGTCCCGCTGGGCGACGCCGCGCGCGACCGCGTGCAGCGCTACCTCGACGAGGCCCGCCCCGGCCTCGACGCCGGCCGCGGCGCCGACGCCCTGTTCCTGACCGCACGCGCCGCCGCCATGACCCGCCAGGCGTTCTGGAAGCTCATCAAGCGCTACGCCTACCAGGCCGGCATCACCCGCCCGATCTCACCGCACAAGCTGCGCCACTCGTTCGCCACCCACCTGCTCGAGAACGGCGCCGACCTGCGCGCGGTGCAGGCCATGCTGGGCCACGCCGACATCGGGACCACCCAGATCTACACCCACGTCACCCGGGCGCGGCTGGCGGAGATCCACAGAAAGCACCACCCTCGCCCCTGATCCGTGCTCGTGCTCGTGCTCGTGCTCGTGCTCGTGCTCGTGCTCGTGCTCGTGCTCGTGCTCGTGCTCGTGCTCGTGCTCGTGCTCGTGCTCGTGCTACGGCGCCGGCTCGCGCCCCAGCAACCTGCGCGCAACCTCCAGCACCTTGGGCGCCTGCAGCGGCTTCTCGATGTAGCTGGTCGCGCCCAGGTTCATGGCCCGCTCCCGATCCCCCTCACCGCTGTCGGTCGTGATGACCACGATCGGCACGTCCCGCGTCGCGTCGTCCGCCCGCAGACGCGCGATCAGCTTGAGCCCATCCAGGTTCGGCATGTTGATGTCGGTGATGACCAGGTCCACCGGCGCGGTGCGCGCCGCCAGCTTGCGCAGCGCATCCAGCCCATCCTCGGCCTCGACCACCTCGATGTCACCCAGCCGCATCAGCGCATACGTGAGCAGCTGCCGCATGGTCGGGCTGTCCTCCACCACCAGCACCGTCGCGTGTGCGCCACTCATGGTCTCACCGCTCCTCTGCAGCAAATCGTGTGATCACCCCGGGCATGCCGTGCAGCGGCACCACCTCGTCGACCAGCCCGGTGGCCAGCGCAGCCTCGGGCATCCCGGTCATGACCGCGGTGTCGGCCGACTCGACCACCACCCGTCCGCCGGCCAGCTTGATCGAGCGCACCCCCTCGGCGCCATCGTCGCCCATCCCGGTCAGCACCACCGCCATGGCGCGCCGCCCGGCCACGCCGGCGACCGAGGCCAGCAGCCGATCCAGCGACGGCACCCAGCGATCGGCCGTGCCCGCCGGCAGCACCCGCGCGCGCGGCAGCCCGCCGGGCGGACAGTCGACCTCGAGGTGGCTGCCCCCGGGCGCGATCAGCGCCAGCCCGGGGCGCAGCGCGTCGCCGTCACGCGCCTCGCGCACCTCGAAGCTGCTCTGGCGATCCAGGCGCTCGGCGAAGGTCGCCGTGAAGGCGGGCGGCATGTGCTGCGCCACCAGCACGCACACGCCCGAGCGCGCATCGAGCGCGCTCAGCGTGCGCTGCACCGCGGGCGGCCCGCCGGTGGACGCGCCCAGCACCACGAGGCGCAGCGTCGGCCCCGCCGGTGAGATCACGATGGGCGGCGGCGGCGCCACCGGGGACGGCGCGCGCGCCCGCTCGGCCAGCGCGACCACGCGCAGCCGGGTCACCAGGCGCACCTTGCCGGCCAGCTCGGCCTCGATCCCGGTCAGCTCACCCGACACGCCGTGCGCCGGCTTGGCGATGAAGTCCAGCGCGCCCAGCTCCAGCGCCTTGAAGACGTTCTCCTTGCGCGCATACGAGCTGACCACGATGACCGGCGTCGGCTTGCGCTGCATCAGGATGCGCAGGAAGGTGAAGCCGTCCATCCTGGGCATCTCGAGATCGAGCGTGATGATGTCGGGGGCGTGCTCGAACACGCGGCGCAGCCCCTCGTCACCGTCGGCCGCGCGCGCGACCACGCGGATGCCCGCCACGCTCGACAGCATGGTGGTGATGGTCTGCCGGTTGTAGGCCGAGTCGTCGATCACCAGCACGCGGATCTCGGGAGGGCTGCTCATGTCACGCCCCCGCCGGCAGGCCGGCCAGCGCGCTGGCCTCGGCGCTGCTGAACAGCGCGGTCAGATCGAGCACCACCAGCGCGCGCCCGTCGTGGCGCACCAGGCCGCGGAAGATGGCCGGCGCCGGCACCCCGACCGCCAGCTCGGGCGCCGGCAGCACCGCGGTGGGCGCCACCCGCAGCACCTCGCCCACGCTGTCGACGCGCAGCGCCGCGGTCCAGCCCGCGACCGTCGCGATGACATAGCGCTGGGTGCGCGACGCCGTCGAGGCCGCCAGGCCCAGGCGCAGCCCGAGATCGAGCACCGGCAGCACGCGCCCGCGCAGATCGATGACGCCCTCGACGAAGGCCGGCGCGGTCGGCACCCGCATCACCGGCAGCGGCGTGATGACCTCGCGGATGGACATGATGTCGACGCAGAAGTCCTGACCGCTGACCGAGATCGGAGTCAGCTGCAGCCCCCCGGCGCGCTTCACGGTGTCCCCCGTCCGCTCGGCGCCGCCGGTGACAGCGGCACCGCCACCACCGTCGCCAGCAGCCTGCCGCGCAGGGCGCGCTCGAGCGCGCCAGCTTCGACCGCGACCAGGAAATCGAGCTCCAGCAGCGCCGGATCGGTGATGTCCGCCGCGGGCTGGCAGGCGATGACCTCGCCCTGCTCCGACAGCACGCTGCGCGCCTGCTCCAGCGCGCGATCGACCACGGCCAGCGCCAACCCGACGCGCGCCGTCGCCAGCGCCTGCCCGGCGCGCAGCGCGACCGCGACCCGCGCCAGCTCGTGCTCGGTCAGCGCCGCCGTCACCGCGCGTGGCAGCCGCGTGGTCGGATCCAGCTTCTGTGCTGCCGCGCCGACGCCGATGACGCCGCCCCCGACGCCGCCCATCTTGTGCGCCGCCGAGAACTGCCCCGTCGTCCCGACTCCCTGCGCAAACGGCCGCAGCTTCGCCAGCACCGCCACCACCCGCGCATCGCTCGTGCTCGTGCTCGTGCTCGTGCTCGTGCTCGTGCTCGTGCTCGTGCTCGTACTCAGCGCCTCGCCCACCCACTCGACGCCCTCGGCGACCGCCTCGACCACGTCCGCACCCGCCAGCCGCCCGCCGCGCACGCCATCCAGCGCCAGCTCCATCGCGCGCGCGACCTCGGCCAGCGCCGGGACCCCGCACGGCGCCGCCAGCGCCTTCAGCGAGTGTGCCGCCCGGTGCGCGGTGGCGACCTCGTCCGGCTTGGCGCCGCCCGCCAGCGCCGGCAGCACCTTGACCAGCGCCGCCAGCCGCGCCTCGGCCTCGCCCCGCGCCAGCGCGCGCGCCTCGGGATCGCCCTCCGCCAGCGACGCCAGCCCGCCGCCGCTCCGCCCACCCTCATCGCTGCCGCGCCCGCCCCCGAGATCGCTCATTGCGTCCCCGCTCGCCCGTGCTCCTTCTTGCGTGGCCGCTGCAGCGCCTCGGCCATCTCCTTCTGGGCCGCCCCGCTGTCACAGATCAGCACCTCGTCGATGCGCCCGGCCTCCTCGGCCTCCTCTTGCAAGAGCTCCAGCGCGCGCCGCGGCGCGATCAGCCCGACGTCACGCCCCGGCGGCGACAGCATCGACTTGCGCGCCCCCATCAGCCACAGGGCATCGCGCATCGCCTTCAGCGCGACCCGGTAGCGCCGCTCGTCGAAGCCCTGCATCGGCCCCAGGCCATAGAAGTACAGGCGCTGAAACGGCAGCTTCTCGGGCGCCGTGGTCAGCACGCTCTCGCCCGCGCGCCCGCTCAGCACCCCCGCGCTGAGCCAGCGCGACACCCGCCCGCACAGCCGCCAGTCGAGCAGCCCCGCCGCCCCCCGCAGCGGCCGCTCGTCCTCGAAGAACGCGACCGCCGCGGCATCCACCACCAGCGCGTCCCAGCGCCCCAGCTCCGGCTGCGTGAAGTGCAGGGACGACGCCACGCTATCCCCGCTTGCCGTCCGCGCCCAGATCCTGCGCGATGCGGTCGAGGATGCCGTTCACGAACGCCGACGACTCCGCGGTGCCGAAGCGCTTGGCCACCTCGATGGCCTCGTTGATGGTGACGCGCGGCGGGATCTCGCTCTCGTACTTCAGCTCGTACACCGCCAGGCGCAGGATGTTGCGATCCACGCGCGCCATGCGCTCGAGGCGCCAGTTCTTCGACGACTTCGTGATGATGTCGTCGATGGCCCCGAGCTGGGTCTGGGTGCCGCGCACCAGCCGGTCGGCGAACGCGCGCGCCTCGGCGTCGCCGTCGAAGCTCTCCCAGTAATAAGCCAGGGCCTGCTCCACGGTCATCTGGCTGCCGCCATCGAGCTGATACAGCACCTGCAGCGCGCTCTCGCGCGCCTTTCGCCTCATGCCCAGCGCCATCTGGCTCAACCTGGCCGTCCGCGCCGCGGCAGGGCACCCGGGAGGTACGCCACGCTGCCACTCTGGCCGCCCTCGATGCCCACCCGCTCGACGATCTCGATGCCATAGCCGGCGACGCCCGCGATCTTGCGCGGGTTGTTGGTCACCAGGCGGATCTTGGTCAAGCCGAGGTCCGCCAGCACCTGAGCCCCCAGGCCGAAATCGCGCAGCAGCGGCTGCCCGCGCGACACCAGCCCGTCGGTCTCGGCGGCCTTGACCACGTGGGTCTGGAAGTCGTGCACCAGGCTGGCGCGCCCGCGCGGGAACACGTACAGCAGCACGCCGCGCCCGGCGGCCTCCATCATGCGCATGGCCTCGACCATCTGGCCGCGGCTGTCACAGGTCGCGACGCCGAACACGTCGCCCACCATGTTGGCGGTCTGGACGCGCGCCAGGCAGGGCTCGCTGCCCTTGGGATCGCCCAGCACCAGGGCCAGGTACTCGGTGTCCTCGACCGCGGTGCGGTACAGGATCCCGCGCCAGTCCTTGCCCAGGCCCGGGATGCCCAGCGTCAGCTCGTGCTCTGCGACGCGCTCGACCAGCCGCTCGCGCTGCAGGCGGTAGTCGATGAGGTCGGCGATCGACACGATCATGAGGTCGTGCTCGGCGGCGAACTTCTCCAGGTCCGGCATGCGGGCCATGGTGCCGTCCTCGTTCATGATCTCGCAGATCACGCCGGCCGGCTCCAGGCCGGCCAGGCGGGCCAGGTCGACCGAGCCCTCGGTCTGCCCGGTGCGCACCAGCACGCCACCCGGGCGCGCGCGCAGCGGGAACACGTGGCCGGGCGACACCAGGTCGTCGGGCCGCGCGTCGGGCTGCACCGCGGTGCGGATGGTGTGCGCGCGATCGGCCGCGCTGATGCCCGTGCTGACACCTGCGCGGGCCTCGACCGAGACCGTGAACGCGGTGCCCATGGGCGCCTTGTTCTGCGCCACCATCATCGGGATGGCGAGCTGCTGGATGCGCTCCTCGGTCAGGGTCAGGCAGATCAGACCGCGCCCGTGGCGGGCCATGAAGTTGATGGCCTCGGGCGTGACCTTCCCGGCGGCCATGGTCAGATCGCCCTCGTTCTCGCGATCTTCGTCGTCGACCAGGATGACCATGCGGCCGCGACGGATGTCCTCGATGGCGCGCTCGACGCGCAGCAAGCGGACGTCCTGGCCCTCGGGCGGGATGAGAGAATTCATGAGTGAGTCCTAGCCTATTCTGCCCTGCTTGTGGGGCTCCACCAGTCGCTCCACATACTTGGCGATGAGGTCGACCTCGAGGTTGACCTTGGCGCCCACCGGCTTGCCGGCGAACGTGGTGGCATCCTGGGTGTGCGGGATCAGCGAGACCTCGAAGGTGCAGCCACTGGCGGCGTCGCGAATCGCGTTGATGGTCAGGCTGATGCCATCGACACAGATCGAACCCTTCGCGATCATGTAGCGCCCCAGGGCCGCCGGGGCCTCGACCGCGATGTCCACGGCCGGCCCGTTGGCGGTGCGCGCGGTGATGACCCCGACGCCGTCGACATGGCCCTGCACCATGTGGCCGCCCAGGCGGTCCCCGGCGCGCAGCGCGCGCTCCAGGTTGACGCTGGCGCCGGCGCGGAGCTGCCCCAGCGTGGTGCAAGACAGCGTCTCGGGCCCGGCCAGCGCCTGGAAGCGGCCGTCCCCGCGCGCGGTCACGGTCAGGCAGGTGCCGTCGATGGCCACGCTGTCGCCCAGCGCCAGCTCGGCCACCGCGAAGCCACGCGGCGCGATGCTCAGCAGGACCGAGTCACCGTGGTGCTCGGCGGCCACCACCTGACCGACATCCTCGACCAGCCCGGTGAACATCTAGGACCACTCCGGAGTTGCGACCGTCATCATATCACCACCTTCGAAGTTGACCCGCTGGCGCACCGTGACGGCCACCGCGCCCGCCATCAGGCGCGGCCCGGGCCCGCGAAACAGCGGCACGCCGTCGCTGCCGCCGAGCAATTTCGGGGCGTGGTACAGGCGCAGCTCGTTGACCGCCCGCGCGGCCAGGAAGGCGCCGTGCACCGCGCCGCCGCCCTCGACCAGCAGGCTGACCACCCCGCGCGCCGCCAGCGCGCGCAGCACGCTCTCGATCGAGATGTGCGCCCCGCGCCCGAGGACCTCGATGTCCGCCCCCGCCGCCGCCAGCGCTGCCCGGCGCCGCCCGGTGGCGGCTCCAGCCGCCGACGTCAGCACCAGCACGCGTGAATCGCCCTCGCGCAGCAGGCGCGCCCGCGCCGGCATCGACAGCCGCCCGTCGAGCACCACCCGCAGCGCATCGCGCCCCCGCTTGCGCTTGCCCTCGCCCTCGCCCTCGCCCTCGCCCTCGCCCCTGCCGGCCAGCCGCGTCGTCAGCGCAGGATCATCCGCGCGCACCGTGCCGGCGCCGACCAGGATGGCATCGACCTCGTCGCGCAGCACATGCACCGACGCGCGCGCGGCTGGCCCCGTGATCCAGCGCGAGTCGCCCGTCCGCGTGGCCAGGAAGCCGTCCAGCGTCAGCGCCGCCTTGAGGATGACCCAGGGTCGCCCGGTGGTGATGAAGTGCACCCAGGCCCGGTTCAGCTCGGCCGCGGCCTGGCCCAGCAGGCCGACCTCGACGGTGAGGCCGGCGCGACGCAGCCGGCGCACCCCGCGCCCGTTGACCGCCGGGTTGGGATCCAGCATGGCCACCACCACACGCCGCACGCCGGCGGCGATGATGCGCTCGGTGCATGGCGGGGTGCGGCCATGGTGATCGTGCGGCTCCAGGGTGACGTACAGCGTGGTGCCCGGGGCGCGCCAGCCCAGCTTGCGCAGCGCCGCCGCCTCGCCATGGTCGGTGCCCGCGCGCCGATGCAGCCCCTCGGCCAGCACGCGCCCACGCCGATCGGTGATGACCGCGCCCACCATCGGGTTGGGCGAGGTGCGCCCGCGCGCCCGCGCCGCCAGCGTCAGCGCGCGCTGCATCAGCTCGCGGTCGCGCGCCACACTCATCCCAGCACCCTGCGCAGCGTGGCCAGATCGATGTTGGCCCCGCTGAGGACGATGCCCACCCGCATGCCCCGCAGAAAATCACGCAGCTTGAAGACGCCAGCCAGCCCGGCCGCGCCGGCGCCCTCGGCCAGGTTGTGCGTGGTGCTGAGCAGCACGCGCAGCGCCTCGGCGATCTCGTCGTCGGTCACCGTGGTGAAGTACTTGAGGCCCGCGCGCAGCGCCGGGAAGGTCATCTCGTAGGTGCTGCGCGTGGCCAGACCATCGGCGAAGGTGTCCGCGCTCGGCTTCTTGAGCGGGGTGTGCGCGTGCCACGAGTCGTGGATCGCCGACGCCCCCTCGGCCTGGACCGCGAACACCTGCAGCGCGGGCGCCCGGGTGCGCGCCACCGTCAGCGCGCCGACCGCCTGCGAGCCGCCCCCGACCGCGATGACCAGGGCGTCGAGCTCCTGCTCGGCGAGGATCTCCAGCGTCAGGGTGGCGGCGCCCGCGATGACGTCGGCGTCGTTGGTCGAGTGCACCAGGCGGAGGTCGCGCTCCTTCTCGAGCTCGAGCGACCAGGCCAGCGCCTCGTCATAGTCCTTGCCGTGCTCGATCAGCTCGGCGCCCAGGCCACGCATGGCGGTGTTCTTCTCGGAGCTGTTGCCGTGCGGCACCACGATGGTGACCGGGATGCCCAGCTTCTGCCCGGCCCAGGCCAGGCCCGCGCCGTGGTTGCCGCGGGTCGCCGCGATGACCCCACGTTGCCGCGCCGCGTCGTCGAGCCGGGTCATCACCGACAGGGCGTTGCGCACCTTGAAGGACTGCGTGGGCTGGTGGTTCTCGTGCTTCACGAACAGGCGAATGCCCCCGCCGACCTCGGCGTCCAGCGGCGCGTAGCTGCGCAGCGCGGTGGGTTTCAGGTGGGGGGCGAGCCGGGCCGCAGCGGCCTCCACGTCGGCGATCTCGATGGGCCACTTCATCGCGCGGAATGTAGCAAGAGATGGCGTGGTTATGCCGCGTAACAACGCCCATGCGCTACGCAACCTGGACCGCCCTGGCACTCCTGGCCAGCGCCGGCAGCGCCGCCGCCCGCGAGGCAGCCTCCGCTGGCGACGCCGGTGCAGCCTGGCTGGCCGGCCTGCAGGACGGGGTCGCCAAGGACCTCCTGGCCGGGCGCCCGCTGGTCATCGAGACCCACGTGGCCCTGTGCGACAACCGCATCATTCCGTGCGGAAACCTCGGCAACGGCGACCGCCCCGACCGCAACCTGTACTGGGCCACCAGCGGCGGCATGGTGGGCTGGATGGGTCGCAAGGGCTCGGGCTGGAAGCAGGTCCTGAAGCAGGGTCAGGGCAGCGGCGCCGAGGCCGACGTGCTCGAGCTCAGGGTCTGGCACCGCCGCATGACCCCGGGCGAGGCCTTCCGCGCCCGCGGCGTCAGCGAGCCCTTCGACGTCTACCTGGTCGCGCGCGCCTGGCGCGGCACCGCCATCGACAGCATGCTGGAGGCCTACGTGGCCGACCTCTACGGCCACACCGCGCGCGACCTCGAGCTGCCCGGCGGCACCGTGCTGCACGCCGGCGGCGCCGCCCACGTGGTCGGCTATGTCGGCCACAACCGCTGGATGGACCGCGACGCCTACGACTTCGCGGCGGCTGCGCGCGCCGGCGGCAGCGCACCGCGGCCCAAGGGCACCGTCACGGTGGCCTGCCACACCGACGACTATCTGGGCGCCGACGTGCCCGCCGCGGACCGCGTGCCGCTGCTGTTCACCAGCGACTTCATGTTCGCGGGGACGCATGCCTACGAGGGCGCCGCGCGCGCGTTCGCCGAGGGCAAGAACCTGAAGCAGATCCGCGCCACCGCCACCGAGCAGTACGCCGCCGGCCAGAAGCGTGACGTCAACAAGATCCGCGGCGCCTTCACCAACCCCGCTGATCCACGCTGGCGCAAGCGGCACTAGCCGCGGTATGGCTCGGGGGTGATTCCCTGGGAGATCCTCGGCAAGGAGCGCGCCCCCGAAGGCGGTGAGCTGGTGCTGTACCACCGCAACGGCGAGTACTCGATCCGCGTCGGCGGCCGCGAGCTGATGTCGAGCCGCGCCCACGGCAGCGAAGAGGAGCTGGCGCGCGCCGCCTGCGCCGGCCTGGGCCGCGGGGCGCGCGTGCTGATCGGCGGCCTTGGCCTGGGCTACACCCTGCGCGCCGCGCTCGATGCGCTGCCCGGCAGCACCACCGTGGTGGTCGCCGAGCTGGTGCCCGCGGTGGTGACCTGGAACCGCGGCCCACTGGCGCCGCTGGCCGGCCGCCCGCTGGAGGACCCACGCGTCGAGCTCGAGCCGACCGACGTCGGCGCAGTACTGCGTCGCGCCGGTCCGCGCTGGGACGCCATCCTGCTCGACGTCGACAACGGCCCCGCCGCGCTGACCCGCAAGGCCAACCAGGCCCTGTACGGCGACACCGGCCTCGAGGTCGCCAAGCGTGCGCTGCGCGCCGGCGGCGTCCTCGCGGTGTGGTCGGCCTCGCCCGACAAGAGCTTCGAGAAGCGCCTCGGCAAGGCCGGCTTCAAGGCCGAGTCACGCGAGGTCCCCGCCCGCGGCAGCGCCGGCGGCCCGATGCATACGCTGTTCTTCGGGCGCTTGCCTCAGGCGGCGACGACGAGGTCGTAGCTGGCGGCGCGGCCCGCGCCGGTGTCGTCGAGCTTCATGATCAGCGCCTTCTTGATGAAGGGATCGACGTCGTTGTAGGGGTCGCCCTCGAAGTACAGCTGCGTGGTCAGGAGCTCGCTACCGCCGACGTGGACCTTCACGTGGATGTGCGCCGGCCGGTACTGCGGCCCGTTCAGGTAGTGCCCCGGGATGATGGTCTCGAAGCGGTAGGCGCCCTTGGCGTCGGTGCGCACCATGCCGCGCAGACCATAGCCCTGGTTGTCATAGCCACCCCTGGCGTCGGCCTGCCAGATCTCGACCTCGGCCTTGCCCAGCGCCGCACAGCTGGCGCCGGCCGCCAGCACATGGCCGGTCAGGACGAGGTGGGTGCCCTTGGTGCCGGGCGTGACCAGCACGCCACGCTCGGGGGCGCCCGGCTTGTAGAACGGCCCCTCGATGTTGTCCTCGGTCTCGGCGCAGGTGGGCGTGGTGGCGCGCTCGGGGGTCGCGCGCTCGGGCTCGTAGCCCACGATGTAGGCGTTGCCGGGCGGCGCCGCCGAGGGGCTCGCGATGGGCTCGGGGCTCCGCGGCGGCCGCGCGGCGTCGGGCGCAGCGGTGCCCTTCTTGCCCGCGCCGCACCCGATCAACCAGGCGCCGATGGCCCCCACTCCCGCGCCCAGCAAGACACGTCGTGAGACCCGGTGCTCGTGCTCGTGCTCGTGCTCGTGCTCGTGCTCGTGCTCGTGCTCGTGCTCGTGCTCGCGTCGCGCCATCCCGCACCTCCTGCACACTCTACCGCGCGCGACGCACGGATATGCATCCGGTGCCGCGGTTTGACGCGGCCTTTACGGAGCCGGCTTGAGCACGAAGTCGAAGCCGAGGCCGACCAGCCCGGCGCCAGCACCGCGCGGCTTCATCAGCAGGGTCGGCAGGTACCAGGGATCGATCGCATTGTACGGATCACCCTCGAAGTACAGCTGCGTGGTCAGCAGCGGATAGCCCGGCGCGCTGACCTTCACATGGATGTGCGCCGGCCGGTACTGCGCGCCGTTCAGGTAGTGCCCGGGCACCACGGTCTGAAAGCTGTAGTTGCCGTCCGCATCCGTCGTGGTCTTGCCGCGGAACGCAAAGCCCACGCTGTCATACAGCGCGTTGGTGTCGGCCTGCCACAGGTCCACGGTGGCCCCCGCCAGCGCCGCGCAGGTGCCCAGCCCGCGCACGGTGCCCGCCAGCGACATCTTCACGCCCGGGGTCGCGCCGTCGATGAGCACGTTGCGCACCGGCGCCCCGGCCCGGTAGTACGGCCCCTCGATGTTGATGTCGGTGTCGTCGTCGCACGACGGCGTCGCACCATCGACCGTGGTGATCAGGCTGCCATCGACCACCGGCGCCGAGCCATCGGGCATCACCAGCCCGGTGTCGATGTCGCCGCCGCCGTCGCTACCGCAACCGAGCAGCCACAGCCCCGCCCCGCCGAGGACCCCGAGCTTCATCAGCTCGCGCCGGCTGAGCCCGCCCTGCTTCATCACCTGTGCTGCCTCGAACCGCTTCCGCATCACGTGCCTCCTGCCTGCGGATATGGCGCTTCCCGAGCGTCAAGTGAATCGATATATCGTTGCCGCCATTGGATGGCGCCGCAATACAACCCGGCAGCCCCGCCGCGACCGCGAGAAAGTGAGTGAAGCCGCTCACGCGCCGAACACCTTGCGCTTCAGCTCGCCGGTGACGTCCGCCTGCGCGACCTCCTGGTAGCCACCGATGGCCTCGCCGGCCACGAACAGCACCGGCAGGTCCTCGACCCCACCGTTGGCCTTGACCCACGCCCGCGTCGACTCGTCCTCGGTGACGTCGAGCTCCTGCCACTTGATCCCGGCCGAGATCAGCACCTCGGTGATGCGCTTCAGGTCATGGCGCGAGTTCCAGTCCAGGTACAGCATCACCGGCGCCGCCTCGCGCCCCGCCGCCGCCGACGCCGCGACGTTCGCCGCCGCCGTCGCGGCATCCTTGGAGTCCTTGGCGTCCTTGGCGTCCTTCACCTTCACGCCCGCCGCCGCCACATCGGCATCCTGCTTGGCCTGCGCCGCCTTGGCCGCCGCCAGCCCGACCGCCGCCGCCCCCACCGTGCCCCGCCCCTTGCCGATGTCCTTGGCCCGCTCGCGCTCCATGGCATCCCGCTCGCGCCGCGCGACCAGCTCGTCCTTCTCCAGCAGCGGCTGCCCCGCCAGCGAGTTCAACGCCAGCAGCGCCCCCTTGGCCCAGCGCACCGGAAACAGCCGGTTGCCCGTCTTCGACGTCAGCGCCCGGTACGCCTTGTCCTTCAGCTCGTCACTCGCCATGATCATTCACCGTCTCGCCACATACACCCGCCCCCGCACCCACACAAGCCCGAGCAGCCCGATCACCAGCAAAACGGCCGCAAATCCCGCCGTGGTCCGACCACGGACACCCAGGCCGACCGCGCAGCCCGAGCCCCCGCCCCCACCCTGCTGCGGACAACCGACATCGACGAGGACCTCACGCTGGTTGTCGTCCTCGTTGCCGGCCCGATCGACCGCCCGCACCACGTACTTCGCCCCCAGCGTCACCCGCGGTCCGAAGTAGGGCCCCGACCCGGTGCACTCGCCATACGCGCTGGCGGCTCCCAGACCGACGACCGCGGGCTTGCCGACCTCGCGAAACGCATACAGCACCGGCTCCGCCGGCGCGGCGACCGTGAAGCTCACCTGGGCACCCGTGTGTGCCGTGCAGCTGCACGCCCCCTCGCAGACCACCGGCGTCCCGGTGACCCCGGTGGCACCCGCGAACACCGGCGCCGTGTGATCCGCCGCCTGGGTGTGAAAGCGCGCGATCACCACCGGCGTCGGCTCGATCGGGCACATCCCGCTGCCATCGGTGCACGGCGCGATGCGCCCCGCCAGCTCGTAGTCCTTGCCCTCCTCCAGGTCAGCCACCGGGTGCACGCCGACCAGCACGACCAGCCGGCCGCCACCCTCGAGGTCATTCACCAGTACTGGCACCGGCGTCCCGCCACCAGCCGGCCGGATCTCCAGGGCGCGCATGGCGATCGACTGCTCCGCGAAGGTCGCCACCCCCGCGTAGCTCACCACGAAGCGGACATTGGCGGGCACATCCGGGGTCCCGTCAGGCGGCCACACGCTCGACAGCCGGAGCGCGCCAGGCCCGGTGCAGGCTCCAGCGTCTGGCGGCTGGACCGCCAGCGCCATCGCCGCGACGGCGACGACCGCGGCCGTCCTCACGCGTCGCCGCTCGCCGGCGCGACGTCGCCTGCGCAACCAGGCGCCCGCCAGCGCGGCCAGGACGACCAGCCCCGCCCCGCGGCCACCAGCGCCGGGGCGACCGCCCGCGACACGACAGCCCGCATCATCGCCACCTGCTGTGCCCGCGTCCCCCCCAGCATCGTGCCGCACCGCCACGCCCGCGTCGACCCCAGCGGCGCCCGCGTCGACCGCCAGCGCCGGACACGGCAGGTCCAGCCTCACCCGCCGATCGTTGCTGTCCTCGTTGCCGGCCTCGTCGACCGCCCGCACCACATACTCGCCCGCCCTGAGCTCGATGTCCTGCCCCGTCCCCGAGCATGGATAGAAGAGCGACCACCACCTGTCCAGCGCCAGGATCTCGCCACCACCGGCGGGATACACCGCGAGGATGGCCGGCTCGGTCAACGTCGGCGTCGTGAAGGTGATGTTGTAGCCGTTGTGCGGCCCGCAGCAGGCCGTGCTGTCGCACAGGTCGGGCGTCGCGCTGAAGCCGCTGGCTCCGGCGAAGACCGGGGCCGTCCGATCAGCGAGGCCGGTGCGGAACTGCAGCATCGGCACCGGCGTCGGCTCGATGGTGCTGAAGCCGCTCGAGCTGGGCGGCCCCACGCGGCCCAGCAGCTCGAAGTCCTGGCCCACCGCGAGGTCGCTCATGGGCTGCACGCTGACCCGGGTCTCGCTGCGCAGCCCACCAGCCAGACTGCGCACCAGCACAGGAACCGTGGCGCTCCCGCCCAGCGGCCGGATGCTCAGCTCCAGCACCGCCGCCATCTGCTCGGCGTTGCTGGGCAGCCCCTGATAGGTGACCACGAAGCGCACGTTCGCCGGCACCGCCGTGGCCCCGCCGGGAGGCCAGATCGTGCCCAAGCGCAGCGGCCCCGGCGGCGAACACGCCCGCGCCGCCCGCGGCCTCGACGCCAGCAGCGTGGCCACCGCAGCGGCCACGACCATCACGCGCCAGCGCGTCAACACCATCTCTCCACTCTACGCCGCGTCCCCGCCCCACCGCCGAAAAGACAAAGCGCCCGCCCCGGCCGAAGCCAGAGCGGGCGCCTGTGACTGACGTTACAGCTGACTACACTTCGCCGTGCAGGCTGCTGGCGCTCTCGCGACCAGCCGCGCCCACCATCGACGGCACCGTCTTCAGCGGAATGTCACCCTCGGCCGCGTCCACGTGCACGGTCAGCCGCTTGTACGCCGCCAGCCCGGTACCCGCCGGGATCAGGCGACCCATGATGACGTTCTCCTTGAGGCCACGCAGGAAGTCGACCTTGCCGCAGATGGCGGCCTCGGTCAGCACCTTGGTGGTCTCCTGGAACGACGACGCCGAGATGAACGACTCGGTGCTCAGCGACGCCTTGGTGATGCCGAGCAGCAGCGGCTCGCCCTTAGCAGGCTGGCCACCCTTGTTCAGCACGCGCTCGTTCTCTTCCTCGAAGACGTGCTTCTCGACCTGCTCGTCGACCAGGAAGTTGGTGTCGCCCACATCCTTGACCGCGATGCGCCGCAGCATCTGGCGCACGATGACCTCGATGTGCTTGTCGTTGATCTTGACGCCCTGGAGTCGATAGACCTCCTGGACCTCGTCGACCAGGTACTTGGCCAGCGCCTTCTCGCCGAGCACCTTGAGGATGTCGTGCGGGTTCTCGGCGCCGTCCATCAGCGGCTCGCCAGCGCGCACGCGATCGCCCTCACGGACGCTCAGGTGCTTGCCCTTGGCGATGAGGTACTCCTTGGCCTCACCGATCTCGGGCGTGATGACGACCTTGCGCTTGCCCTTGGTGTCCTTGCCGAACGAGATCACGCCGTCGATCTCGGAGATGACCGCGTACTCCTTCGGCTTGCGCGCCTCGAACAGCTCGGCGACGCGGGGCAGACCGCCGGTGATGTCCTTGGTCTTCGTGGTCTCGCGCGGGATCTTGGCCACGATGTCACCGGCCTCGACCGTGTCGCCTTCGCTCACGAAGATGTTGGCGCCCACCGGCACGAAGTAGCGCGCGTGCTGCTCCGAGTTCGGCAGCCGCTTGGTCTTGTTGTGCTCGTCCTTGATCGAGATGCGCGGGCGCGTGTCGGCGTCCTTGCTCTCGATCACGGTCTTGCGCGACAGACCCGTGACCTCGTCCAGGGTCTCCTGCATGGTGACGCCCTCGATGACGTCCCCGAACTTCACGACACCCGGGACCTCGGTCAGGATCGGGACCGAGAACGGGTCCCACTCCGACAGCAGCTTGCCGGGCACGCACTTCTCACCCGGCTTGACCATCAGCTTGGCGCCGTAGGTCAGCCCGTAACGCTCGCGCTCACGGCCGGAGTCGTCCTGCACGATCAGCTCGGCGTGACGATTCATCACGACGAGGTAGTCCTTCTTGTTGACGGTCTGGCAGTTCTCCAGCCGCACGACGCCCTCACTGCGGGCCTCGATGGTGCTCTGCTCGGTACGGACCTGACCGACGCCGCCGATGTGGAACGTGCGCATGGTCAGCTGGGTGCCGGGCTCGCCGATCGACTGCGCGGCGATGACACCGACCGCCTCGCCGATGTTGACGATGTGACCACGAGCCAGGTCGCGGCCGTAGCACAGGATGCAGATACCGCGGCGGGTCTGGCAGGTCAGCACCGACCGGATCTTGACCTTGTCGATACCGCCGTTCTCGATGAGGCGAACGCGATCCTCATCGATCTCGCCGTTCGACTTGACCAGCACTTCGTTCGAGTACGGGTCCACGACATCGTCGACCACAGTACGACCCAGGATGCGGTCGCCGAGGCGCTCGATGATCTCGCCGCCCTCGACCAGGGCGGTCATCTCGATGCCCTCGAGGGTGCCGCAGTCGTAGTCCGCGATGATGGCGTCCTGGGCGACGTCGACCAGACGACGCGTCAGGTAGCCAGAGTTCGCGGTCTTGAGCGCGGTGTCCGCCAGGCCCTTGCGAGCGCCGTGCGTCGAGATGAAGTACTGCAGCACCGAGAGGCCTTCACGGAAGTTGGTCGTGATGGGCGTCTCGATGATCTCGCCTGACGGCTTGGCCATCAGGCCGCGCATGCCGGCCAGCTGGCGAATCTGCTGCGCCGAACCGCGCGCGCCAGAGTCCGCCATGATGAAGATCGGGTTGAACGAGGGGACCTTCTTCTCCTCGCCCGTGACGTCGTCGGCCAGGATCTCGCTCGAGATCTCGCCCATCATCTCCTGGGCGATCTGCTCGGCGACCTGGGCCCAGATATCGACGACCTTGTTGTAGCGCTCGCCGTCGGTGATGAGACCTTCGGTGTACTGCTCCTCGATCTCGCCGACTTCCTTGGTGGCCCCATCCAGCAGGCGCTTCTTGGCGTCCGGGATGCGCATGTCGTCGATGCAGATCGAGATGCCGGCCTGGGTCGCGAACTGGTAACCCAGCGAGCGCAGGTGGTCGGCCAGGATGACCGTCTTCTTCTGGCCACACAGGCGGTAGCAAGCGTCGATGAGGTCGGCCAGCTGCTTCTTGCCGAGCACCTTGTTGACCAGGGTGAACGGCAGCTCGCGCGGGACGATCTCGTACAGCAGGATGCGACCGACCGTGGTCTTGACGATCTCGGTGCCCTTGGCCCCGCCCGGCTTGGGCGCGCGCACCTTGATCGAGGCCTGCAGATCGACCTCACCATGGTCATAGGCCATGCGCACTTCGGTCGGCGACGAGTAGATCCCGCGCGCGCCCTCGCCCTTCTTCATCGAGGTCTCGCGGAACTCGCCCTTCACGAACGGACGCTCGCGCGTCATGTAGTACAGGCCGAGGACGATGTCCTGCGACGGGATGATGATGGGCTTGCCGTTGGCCGGGCTGAGGATGTTGTTGGTCGACATCATCAGGACGCGGGCTTCCATCTGCGCCTCGATCGACAGCGGCACGTGCACCGCCATCTGATCGCCGTCGAAGTCGGCGTTGAACGCCGCGCAGACCAGCGGGTGCATCTGGATGGCCTTGCCCTCGATCAGGATGGGCTCGAAGGCCTGGATGCCGAGACGGTGCAGCGTGGGCGCACGGTTCAGCATCACCGGGTGCTCGCGGATGACCTCCTCGAGGATGTCCCAGACCTCCGCCTTCTCCTTCTCGACCAGCTTCTTGGCGGACTTGATCGTGGTGACCAGGCCGCGCTCCTCGAGCTTGTTGTAGATGAACGGCTTGAACAGCTCGAGCGCCATCTTCTTGGGCAGACCGCACTGGTGCAGCTTCAGCTCGGGGCCGACGACGATGACGGAACGACCGGAGTAATCGACGCGCTTGCCGAGCAGGTTCTGCCGGAAGCGACCCTGCTTGCCCTTGAGCATGTCGGACAGCGACTTCAGCGGGCGCTTGTTGGGGCCCGTGATGGTCTTGCCGCGACGGCCGTTGTCGAACAGGGCGTCGACCGCCTCCTGCAGCATGCGCTTCTCGTTCCGGATGATGATCTCCGGGGCGTTCAGCTCCTGCAGGCGCTTCAACCGATTGTTGCGGTTGATGACGCGACGGTAGAGGTCATTGAGATCCGACGTCGCGAAGCGACCGCCATCCAGCGGCACCAGCGGACGCAGATCGGGCGGGATGACCGGGATGACGTCGAGCATCATCCACTCGGGCTTGTTGCCCGACTCGCGGAAGGCCTCGACGACCTTGAGGCGCTTGGCGATCTTCTTGCGCTTGGCCTCCGACGTCGCCTCCTTCATCTCGGCGCGCAGCAGCTCGGACATCGAGTGCACGTCGAGCTTGCGCAGCAGCTCGCGGATGGCGTCCGCGCCCATGCCGGCCAGGAAGGCCTCGTCACCGAACTCCTCGAGGGCCTTCTGATAGCGCTCCTCGGTGAGCAGCTCGCCCAGCGCCAGACCCGTCTCGCGCGGGTCGGTCACCACGTAGGCCTCGCAGTACAGGACCTTCTCGAGCTCCTTGAGGGAGATGTCGAGCAGGTTACCGATACGGCTGGGCAGCGACTTCAGGAACCAGATGTGCGCCACCGGGGTCGCCAGGGAGATGTGGCCCAGGCGCTCACGCCGGACCTTCGACTGGATGACCTCGACGCCGCACTTCTCGCACACCACGCCGCGGTGCTTCATGCGCTTGTACTTGCCGCAGTTGCACTCGTAGTCCTTCACTGGCCCGAAGATCTTGGCGCAGAACAGACCGTCGCGCTCCGGCTTGAAGGTGCGGTAGTTGATGGTCTCGGGCTTCTTGACCTCGCCATGCGACCACTCCCGGATCTTGTCCGGGCTGGCCAGCGAGATCCGGATCGCGCTGAACGACAGCGGATCCTTGGGCTTCTCGAAGAAATTGAAGATGTCCTTCACGGTTTTTTCCCTTTCCTCTCGATTCCCTAGTTGCCCGTCTTCGACGCGAGCTCAGCTTCGCGCGCCATCGCAGCCAATCCTGCCCCCGGGACGCCAGCGGCCATCGCCGCGGACGTGATCGGTGCATCAGCCTTGCGAGGCGTATTCGGATCCTCGATGAGCTCGACGTTCAAGCACAGCGACTGCAGCTCCTTGAGGAGCACGTTGAACGACTCGGGCAGGCCACTCTCGAGCGTGTGCTCGCCCTTGACGATCGCCTCGTACATCCGGGTGCGACCGACCACGTCGTCCGACTTCACGGTGAGGAACTCCTGCAGCGCATACGACGCGCCGTAGGCCTCCATCGCCCACACCTCCATCTCGCCGAGACGCTGGCCGCCGAACTGGGCCTTACCGCCCAGGGGCTGCTGCGTGACCAGCGAGTACGGCCCGATCGAACGCGCGTGGATCTTGTCGTCGACCAGGTGGTGCAGCTTCAGCATGTACATGACGCCGACGGTGACCTCGTGGTCGAAGGCGTCGCCGCCCTTGCCGTCGAACAGGGTGGCCTGCGCGTAGCTGGGCAGGTGCGCCAGCGCGAGGGCCTCCTTGATCTCGACCTCCTTGGCGCCGTCGAACACCGGCGTCGCCATGTGCACGCCCTTGCCGACCTTCTTGGCAAAGCGCTTGAGGTCTTCCTCGTTCAGGCCGGCCAGCAGCTCCGGCACGTTGTCCGAGGTGTAGATCTTCTTGAGCCGGTCGCGCAGCTTCTCGACCGACCAGTTGGTCTCGAGATACGCGTTGATCTGCTCGCCCAGCGAGCGCGCCGCCCAGCCCAGGTGGCACTCCAGGATCTGCCCGACGTTCATGCGCGAGGGCACGCCCAGCGGGTTCAGCACGATATCGACCGTGCTGCCGTCCTCCATGAACGGCATGTCCTCTTCGGGCAGGATGCGCGAGACGACACCCTTGTTGCCGTGACGACCGGCCATCTTGTCGCCGACCGACAGCTTGCGCTTGATGGCGACGTAGACCTTCACCATCTTGATGACGCCCGGCGGCAGCTCGTCACCCTTGGTCAGCTTGGCGATCTTGTCGCGGTAGATGTTCTCGATCTGGTGCACGTCGTCTTCCAGACGCGCGGCCAGCTGCTCGAGCTTCTCCTCGACCTTGCCGCCACCCTCGGCGACCTGGATCTCGGCCCAGAACTTGGCGGGGACCTCGTCCATGGCCTCGTTGTCGAGCTTGCGGCCCTTCTGCAGCAGGACCTTGCCCTTGTCGTCGACGAGACGCGCCGCCGTGGTCTTGCCTGCGAGCAGCCGGCGCATCTTCTGGTAGTAGCTGTCCGAGATGATCTTGATCTCGTCACGCTGGTCGGTGACGAGCTTCTCCTTCTCGGCGTCCTCGATGTCCTTGGCGCGCTCGTCCTTCTCGGTGCCCTTGCGGCTGAACACCTTGGCCGAGATGACGATGCCCTGGACACCCGGCGGAACCCGCAGCGACGAGTCACGCACGTCGCCGGCCTTCTCGCCGAAGATGGCCCGCAGCAGCTTCTCCTCCGGGCTCAGCTGGGTCTCGCCCTTGGGCGTGACCTTGCCGACCAGGATGTCGCCGGGCTTGCACTCGGCGCCGATGCGGATGATGCCCGACTCGTCGAGGTCCTTGAGGGCCTCCTCGCCGACGTTCGGGATGTCGCGGGTGATGTCCTCCTTGCCCAGCTTGGTGTCACGCGCGACGCACTCGAACTCCTCGATGTGGATCGACGTGAAGATGTCGTCCCGCACCAGGCGCTCGTTGATGAGGATCGAGTCCTCGAAGTTGTAGCCACCCCAGGGCATGAAGGCGACCAGGACGTTCTGGCCCAGGGCCAGCTCACCGCACTCGGTGGCCGGACCGTCGGCGATGACGTCGCCCGCCTTGACCTTGTCGCCGCGGATGACGATCGGCTTCTGGTTGAGGCAGGTGTTCTGGTTCGAGCGCTGGAACTTGACCAGGTTGTAGATGTCCGGCTTGGCCGCCAGCGGATCGTTCTCGTCCTTCTCGGTGGGACGCACGACGATACGCGCCGCATCGACCGACTCGATGGTGCCGTCACGCTTGGCGACCACGGTGACGCCGGAGTCGCGGGCCACGATGCCCTCGATGCCGGTGCCGATGAGGGGCGCCGCGGTGCGCACCAGCGGAACCGCCTGGCGCTGCATGTTGGAGCCCATCAGGGCGCGGTTGGCGTCGTCGTTCTCGAGGAACGGGATCAGCGACGCGGCAACCGAGACCAGCTGGTTGGGCGACACGTCCATCAGGGTGACGTCCTCGGGCCGCGCCATCAGCGAGTCACCGTTGTGACGCGAAGACACCGAGGCCTGGGTGAACTTGCCCTTCTTGTCGGTGGTCGCGTTGGCCTGCGCGATGTAGTGGCCCTCCTCCTGGAGTGCGGAGAAGAACTCGACGTCATCCGTCACGCGCTGATCGACGACCTTGCGGTACGGGGTCTCGATGAAGCCGTACTCGTTGACGCGGGCGTAGGTCGAAAGTGACGCGATGAGGCCGATGTTCGGCCCTTCTGGCGTCTCGATCGGGCAGATACGACCGTAGTGCGTGGTGTGCACGTCGCGGACTTCGAAGCCGGCGCGCTCGCGGGTCAGACCGCCGGGCCCGAGGGCCGACAGGCGCCGCTTGTGCGTGACTTCCGACAGCGGGTTGGTCTGGTCCATGAACTGCGACAGCTGCGACGACCCGAAGTACTCCTTCACGACCGCCGACACCGGCTTGGCGTTGATGAGGTCGTGCGGCATCAGCGTCTCGATCTCCTGAGACATGCTCATGCGCTCCTTGATGGCGCGCTCCATGCGGACCAGACCGATGCGGTACTGGTTCTCCATCAGCTCGCCAACCGCGCGGACGCGACGGTTGCCGAGGTGATCGATGTCGTCGATGCCGCCCTTGCCGTTCTTGAGATCGATGAGGTAGCGGACGGTCTCGAGGATGTCGCGCTTGGTCAGGACCTGGGTCTCCAGGGCCTCGTCGATCTTGAACTTGTAGTTCAGCTTGAGGCGGCCGACCTTCGACAGGTCGTAGCGCTCCGGGTTGAAGAACAGGTTCTTGAACAGGGTGTGCGCGGTCTCGGGCGTGGGCGGATCACCGGGGCGCAGGCGCCGGTAGATCTCCATGATCGCCTCGTCCGGGGTCTGCAGCTTGTCGGCGATCAGGGTGTCGCGCAGGTACGAGCCGACGTTCAGGTTGTCGATGAAGAGGACCTTGAACTGGCTGATGCCGTGCTCGCGCAGCTCGTCGAGCTTGGCCTCGGTGACCTCCTCGTTGCACTGCAGGAGGACCTCACCG
>Ga0154020_10002010_pt1 | contig 24890 bp, 15 predicted proteins | sample Klosneuvirus_201_FD_109709 | JGI IMG/M metagenome (GOLD analysis project Ga0154020, IMG submission 109709) | Active sludge microbial communities from wastewater, Klosterneuburg, Austria - Klosneuvirus_20160825_MG | ecosystem: Engineered > WWTP > Aerobic digester > Activated sludge | place...
AAATCAGCCTGGGGCAAGAGAATCCGCGAATGCGGATGAACGCCGCCCCAGGTTCACGTGCCATCCGAACACGAACCCTGAAAGGGTTCCACAATGCGGTTTTGTGTAGCCCTTTCAGGGCAAACCGCATTGCTGCCGAAAAACCTGGGGCGTTGCCTCAGGCTGACCTGTTGTGGCCCGTTGGGCCGCATCGCAGTGTTTCAGTGGGCTTTCAAGAGCTCGTGGGCCTGTGTGGTTTGCCACACTTCCCGATGACATCTGCGAGTCCATCGCATCCGCGATTTCTGACACGCACACTTCATTTCGCGCAGAATCGGCTTTGTTGCATGAATCGATTCGAAAGGAAGCGGAACGCAATCGAGTCCTTACTGACGAGAACGCTCGCATCGTTATACTTCACGCGGTCCAGACTGAGGTACTTTCAAAGGCACCGTTTTCCAGGTCCCTTCTCCCCGTGGCAGGGGGGAGAAGGTGGCCGACAGGCCGGATGAGGGGGCTGACCTGGAGTTAATGTGATGAACCAGAAAACAGTTGATTCTTCCCCCTCACCCTAACCCTCTCCCCCGTGGAAAACGTGTACAGTTGGAAAATCAATTGCGGGGGGAGAGGGGACAATCGCAAGAAAATCCACAGCGTCATTTCTGACCGCGTGAAGTATATATACTCCACGCGGTCCAGACTGAGGTACTTTGAAAGGCAACATTTTCCATGTCCCTTCTCCCCGTGGCAAGGGGGAGAAGGTGGCCGACAGGCCGGATGAGGGGGCTGACCTGAAGTGAATATTCTGAACCAGAAAACAGTGAATTCTTTCCGCCTCACCCTAGCCCTCTCCCCCCGTGGAAAACGGGTCAAGCTGGAAAATCAATTGCGGGGGGAGAGGGGACAATCGCAAGAAAAAACTCAGTATCATTTCTGACCGCGTGAAGTATAAGCACCCGTACACAAGTTAAATGGCATAATCGCAGGATTCACAATCAGGGGACTGACGTCCACCGCTCGCCAAGTTATGCCCCAGGACTTACGCATGGGTGCCTAACCGATCGCGTGTGTTCCTGTGCATGCTGGCGTATTAGGTCGAATGGTACATGAGTGACGCGCTGCGTGAACTCCTCTTCGACAAAATGCTCGGCCTGGCGAAATCGACCAGGGAAGTCTTCGACGCCCTCGACGAGCACTACCGCCAGCAAAACAAACCACCCGTCTGGCTTCTGCCGCTCACCGAGCCCATCGCCCCGCACCTCGACGATTCCAGCGTTGCAGACCGGCGGGATTGCAGTGTCGAGATGACTTATCTTGATGACCGCTGTGGCACGCGGGAGACGTCTTCGACAAGGCTTGCCGTTGCCGTGTCTGACGGGTTGCGGCGGAAGCGAATGACCATACCAGCGGAGCCCGCTGCTTCGTAGCTCCACATTTCACAAACAGACTTGCGAGAAGCAATACGAGAAACTTTCGTCGGCTGTCCCAGAGTCTGCACGACCTGCTGCACTGTCATCCCGCAGACAACACGGCCTTCACGAATCGCCATTTGTACATCATCTTTCGGCAGCGAGTTCATGTGCTTTGCTGTGATCCACTGATTGTCGAGTCGCTCCCATCCCAATCTCCTGAGTCGATCGACTATCTGGTCAGCATCAGTTGGTGAGATCTCTCTGGACATCGTCCACGCCTGTTTCAGCAGATCCGCTCCCTTCTGTTCATAGTCCCGTGATTGCATCAATTCGGCCACAAACAAATACTCATCGGCGGTGCGAAGCACGGCGGCAAGGTTTGACGTCCCGAATTTTTGCTCCTGAGCCTGAACCCAGGTTTGCGCGACCTCCGGCACCTTCGCAGCGCGATTCAGTCGGACAAGTAACTCGGTGAGACTTTTCAGTTCGCCTCGTGACAGAGTTGTGAGTGTCTCAAGACGAAAACGGACTTCGCGTTCTTCAAATTCAGCGGCCAGAGTGTCGTCGTCTCCGAACTCCGTTCGAATCAATTTGGAGATTTCCAGTCCGTTACTGCCGTCTTTCGTAATCATTGACTGAAACTGACGCAGACGCAGCGATTTGTACAGAAGTCGATGCAGCCCGTTCCGATCAGCCTGCGACGCCGCATCAAACGCCGTTACAGCACTTTTCTCGAACGACAATCGAAGGCGATCAGGAACCGGCGGCACGATTTGATCCCAGCCTTCACACGACATTTTCACTTCCGCGAGCAGCGTTTCGACATCGGCCATCGGATTTTTGGCGGACTCGTAAATCGTTTCAAATCGCAGCAACTGAAGCAGTTCTGATTTCACACCCAGCGCGATAGCCTGCTGCAGTAATTCGCGAAGTTTTTTGGCATCACCCCGAGCCAGCTTTCGCTGACGTTGAACACCATTGGTTCGCACGGCTGTAATCTCAGTCTGCAGGACAGTGTCTGCATAAAAGTCGGCATCCGCCTGATACTCCGCCGCCAGATCAATCAGTTTGGCGGGCTGGTCTGCGGGAATCTCCTGCGCTCGTGAACGCAGGCGATCAATATCGGTGTCCCGGATGATGATGCGCGTCACGACAAACGACAGACGCCCACCGTCGGACAGAAATCTGCCAGTGATATCGATTCGCTGACCGCTGCGAATGCGTTCCGGAAATGTGCCGCTCGATGGCAGATGACAGACGATGTCAAATTTCACGATACGAATCGTATCGCCAGTGCGACCTTCAAACCGACCTTCGAATTGGAACTTTCTGCCATCGACCGCGAATGTCGGCCATTGTTCCTTCTGAGCCAGCAGTTCCTGAATCGTCAGGGCCTGCCCTAGTCCAACGGTAGACTGGAGACTCATCATGGCGAATAACACCACTTTCAGAACGGAATTCACTCTCGTGCGGATCGAAATCGGCCACGTCATGGTTTTCCCTCCGAGCCTTTCGCAGTTATTTGGCCATCGGCCAAATCAGACTGCGTCGAGGCGGCTGCAGAATTCAGAAATTCCGCCTGACGTTGAATCAAAGCCTCAAGGCCAGGCGTGTTGGCTGTCGTGAAGCCCAGCTGCTGCGCATGAAACTCATTCGTGATCAGCGACCACGAATCGTTGCGCAACTGGATCAGGAATTCACTGCGGTTTTCGATCAGACGGCTGGATTCAACCGACGCCACGATCAGTAGCGGAGACTGCGGCATCGCCGCGACCGTACGCCGCAGTGCTGCGGACCTGATCGTAATGATGACCGGAACGGAATCAATAATCAGCGGCATGTCAGCCCGCAAGTCCTCTTCCTCACTCTCAAAGTTGCAGTCAAACACAAACCACCTTCCGACGAGGGACTCCGCAGCAGCGGCGGCCTTTGTTGGGCTGAGGATCCCGCTGACTGACAGATTTCCGGACAGCAACGAAACGAGATCAGTCGAACTGAGATTCTGCACAGCCAGAGTTTGTTGCAGCAACGCTGTGGCGCGACGTGATTCGGCATCGTCACGCTGCAGTGTCTCTGCTGCGGCGACCGCCTTTGTGAGAGACGTCTCCAGAGCGGCCAGGTCCTTGTCATTCAATGCGCTCTCGGCGACATCCATTTCGCGTCGAAAAGTCTTCCGGGCTTCATCGTAGCGTCGTTCCGAAACCACCCACCAACCGGTGGCCGCCACAAGAATCACCGCGCTCAGCATCAGCAGCCGAAAGGGCGTAAAGACCCGACGGATGACAACCGAAATGCCCGGACGCGGCACGCGAACGACGGGTTCTTCGACCAGGATCGGATCTGCCACAATCGCTGCGGCTGCGGGTGATAACTTCGGCGGAGCGGTGGAGCGGCGGCCTCCCCGTTTTGGCTTCTCTTCGGCGTCGGAAGAGGCACTGTCTGCTTTGGCATCCGCTGCCGAAGTCGTGCGCCGCCGTCCTTCCGCTGCGACAGGTTTCTTCTCTATCTCGGTCCCGGTGGTCACGTCCGGCTCACCGACAACCAGCTCTTGCACAATGGCGCTCAGTCGGCTGACCACAGAACCGTCCAGCACTTCGCTGCGAATGCGTTTCGTGGCGGGGTAGACATTGACGGGCAGCACATAGACGCTGGCATCACACGCCGAACAAGTTGCCACCTGATACGAAGTCCGCCGAATGCCGGTGACGCGATGACCGCAATCACAGGGCAACTCGAACGGTACGACGATGTCTTTTGTTGCCGTACCAAGCAGGCGGGCTTTCGCTTTTATCAGTCTGGCTTTGAAGCTCGTCATGCAGGATGAAACGCTACGAGGGCGGCAGGATATGTTTCCAAAATCTGCGGTCGACGATTTCGACCGCTGCGATCGGATTGTGCCGTTTCGTCCCCCGGATTACTACCGCTGAAGGCGTTTCCAGCCTGGTTCACGCTAACGAAATCAGTCGTCTGATAAGAAACGATTGTCGTAATGAATCCTGTTCATTCCGGCATAATGACTCGTCAACGTTACCAAACGGCTGCCCCGGCTGCTCTGTGTGAATGGGTGAGAAATCCCGTCGGCGGAGCGACGGGCGTACAGTACACCCGTCGTTCCGCCGACGGAAAAGCCCAGCGTCGCGGGCTGCGACAAGAATCTCAAGAAAAACGCTACTTTCGCAGGAGCGAAAGGCGACACTCATTTCCCGGCGGATGGCGAACCTTCGCTGCGCTGGAGCAAAGCGCGGAGGCGGGAAACAATCGGCCCGATCGAATTCAGCGGCTTACCGAGCCTCTGTGCGATCTCACGGTAGGACAGTTCTTCAAGAAACAGCCATTTCGCCACACGTTTTGGTTCATCTGGAAGTTTCGAAAGCAGCGATTCGATCTGATCGCGATTTTCCAGTTGTCGGACGGTGCTATTTTCAGGAGATGCAAAATCCACAGCCGCTCGGTGCGCGTTGCTGTGGCCCATCGCGGAAGAAAAACGGTGTTCGGCGAGTTTACGAACGACAATCCGGCGGGCAATGACACCCAGAAATGTCGCAAAGGAACAGCGACCGCGAAAAGTCCTCAGAGCTGCCATGTCCCGGACCAATAATTCGGTCATTGTGTCAGCGCACAGATCTTCCATGTCGTCGGCACTCAGCTTCAGACTGTGCGCATGCGCTGTGTGGTGAATGACCTGGAGAACGAGTGGCGTATAGCGATCAGTAAACAATTTCCACGCCCCGCTTTGACCGCTCAGCAGGTCTGTCAGTAATTTGCGGTCGGTGTCTGTCAGTGGCACAAGTTTAACTCACAAAAAATACCCGCTACAGCCTCACAAGCACGTCTCTCAGTGTTCTACGCTGAGATTCGTAAACCATTGAGAAGAAAAACGCCACAGATGGCGAATCTAGTCATTAAAAGTAACGGATTTCGCACAATCAAAAAAAAACGCCGATCTCCTTCGCCGCGTTTCCCAGATCCGGTAGTTCCCTCAGGCCGATCACACTTCCACAGGCTTCACATTACCAATGCTAACACTGTGCCAACCAATTGGAGTTGTGAGAACTCATCATTCACCAGCCGAACACAGAATTTCGTCAGCTTGGTTGTATTGGCAAAGCGTCGGTGACTTTTCCGGGAGGAAATTGCGGAACAATCGTTCCTCGGGCAGGATTCATGGCGAGCGAGCCTTTGAGGCCCAACAAAGCTCACTTTGCGACTTGTATCGATTACCCTGCCGTCTGGTTTCTCAACGAAACCGGTCAATTCTGCTGCATCATGTCGAGACTCCGTCTCAATTTGCGTCGTCTGGTGCTGGAACCTCCACTGATCTGGAAATTGCTGGAAAGAATGTCATAAATCGTCGAAATTGATCCTGCGTCCTTTGTTCGACGCAGGCGAACATGTTTTCCGTCTATCGAAAAGCGGTTCGGCGCATGAGAATCTCGTGGACGTGAACGGACTTCGGTGTTGATTTCTGGTTCAATGAAGCCTTAATCCAACGGTGTTCTGAATCAATTCATAGTGTTGAAGATTGGTTGCCAGATCCTCTGGCTTGAAAGGGTGTCAAATGACTCACGTTGTTGCTGAGCCGTGTTTCAACTGCAAGTACACGGACTGCGTTGTGGTGTGTCCCGTCGAATGCTTCTATGAAGGCGAAGCCATTCTCTTCATTCATCCCGATGAATGTATTGACTGCGAGGCGTGTGTTCCTGAATGTCCGGTGTCGGCGATCTTCCTGGAAGATAACCTGCCAGCGGAATGGGCAGAATACACTCAGTTGAATGCTGACATGTCAAGGTCAGGGGATTGCCCCCAGATTACGGAGAAGAAAGATTCCATGCGGTCACAAGACGGTTCCACCTGCTCAGGACCCGATCAGTAGCCAATCGATTCTACGAGTCGATTTGAATCTTTCAGAATCCGGTCCGATGAACTTCGAGCCGGATTTTTCTTCAACGGCCCGCTGCAAGGCTAAGTCCCGGTCCAAAAACAAATCCGAGGAGCCGCGCCCGTCAGGAAGCGGACGTCAAGCCCCGCTTCCTGACGGGCGCGGCTCCGAATCTCGCACTTCTTTTTGCTGACGACGCGGCCACTGCAGAATCCATCTTAGCCCGGAAGCGGGGCATTGCTTCAATTCGGGGGGGTGGCCGGGGTTGGAGGACGGTAGTCCGAAACCCCGGGGCTTGCTTCGCTCAGTCCAGCCCCGGCCACCCAACCGGATTTTTTTGTTCAACTGCCATTCACGCGCAATCACCCGAGTGACGACGAGTTCAGGCGTTTTCGGAGATAATTCGCCCGGACATTGTTCCGCTCCGAAGTTTCCAGCGGTTCGCCGTGCAGCAACTGAAGATGAGCTGGCTGCGTGTGAATAAACAACTCGTTCACGGTCGCTAAATCCAGGTTGTCGATCAGACCCTGCTGGATTCCCATCCGAAGACTGGAGAGCAGATGCATGGTCTCTTCCGAACTGATTGACCTGGCGCTGGTGAGCACACCGAAAGCGCGAGCCACCTGATCGTGGAGTTCCGCTCGTTTATCGCGAACCAGCAGATCTCGCACGCGGCGTTCCCAGCCGACGATGTTGGAAACGACCTCTTTCACTTCTCCGATTAGTTGTTCTTCGGATTTTCCGAGCGTCACCTGATTCGAAATTTGGTAGAAGTCGCCCATCGCCTGGCTGCCTTCGCCATACAATCCTCGAACGGCCAGATTGATTTTCTGGGCCGCCTGATGAACTTTCTGGATTTCGCGAGTCAGACGCAGTGCGGGCAGGTGAACCATCACGCTGACGCGGATTCCTGTACCCACATTGGTCGGGCAGGCCGTGAGATATCCGAGGTCCGGGTGGAACGCATAGGGAACTGTCTCTTCGATCTGATCGTCGAGCGCATCGCACTCCATCCAGCAATCGTCCAGAGCGAAGCCGCTGTGCAGCACTTGAATTCGAAGGTGATCTTCCTCGTTGATCATGACGCTGTGGCGTTCACCTTCACTGATCGCGACAGCTCGCGGCCCCTCACCTCGGGCGAGTTCGCGACTGATAAGCTGCCGTTCCATCAGCATCTGGGCATCGAGTGCTGACAGAATCTCGATGTTGACATGATGCACGGGGCGATGTTGAATTTCTTCGTTCATCGCGGCCTTCACCATCTGCACGATCTGGAATCTTGCATCTGCTGAAGCGCGAGTCACAAACGCAAATCCGGCGACATTGCGAGCAAGTCGTACGCGGCTGGAAATCACGATGTCCGATTCCGGACCGTCACCGCGCAACCATTCCCCGCTGGTACGTGCCAGATCCGTCATGCAAAACGAGTTGTCGGGGCCATCCGAACTCAATGATAAATATCCTTAAAATCAGTCTCGAAGCCGCAGGCGGCTACATTCGCAAATATCATCAACACCAACCAGCCGAAATTGTAGGAGGATTGGCGATCCAAATACAGCGGACCGTGCGGCACCGCTGCTTCGCCCGTTACAGGATCGTCGTGACTTCGACAGATTTGCTGTCGGTTTAGCGACTATTGTGGTGGCGGCGTGGGTTTCTTTTTTTTGCGTTTTTTCCCAGGGGATTCCTGCCGCATCGCATTTTCGAGTGTCGTAATTTCGTCGCGCAGGCGAGCGGCCGATTCGTAGTCCTCCTCGTCGATCGCGTGCCGCTGCTCGTTCCGCAACTGAATCAGTCGTCCCTGTTCCTGAGTTCCCACGACGGTGCTCCGGGGGCGTTTGCCTTTGTGTTCAATGTCCTCGTGAATATTCTCCAGCAAGGGGAGAAGCTCGGTCATAAACTCAGTGTAGTCCTGAGAGCAGCCAAACCGTCCGCTCTCGCGAAATTCATTGAATGAAATTCCGCAGTTTGGACAAACAGCCGGCGAATGAGTTTCCGCCATCAATTCTTCCAGCTTTGACGCCAGGTCTGGTGTTGATGACGGGCTGTCGTTTTCCGGACTCTGTTCCAGATATTCTCGGGCGCACGTATCGCACAAGTGAATAATGACAGCCTCTCCCGCGCGGATTTCCGTCACATGCAGGGTGGCTGGCTTTGTACAGCGTCGACATTTTTTCATGATGTTGCCTCTGCGAAGAACACTAAATCATTTGTGAAATTCTGTTTCCGGAGTAGCCAGGAACCATTCCACTTCGTACTCAATCATCCCGACAGGACAGGCGGGATGCAAGAGCCAGTTGACGGCAATCAGCCAGCTTACAAACAGCCGGACAGTCAGATTCACGCCAACAGCAGTCCAATCGGCTGTCCTGTGCGTCCGTGAATCCACAAGATGCAGGATTCGCCTGTTCGGAATTCGTGATCTGCCCGCGAAAGTCGAACTGTGCGGTTGTCGCTGCACACTTGCCTGAGTTAAGCTCCGGTCCTTTACCTCAGAGAATCCGTTTCCTTACAAGGACACATCATGAGTTCAGCATCCGTCTCCGGCGATGCCTCAAAAGATTCCAGAACTCTCTTTGGCCACCCGACAGGGCTGTTCACGCTGTTCTTCGCCGAAATGTGGGAACGTTTTTCCTATTACGGGATGCGGGCTCTGCTGGTCTTTTACATGACGAAGGGATTCCTGGGATACAACGACAGTCGAGCTTACACAGTCTATGGAGCGTACACGGCTCTGGTCTACATGACCCCCTTTATTGGTGGGTTGCTTGCAGACCGTCTTCTCGGTCAAAGAATTGCCGTGATTATCGGCGGATTACTCATGGCCGCCGGACATCTTGTCATGGGAGTTTCCAACAACTTTGCCTTTTACCTGGCGATGGCGCTATTGATCGTCGGGAATGGCTTTTTCAAGCCGAACATTTCCACGATTGTCGGCAGCTTGTACCCGCCGGGAAGCCATCGTCGCGATGGTGGATTCACCATTTTTTACATGGGTGTGAATCTGGGGGCGGCCATGAGTCCGCTGCTCTGCGGCTATATTGGTGAAACATACGGCTGGCACTACGGTTTTGGCCTGGCAACAATCGGCATGATGACAGGACTGGCCGTCTTTGTGATGCCAAATTTCGTCACACAAAGTCTGATCGGCGCGGGAGCCGCAGGTGCTGTCTTCGCGCTGCTGTATTATCGACCTGACAATACGACGGCGATTATCTGGAATGCGTTTGTTGCCGTCTGCCTTGCACTCGCAGGCGTAATTTCGATCACCGCACTGGCGCGCGGCGGGCTACCGGCCAGTGCGGGTGCTTCCAGGAACCCCGTTCGTCCTCAAACGGTCGGCATCGTGGTCATCGGCATCGTGATCGCCGTTGGACTCCTGATGCAGTTTGTCTCGGGCTTTTCATTGCTTACCAAAAGCGGTGAGCCAGCGCAGCTTATTGGAGCCGACACAATTGATTCGTTCAAGTCAGGTGGCCCGATGACACGGATCGCCGGTGTCTTTCTGGAAGAGATCAGCAAGCCTGCGGGGCTGCTCCTGGCCGTGACGGGATTTCTTGCATTCGGCTACCTTATCATCAAGACGTTCACCCTGGACATGGTCGCTCGGCAGCGAATGTTTGTCGTGCTGACGCTGACGTTTTTTTCGATGTTGTTCTGGGCATTTTTCGAGCAGGCCGGAAGCAGTCTGAACAATTTTGCGGATCGCAATGTCGATCGCGTCGCTGAGTCGCGCACGATTACGGAATCCGACGTGGGCCAGACGATCAAACTGCAGCCGACTCAGGAACAACTGGGGTTCAGCAATGGCAACGTGGTCTTCACGATGACTCAACTGAATGCTTTACGTGCGACGGACGAACACAAGAAAGACGTCAATTTTGAAATTGACTGGTCGGTGAGTCAAGAGAACGTCGGGATGGGAATTGCAACCCGCAGCGAGGAACTCGCGGCAAGTATGTTTCAATCTGTCAACGCCGTCTGCATTCTGATTTTCGGACTGGTGTTTACCGCCTTGTGGACTTTTTTGGCCGACCGGGGGATCGAACCGTCCACGCCCGTAAAATTTGCCCTGGGACTTATTCAACTTGGCCTGGGATTCGCCGTGTTCTGGTACGGCGCAAGTCTTTCGGATTCGCGAGGCATGGTTGCCGCTGGCTGGCTTGTTCTGGGTTATGTCCTGCACACCACCGGCGAGCTTTGTCTGTCTCCCGTCGGTCTTTCGATGATCACCAAGCTCTCACCAAAGGTTCTCGTAAGCACAGTGATGGGCGCGTGGTTTCTGGCAACGGCATTTTCTCAGTATCTCGCCGCCATCATTTCACAATTCACCGGTGTCGAACACGAAGCCGGGAAGGAAAATGTCATTCCGATCCCGCTGGAAACAGTTCATGTCTATGGTGACGTCTTTAAGCAGATTGCGATCGCGGCGTGCGTCTGCGGCGTGATCTGTCTGGTTCTGTCACCGATACTCAAAAAATGGATGCACTCCGATTTACCTGAGGATTCCGGGGATGCGCCAGCTGGTGGACACTGATTACTGGTCTGTGACCCGAAGTAGATTTTCCGATGCAAATTATCCCCGTCATCGATATTCGCAACGGAATCGCCGTGCGAGCGGTGGCTGGGGAAAGGAATCGGTATCAGGCGATTCAGAGTTGTCTGACTCCGAGCGCGGAACCAGCAGTGGTTCTGAGGGCTCTGGACGCGGCCTTCCATTGTTCTTCGTGTTACGTGGCTGACCTGGATGCCATCGAACGGCAGCAAATCAACCGTTGCACAATCGCCGAGATGTCTCGGATCGGCGTTTCACTCATCGTGGACGCCGGAACCGTCGCGCGCGAACAGATCGACGACTTGCTCGATCTCGGCGTGAAGCAGGTTGTGCTGTCGTCGGAGTCCGTCGCTAATCTCTCAGAACTGGATTCACTGGTTCGCGACTTTGACCCGTCGTCTCTGATCTTCAGCATCGATCTCAAGCATGGTCAGCTGCTTGCTAAAGACATCGCGTGGCAGGACAAAGCACCACTCGAACTCGCAGGCATGGTGCTTGGACTTGGACTGTCGCAGATCATCGTTCTGGACCTTGCGGCAGTCGGCACAGGGCACGGCATTCCCACGTTGCAGCTTTGCCGTCAGATTCAGCAATTGTACGACTCAGCGACGATCATCTCCGGAGGCGGCGTCCAGTCACGGGATTGCCTGACGCAGGCGTCTGACGCGGGCCTCGACGGACTGTTGATCGCGTCCGCACTCCATGACGGAAGGCTTACTGCGGAGGATTTGATGGAGTGGCTGAACTATACTTCACGCGGTCAGGAGTGAGGCTGTCAATCCTCGTTCCAAGGCTCCAGCCTTGGAACGCAACGCCCTGGAGGCTCCTGCCTCCAGCGAGAATCCCGGGAGGCAGGAGCCTCCGGAGCAGCGTGTTCCGAGGCTGGAGCCTCGGAACAAGGACATCAATTCAGGCCGCGTGAAGGATAACTCAAAACATCCTTCACCACGTTACCAGCGACATCAGTCAATCAATAATCACGGCCGCCGTGGCGGTAGGTGAGTTGTTCGTGGTTGATCCCCATTAGATGCAGAATGGTGGCATGGAAATCGTGAACGGGCTGCTCGACGGCCCGGATACAGTGGGTTCTGCGCGAAATGAAGTGCGCGGTCGGCCCCTTACCACAAACGAGTAGTATTTGATGGATGCTGTGATTGAGCCTGAAAGGCTCGTACAAATCAGCTTGGGGCAAGAGAATCCGCGAATGCGGATGAACGCCGCCCCAGGTTCACGCACCGTCCGAACACGAACCCTGAAAGGGTTCCACAATGCGGTTTTGTGTAGCCCTTTCAGGGCAAAACGCATTGTTGCCGACAAAACCTGGGGCGTTGCCCCAGGCTGACATGTTGTGGCCCGTTGGGCCGAATCGCAGTGTTCCAGTTGGCTTTCAAGAATTCTTGGGCCTGTGTGATTTGCCACACTTCCCGAAGACATCCGCGAGTCCATGAAATCCGCGATATCTAACCCGCGCACTTCATTTCGCGTAGAACCATACAGTGTGCATCTGGCAACTATAAAGAGTGTAGAACAACTGTCCCAATTGTTCCCCAAACGCAAGGCAATGAAGACAATTGCTCTACAATGGCTCAGCGTGGTGACGCTGTTTCGGTCGCCGTGAGCTTTGTCCGGCTGCTGCGTTCACGCGAGACACGCTCCGCGACATCTGGCGAAAACGCATCCCGCCCGGAGCGATCCGGAAACCCCGGCCATGCCGCGATTCCTTCCGGCATCACGTCCGAAATCCACCGGCGTTCGCGAGCGAGATAAGTGGCCAGTGTCGGATCGTCATAAACTGATCTGCGTCCCCACAAAGCTGCTCGCCCGTCGCGATAAAGTGGAATCCAGTCCGGATGATTGTCCAAATGCCGTACAGCGGGCATATCGGCGATGCGATCCATGAGCACCAGATTTGGATTGCCGAATTCGAGCACTCGATCTGAATCCACTGGTCCACTGTCCGCACCGCGATGACGCCTCGACATGTCGTCACCGAACAGTAAATCAAAATTCATGTCCACGACCGTCTGCGGATAGCATGTGTCGTACCGGCCATCGAATCCGACGGTTGTATCCGGCGCAAGCGCCGCGAGGGCGTACTGAGCCCAGTCGAAGGTTACAATCAACCGCCCGTCGATGTGTTCGTTTGCCATGTACTCAAACGCGGACACCGGATACTTACTGCGATCGACACCGAAAGAAGCAAACGTGTAACTCAGCAGCCCAATAAGTGCTGCGGCCACAGCCATCAGTTCCAGCCTGATCAAACGCGCCGCGCGTCCGGTGAATTCCTCGTGAGTCCCCAAAGTCGGACGCCATTCCACCAGCCGATGCCACAACGACCAGACGTGCTGCGGCATCCAGAAGCCAAACGCGATCGCGAAAAATGCCAGATGCCGCAGATGACCGATCGCCTGTACGGCAATCAGCCCCAGCACGATGATCTCGACCCAGTCGCGCTTGAATCGAGTCCAGCAGACGCAGGCGATTGACAACGCCGACAACACCAGAAATGGAAACAGCACACCGCCGCCGTCCAGAATATTGGCCCACTCCGACACTTCCGGACGCGGCTGACTCAGAGAGACGATCATCCAGTACGGCAATTCCCAGCCATACGGATTCACCAGCACGGAAAGAATCGCCACGACGCCGATTGCCGCAAAGTGCAGCAGCGTTTTCATCGCTTTACCACGCTGGTCAATCCACAACTCAACGCCACGCAATCCCAGCACAGCCAGCAATACGCAAAGCCCCGCCGCAAAGCCGCCGTGCGAATTTGTCCATGCGATCATCAGCGGAACACACAGCCACAGCCAAAACGTGTTGACACTCTTTGAAGTGCGCCAGTCACGAAACGCGCGGTCGAGAGTCACCAGCATCAGGCCAAAGAATAGAAAGCTAAACAGCTGCGGTCGCATGAGCCAAAACTCCGCCAGTCCCGCCGCCACCGGAATCATTGCCACAGCCGCCGCCAGTGCCGGAACATCGCGACGAGTCGCATTCCGCACCATCAGCCACAGGAGCCAAAGTCCGGAGACGCACTTAAACACCATCAGCCCGAAACCACCAATCGTCCGCTGTCCCAGGGCGACGGCCAGTTCGAATAGATTCTCATGATTCACCCACCGCTGATCGGGAGTTGAATACGTATGACTGGCCGTCGTTGGCATCGTGCCCGCATGAATCCAATCTTCTCCGTACTGAATATGCCCCCACAGATCCGGCTCCAGACTCCGCCACGCCAGTAAATTGGCAGCGACCAGCGTCAGGAGTACTAAGATTCCATTGTGCAGCCAGCGCGGTATCGTCAGTTGATTGGTTGGGTTCATATCAGGTGATTTCAAATTCAGTGCTGGCACGTGCGTCAGGTTCATGCTGAGAACTGGATTTCTGTGTTGACTTTCGTGCGTCACCGGCAACGAAACCAACGCAAAAAATACTAACCCGAAGCGCCAGCGAGGCAAACACATCACGCGGAAGGGCAGACGTAACTTGTTTGCCTCGCTGGCGCTTCGGGTTAATATCTGGACAGTTTGCGCAACTTCAAAAGCCAGTGGCGAGGCTTGATCAGGCTGAGGTACCTCGCCGTTGGCTCGGGTCAAACATACATCGATCACAACCAACCTAGCTCAAACAACCCTTTCGCGCCGGGCTGGAATCGATTCAACCCTGTTGCCAAACCTCATCGCGTCGTTGCGATCGTAATGCCCGTTACAAATGGGCTCTGGACCCTCAGTTCTCGCTATCCGATTCTTCCCACTGCCGGCATCGTTCAAGTGCTTTCTGCCAGCGTAACATCAGGTGATTGCGAGCGGCCGCCTTCATTGTGGGCTTGAAACGGGTGTCTGCGGACCAGTGGGAGTCCAGCTCACGAACGTTCTTCCAGAAGCCCACTGCCAGCCCCGCCAGAGACGCCGCGCCGAGCGCCGTGGATTCCAGGACTGCGGGACGAACGACAGGAATCCCCATCAGGTCGGCCTGATACTGCATCAGCATGTTATTTGCCGACGCGCCGCCATCGACTCGCAGTTCACGCAGCTTCAGCCCCGAATCCTTTTGCATGGCCTGCAACACGTCAGCAACCTGAAAGGCGATGCTTTCCAGTGTCGCTCGGGCGATATGTGCCGCCGTGGTGCCGCGTGTCAGACCGATGATCAATCCTCGCGCCCACGCATCCCAGTGCGGCGCGCCGAGTCCCGCAAACGCTGGCACAACGACTACGCCGCCGTTGTCCGGAACAGTTGCCGCCAGTGATTCCACGTCTGGGGATTTTCGAATAATCCCGAGGCCGTCGCGCAGCCACTGCACCGCCGCTCCGGCAATGAAGACGCTGCCTTCCAGAGCGTATTCGGTGCGACCATTGATCTTCCATGCAATTGAGGTGAGCAGGTTGTTTTGCGAAACCATCGGCTTCTCGCCCGTGTGCATCAGCATGAAGCAACCAGTGCCGTACGTGTTCTTGACCATTCCGGGCTTATGGCACATCTGTCCGAACAGCGCCGCCTGCTGATCGCCCGCTATACCAGCAACCGGAATTTCACCCCCAAAGTGACGTGTCGTTCCAAACACTTCACTCGACGATCGTACTTCCGGCAGCATCTCATGCGGCACATCGAACAGGTTCAGCAGTTCGTTGTCCCAATTCGCCGTTTCCAGATTGCAGAGCATCGTGCGTGATGCGTTGCTCGGGTCCGTGGCATGGACCTTGCCGTCCGTCAGCTTCCACAACAGCCACGAATCGACGGTGCCAAACGCCAGTTCACCGCGAGAGGCTTTGGCTTTCGCGCCCTTGACGTTATTCAGAATCCACTGCAGCTTGGTTGCCGAAAAATAGGCATCGAGAATGAGTCCGGTCTTTCGGCGAATCAGTCGATCAGCACCGTCGCGCCGCAGCTTGTCGCAGGCGTCAGCAGTTCGCCGATCTTGCCAGACGATGGCGTTGGAAATCGGCTCCCCTGTCTTTCGATCCCAGACGACCACTGTCTCACGCTGATTGGTAATGCCGATCGCGGCGACATCGCGCGTGGTGGCTTTTGCTTTTCGCAGCGCGGCTTTGGCCGTCGCAAGTTGAGTCCGCCAGATTTCTTCCGGATCGTGCTCGACCCAGCCCGTCTTCGGAAAGTGCTGCGTAAACTCCTGCTGGGCCGTCGCGACAATCTTTCCGTCGTGATCAAACAGAATCGACCGACTGCTGGTGGTCCCCTGATCCAGGGCCAGGATGTACTTCATGTGTCTGCTCCGAAAATTGGGATCCCTGCGCGGCAGCTCAGCATCGATCACGAGTCTGAATCCTGAACCTCAGACACCCGATCCCCGCCTAAACCGGATATTGACATCTTCTTTTGGAAGCGGCAAATTGTTAATCAACGTAAATGAATTCATTCAGTGAAAAGACCATTTGGCAGAAATCTGTCATCGCCAGTTGCCGAACGGTTTCGTCGTTTGCGTTCGAATCGCGAGCCTTTCGCGCCGCGATTTGTGCGGTCAAAAATGATCGCGCGGAGGTCAGTTCATCTTCAGCGGGAGGACGGGCGAGACTCAGTTGGAAGGCGCGGCGAATCTGTGCGTCTGTGTCGTCTCCGGCATCGGACTGCAGTCGCTTCGCAAGTTCAGTGGCGCGCAGCCGGACGAACGGATCATTTAGCAGCGCCAACGCCTGCGGGGCGACGGTGGTGTTGATGCGGCGACCGCAGCTGACTTGCGCGTCGGGCGCGTCAAAGGCCAGCATCAGTGGATACTGCACGACCCGCTTGTGGAACATGTAGATTGAGCGACGCCGTGACGCAGGTGATTCCGCGATGTCCCGTGGATACGGGTCCTTGACGTTGCGAGCCTGCATGGCTTCGGTGGGGATCGGCGGTTTGAAACTCGGCCCGAACATCTCGGGATTTAGCGTCCCGGCGACTGCCAGCATCGAATCGCGAAATACCTCTGATTCCAGTCGCTGCGGAAGACGATGCCACAGGAATCGATTTTCCGGATCGATGCCGTGATTGGCGTCGTTCGCCGTGCCTGCCATTCGATACGTCGCAGTGTTCACGATGAGGCGATGCAGATGCTTCAGACTCCAGCCGCTGCGAACAAACTCTGCCGTCAGCCATTCGAGCAACTCCGGATGCGTGGGCAGTTCGCCACGCATGCCGAAGTCACTCACGGTGCGTGCAAGCCCTTCGCCAAAATGGTGCTGCCAGACGCGATTCACGATCACTCGGGCCAGCAACGCGCCAGCCCCGTGATCGATGTCGGCGATCCATTCCGCCATCGCACGGCGCTGCTGTGAACTGTCGTCGCGACGTCGTGTTTCAATTGCGGCATCCCAATAGTCTTCCGGTGTTTTGTCTCGCGTCATTACTGACACAAATCCCAGCCGCATTCGTTCGTTGCGGGCCATGAAGTCGCCGCGTTCAAAGAACCAGGTCTCACGCGGTTCGGGAGCAAAGTCGGCAAATGCAAATGCGGTCGGCAATGGTTTTGGTTTGCGGTTTTCGATCGTCTGCGCGGCGGCATTCAGTTCCTTCCAGGCAGCCTGATCGTCCGCCGACAAAGTGGCGAGGAAATCCTTTTCGCTGGTCTTTGGATCTCTCTTGAATTTGTCATCGCGGCTCTTCTTCGCGGCGTTGAATTCCTTCTGCCATGCGTCCATCGCGGTGTTGTGGGCTTTGATGGTTTGAGGATCGGCGAGCGACACATCGGTGCGGTCACCGCCGTTGAACGCGCACATCATTCGATAATAATCGCGAGTCGGAAGCGGATCGTACTTGTGATCGTGACACCGCGCGCAGGCGAGCGTCAGTCCGAGCAAGGCCTGTGCGGTTGTGGAAACCATGTCGTCGAGTTCATTGGCGCGATTGCGCAGCTTTTCTTCTTCCATAGGCACGTTGAGCAGCGTGCTGCTGCCAGCGACGATGAAGCCTGTCGCGGCGATCGCCTGAGGATTGTCCAGCACCATTTCATCTCCGGCCAACTGCCAGCGAACGAACGTGTTGTACGGCAGATCGTCGTTGAGTGATCGCACGACAAAGTCACGGAATTGATAAGCGTTAGGACGGTCGCCATCGCCTTCCATGCCATCGCTGTCAGCGTAGCGTGCGATATCCAGCCAATGCCGTGCCCAACGTTCACCGTAGTGCGGGGACGCCAGCAGTTGATCGATGAGTTTGCCAAACACTTTGGGATCAGTCGCCAGATTGGTCGAGTCGATTTCGATTCCAAGGCGTACCTCGGAAAGTTTTCCGTTGTGCTCTTCGAGAACCGGCGGCAGCCCAATCAGGTCAAAATAGACGCGGCGAATCAGCGTCACGGCCTCGGCCGGACTCGCGGGCGTGAGGCCCTTCGTTTCCTGGGCGTGACGCACAAATTGGTCGACCGGTGTTTGATTCCACAGCGGATCGCTGACAGTCGGAGGGGTTACGGTTTGCAGAGGACGAAACGACCAGTGATCGCGATCTTCGTCCGTGATCACCATCTCGGCACGAGTTGCCCCAGATGACAGTTGATCGGGCCAGTCTGCGCCGTCATCGATCCATTTTCGCAGTAGTTCGATCTGTGTGGGACTCAGAGCATCACTTTCCGGCGGCATGCGTTCGGCAGCGTCAGTTGCGGTGACGAGTTGGATTATTCGACTGTTTGCGGACTGCTTCGATACAATGGACGGCTCGCCGGAGTCGCCACCTTTGAAGGCCGCCGTTTTCTGATCAAGGCGAAGTCCGCCCTTTTGTTTTTCCGGTCCATGACATTTAATACAGTGTGCGGCCAGAAGAGGCTGGATCTCTTTGACAAACGGATGATCAGTAAGTGCGGCCATTGGCTTTGGTGTGGTTCCGGTCGCCGCGATCAACTGCGTCGATGTTCGAGCGGATTCGCCCGCCGCATAGTTCTGCAGGACTTCTTCAGCGCTAAGCGCACGACTGTAGATCGCGACCAGATGCAGCGTGCCCAGCCAGGGACGATCTCCAGTGACCTCATTCGCCAGCGTCATGCGATGACTGGCGTCCCAGTTGGTGAGATCCCCGCCGACGGCTGCCGTGACGACCGGTTGACCATCAACAGTGATCACGGCACTTCCCGCAGCGTCGCGAGTGAAAACAATGTGCGTCAGTTTGGCTGCCAGCGATTTCGCCGGAGCAGCAGTCGAGGGATTGCCGTTGGCGTCCTTTTTCGTCGTTCGCAGCCGCACGTCAAAATGATCGGTGTCCTGGCCGAGCGTGAAATTTCGAAAACTCGGATTTGCGGACAGCGAGACGATTCGTGCTGGCCCGGTTTGATCCGTCGTCGCCGGAGTCACCCACGCTTCAAGACTCAACGCATTGGATTGCTTGAGGGCATCCACAATTTTTCGAGCGGACTTGTAGGATACGATCTTCGTTGGCGACACAACTGACAGTTTTCCATCCTCCCAACTCACGCTGCCCGGTCGGTCGATGATGAGGTCGAGGGCTTCGCCGACTCCCGATCGATCGTGTACGGTTCGTCCATCGACTTCGTCAAAGTCGTAGCTGACGATCAATCCGTTCTCGACGCGGTTGGAGGCTGTCAGCGTTTTGAACGAGCAGATGCTGAAGACGAGTGCAGCAAATATGGCAACGGCTTTATCCATGGTTTCAGTGACCTTGATTGAATGATTTCGCCGTGAAATGGATTGCGTGGGGACGACTGCGTTTCGTTCGCGGAGCGAACGACGACTATGAACGACGACTATTTAGTCCATTGTATCGATGTCTTCGTCAGTTTGCAGGGCTGGCGGGGCGATCATAGCGATCCAGCGTTGGCGAAATATGCGTCACGGTGAGGCCAGCGGGCCATTTTAATGAGGCCGTCTGTGATTCCGCGTACGGGACGACGTAGAAGGTGGATTCTCTGCTGAGCGAATCGAGCGACCGCATGGCGTATTTCGGATACCACTTCTGGATCCGTCGGCCGACATCGCGTTGGACGGCGCGGAGGCTCGAGTCACCAAGCAACTGGTTTTCCGAGAAATCGACAAGCGCACAGCGGGCCCGGAGTTCCGGGTGCGAATGCAGCACGGGCATCGAAACAGTGCGGTCTTCAAATACGATTGGCACGTCGGACGGAAGGTCTCGCAATTGAGCCACGAGGGCATCGCGATGCTGATCAATCTCACGCCATTGATTGCTGCAGAAACTGACAGATCCGAACAGGAAGAACCCGCCAACTGCCACGAGCACCATCTGTAGTCGAATTCCACAATGTGACATCAGCACCGCGAAGACAGATCCTAACCCGATCACGCCCGTGACCGCATAACGTGTCACCAATGCCGGTTGGATGGTCCACGAAACCAGTACGATCACGATCGGCATTAGCGACAGCATCAGGCTGGGTGCGAGTGACCGCAATTCGAACATGCCGAAATTCACAGCCGTTGCCTTGCGATCACCTGATTTCGCCAGCGCCAATGAAATCAGGAACGCGACGATGGCTACGAGCAGCGGCAACAGAGGGTACATCGCCGTCAGAAATCCGATACTGTCGGACACGGTCGCGGGCGAAACCCATGTCGAGCGACTCAGCGCGGCGCGTTGGCCGATCAGAAACGGCAGACAGCCAGCAAGGCACAGACCACCCGTCAGCGCGACCAGCACGATCATCCGACGACGACCGCGCGACAGATTTGGTATCAAAGACGCACCGATGCAGATCAGGCCAAGTGACAGAATGCCGAAATAGTGCGTCGTCGTGATGACACCCGCCAGCAGCACGGCGGCGGTGTTGTTGATTCGCTGCCACCACGCCGATTGATTCGGTTGCACATCCAGCGACACACACAACCACGCACACGCGGCGCACCACAAGGGATAGAAACGAATCTCGGCAGACTGGTGAATCAGATGCGTGCTGCACGCCATCATGAGGATCGCGGCGATGCAGGTCGGCAGAGGAAAGCGGCGATGCAGCAGCACAAAGACGCCCACAACGGCCAGCAACATCAGAAAGAGCGAAAACCATCGCAGCCCGGATTCGGCAACGCCGCCGGGCAGATGCTGCAGTTGCCGAGCCAGCAAGATGTAGGTCGGCGGATTGAAGTCAACACCGTCCGCCAGCGCCTGAAGTGATCGCTGCGTATCCGGTTCCGTAATCAGCAGCCACGAATGGATCTCATCCATCCACATCTGCCGCTCCAGCAGGTAGCGCCCGCCAGCGGCATAAGACACCGTCAGCAGGATCAAAATCAGCAGCGTACAATGCATCGCCAGAGTCGAAAATGGGGATCCCGACGTGAGATCGCTGCCAATCTGCCCTCCGCTCGCTTCGAGCGCCTTTCCCGTGTTGCCTGCCTTCGCCATCGATCCCTCAGAGGCTGTGACTTCTTAAAGTAGCCGTCACTCTCTGAGTGACGAAAGCCAATTTCCTGGACGTGATGTTACCTGAATGTCTTGATTCTGCCGGTCATAAGCACCCATGCACAAGTTAAATGGCATAATCGCAGGATTCACAATTAGGGGACTGCCGTCCCCCGCTCGCCGCAAACCCGGCGAGCGGAGCGGCGTAAGCCCTCCGAGTCAAATGCCGGCAACTCGGTGGGCTGACACCCACCGCTCGCCTGGTTATGCCCAAACACTTACGCATGGGTGCTTATGGCATGTCACTCGGCATTCATCACTCAGAGAGTGATGTCTACTATGATCAGTGTGAACATCCGGAGCCGACGTTTGCGAAGAAGTCATGGCCCTTATTGTCGATCAGAATAAAGGCCGGGAAATCGATCACATCGATTTTCCAGATGGCTTCCATTCCCAGTTCGGGAAACTCGATCACATCAATGCTGCGGATATTTTCCTTGGCCAAAATCGCCGCCGGACCGCCGATGCTGCCCAGATAAAATCCGCCGTGTTTGTGACAGGCCTCCGTGACCTGTTTGCCGCGATTGCCTTTGGCGATCATGACCATGCTGCCGCCAGCGGCCTGAAACAAATCCACGTACGAATCCATGCGGCCAGCCGTTGTCGGTCCAAAAGAACCGCTCGCAAAGCCCTCCGGTTTTTTGGCGGGTCCGGCATAGTACACGGGATGATTCTTGAAGTACTCCGGCAACGGCTGGCCGGCGTCCAGACGTTCCTTGAGTTTCGCATGAGCGATGTCGCGGGCCACGACAATCGGTCCGCTCAGCAACAGGCGAGTCGTCACCGGGTACTGATTGAGATCGGCCAGGATTTCCTGCATCGGTCGATTCAGGTCGATGCGAACGGCCGTGTCATCTTTGCGATGCCGCAACTCCTCTGGAATATACTGCAGCGGATTCGTTTCCAGCTGTTCAAGGAACACGCCATCCTTTGTGATTTTTCCTTTGGCCTGGCGGTCCGCACTGCAGGAAACACCAATGCCGATTGGCAGCGAAGCGCCGTGGCGAGGCAGTCGAACCACACGCACATCGAGAGCAAAGTATTTGCCACCGAATTGCGCCCCGATGCCGCAGGTCCGCGCCGCGTGGAGCATCTTCTCTTCCATCTCCAGATCCCGGAATGCGCGTCCAAGTTTGTCGCCAGTCGTCGGCAGATGATCGAGGAATTTCGTCGAGGCCAGCTTGACGGTCTTCATCGTGGCTTCGGCCGAAGTTCCGCCAATGACGAACACCAGATGATAAGGAGGACATGCGGCCGTCCCGAGCGTCAGCATTTTCTCCGTCAGGTACTCGACCAGCGATTTTGGATTTAGGACGGCTCGCGTTTCCTGATAGAAGAACGACTTATTCGCCGAGCCGCCGCCTTTGGCGATGAAGAGCAGTTTATATGCGTCGCCGTCACAAGCCGCGATGTCGATTTGCGCGGGGAGGTTCGTGTTGGTATTCTTTTCGTCCCACATCGTTAGCGCGGCGTTCTGCGAATATCGCAGATTGTTTTCCGTGTAGGCGTCGTAAACTCCGCGCGACAGAGCTGCTTCGTCGCCGCTCGACCAGACCGCGTGGCCTTTTTTTCCGTTGATGATGGCGGTCCCCGTGTCCTGGCAAAACGGCAGCACTCCGGCACTGGCAACGTCGGCGTTCTTGAGCATCGTCAGAGCGACCATGCGATCGTTCTCCGACGCTTCCGAGTCGTCCAGAATCCCGGCGACCTGCTTCAGGTGCGCGGGGCGCAGGAAGAAGTTGATGTCGTGGAAAGCCTGAGAACTTAGCAGCGTCAATGCCTGCGGTTCGACGCACAACATGTCCTGACCTGCGAACGGACGGACGGAAACGTGATCCTTCGTCAGCAACCGATACTGCGTGTAGTCGGTTCCAAGATCAAACAATGGGGCAAATTCAAAGGGAGCAGTTGGCACGGTCGGGTTTCACAGTTCTAATGGAGGTCATTCCGGAAGAAATATTCGGGAGATCAGCGGTGTTTGGCCTGATGATAACGCAACTTGGCGAGTCGAAAAAGTCGAGCCGTGCGACAATCAGCTGACTCAGGGCGCCCAAACGTCGTATTTTTACTAAATTTGCGTGCGTGGGCGACTGCCATTGCCGCATTTTCCGCAGTGCAATACGCTGCTGTCTCCTGCGTGGAACGTGGGCGAGAGTCTGGGTCATCGCGATTTGGCAGCACGATACACATTATGTTTGCACACGGACGTTGCAACTTATCTTCGCAGCAAGTGAGCCACGGTGAACTGACGGAGGTCGGTTCATGAAGCTGCTGCAGCGCTACATCCTGAGCGAACTGATAAGCGTGTTCCTGTTGCTGGTGATTATCCTCACCGTGATGCTGGTGTTCCTCGGGCTGTTTCGTGAAGCGACCGAACGCGGACTGGGGCCTGTGCAGATTCTGCAGATCATGCCCTATGTTGTCCCCAGTATGCTGCCGTTCACGATTCCCGCGACTCTGCTGCTGGCGGTATGTGTGGTTTACGGACGCATTTCCGGTGACCTCGAAGTCATCGCCGCCAAGTCGGCCGGCATTAGCGCGATGCAGTTGTTGATGCCCGCGTTTCTGCTGGGCATCGTGCTGACGGTGGGTTCGTTTGGGCTGACGAATTATGCCATTCCCTGGGCCGTGAAGAATATCGAACGCATCGTCACACAGGCACTGGAGGAGATTTTCTTTGACGTGCTGTCGTCGCAGCATTACTTTAGCAATGCCAACGAAGGTTACACCATCACGGTGCGGGACGTTAAGAATCGCACATTGCTGGACGTCACGATTCGTTATCGTCGCAATCATCAGCAATTCACTGTGCAAGCCGAAGCGGCCAGAATTCGTTTTGATCTGGAAGGCAAGCAGATCCTGGTGAATCTGAAAAATGTGAGCGGCGTTGGATCGGACTCGAACGTTTCCGGCAAGATGCAGCACACGGAACTCAAGTTTCCGCTGGAGCCGGAACTTGGAAAAGTGAAGGCTCGCGATTTACCGATGACGACGCTGCAGCAGGGAATTGAGCAGGCTCAGTCTGATCAGGACCGGCTGGTGGCGGAGAAAAACATCGAAGCGGCGATGATGCTGCTGACCGGTGAATTTGCTCAACTGGCCGGTGCCGACTTTGAGTCCATGAACGCTCAGCAAAGGAAAGCCACAAACGACGAACGCAGATTTCGATCCGAGATTCACAACCGCTTTTCGATGTCGGCCAGTTGCTGGTTCTTCGCTTTTCTGGGCGGCCCGTTTGCAATGCTGCAGGCCCGACGTCAGTTCATCACCAGTTTCATTATCTGCTTCCTGCCGATCCTGGTCGTGTACTATCCGACGATGTTTCTCATCATCAATCTTTGCAAGACCGGCAGCATTGCGCCGTGGTGGGCCATGTGGGTGCCCAACATGATTGTGGGGACGGCGGGATTCTTTGTGCTTCACAAAGTTGTGCAGCACTGACGTCGCAACGCGGCACTATTCTTTGAGCGGCGAGATCTGATGTTTTTCCGGCGAGCGGGGGACGTCCGTCCCCTGATTAGACTTCACGCGGTGCAGACCGAGGTACTTTCAAAGGCACCATTTTCCATGTCCCTTCTCCCCCAGGGCAATCGCACGTTAACTCCCGCAAATTCGAGCGTTTTGAAGGATTCAGGCAAGCAAACAGATGCGTCAATTCAACTGCGAGACCGAAAACGTGCAAAATCACGAGGAAAAACGGCCAT
>Ga0154020_10002011_pt1 | contig 24882 bp, 18 predicted proteins | sample Klosneuvirus_201_FD_109709 | JGI IMG/M metagenome (GOLD analysis project Ga0154020, IMG submission 109709) | Active sludge microbial communities from wastewater, Klosterneuburg, Austria - Klosneuvirus_20160825_MG | ecosystem: Engineered > WWTP > Aerobic digester > Activated sludge | place...
CGGACCCAGCTGGGTCTGACGCTCGCGCGCCTGGGCCTCGAAGGTCTGCGGCGGCTCCGGGTTCTTGTAGAACACCCCGGTGTAGAGCTCGCTGCCGTAGTGCTGCGCGCGGGCCAGCGCGTCGGCCATGTTGGTGGCATCGTGGCCCAGCGAGACCAGCGTCTTCATCTGCTCGCGGTGGGCCTTGATCTGCTGGTCTTCCCGGCCGTAGGTCACGCAGGGCGACTGCACGTTGACGAAGGCGAAGCCGGGGTAGCGGATGGCCTCCTCGATGATCGAGGTCAGGCCGGCCATGTCGGCCGGGGTGCCCTGGGCCACGAAGCCGGCGCCGTACGCCAGCACATAGAGCAGCGGGTTGATGGGCTGCTCCAGGCTGCCGCCCACCGAGGTCACGGTCTGCAGGCCGCGCGGCGAGGTCGGGGACAGCTGGCCCTTGGTCAGGCCGTAGATCTGGTTGTCCATCACCACGTACGTGATGTCCATGTTGCGGCGGATGGCGTGCGGCACGTGACCGCCGCCGATCGAGAAGCCGTCACCATCGCCGCCCGCGGCCAGCACCAGCAGCTGCGGCCGCGCCAGCTTGATGCCCTGCGCGATGGGCAGCGCGCGCCCGTGCACGGAGTTGAAGCCGTACGCGGTGGTGTAGCCGGGGATGCGGCTCGAGCAGCCGATCCCCGACACGAAGGCGATCTCGTGCGGGGGCCGGCCGATGGCGGCGAGCGCGCGGTACATGGCCTGGACCACGCCGAAATCGCCGCAGCCGGGGCACCAGATGGGTTTCAGGTCGCTCTTGAAGTCCTTGGCAGTCAGGGTCACGGCCGGGTCTCTCCTTTACTCTTCGTGCGGTTGACCGTCGCGGTCGGTGCGCTGGTTGTCGAGACGCCGGCGCAGCTTGGCGACGATCTCCTTGGGCTGGAACGGGTTGGCGCCGCTGCGCGCGAACGAGGCCACGCCGCGCGGCAGGTCGAGGTACATGCGCAGCAGCTTGTGCAGCTGGCCCTGGTGGCTCTGCTCGACGATGAGGCCGGCCTGCACGCCGGCGAAGAAGCTGGTCCACGCCGCGATGGCGACCGGGAACAGCAGATAGGGCACCATCAGCTTGGCCTTGAGGCCGTCGGCCTGCGCCAGCGCCAGCGCCTCGCGCGCGACGCCCGCGGTCGAGCCCCACGCCACCAGCGCGAACGGCGCGTCGGGGTCGCCGTAGACCTTGAACAGATCCTTGCGCGCCTGCAGCGGGCGCAGCTTGTCGAAGCGCTTTCCGTTCATGCGCGCGTGCATGACACCGTTGGCGGTGGGGTCGCCGTGCTCGTTGTGCTCGATGCCGGCGGCCAGGTAGTTGCCGCCGCGCATGCCGGGGTGGCTGATGGGGCTGACGCCCGACTCGGTGAAGCGGTAGCGCTTGTAGTCCTCGAGCTCGGCGGGGCCGGGCACCAGGCGGTCGATCACGCGCAGCGTGGAGGTGTCGATGGGGTCGCAGGTCTCCTTGCGCTGCGAGATCTCCTGATCGGACAGGATGATGACCGGGGTCTGGTACTCCTCGGCCATGTTGAAGGCCTCGACGGTGAGGCCGAACGAGTCGGCCACGCAGGTCGGGGCCAGGATCGGGCGCGCCACGTCGCCGTGGGCCGAGAACACGGCCTGGAACAGGTCGGCTTGCTCGGTCTTGGTGGGCAGGCCGGTCGACGGCCCACCGCGCTGCACGTTGACGATGACCAGCGGCAGCTCGGCGATGGTCGCCAGCCCCATCATCTCGGCCTTCAGCGACATGCCGGGGCCCGAGGTCGCGGTCATCGCCTTCTTGCCCGCGAACGACGCGCCGACCGCGGCGCCGATGCCGGCGATCTCGTCCTCGCACTGCACCAGCGCGCCGCCGTACTTCCAGATCTCGCGCGACATGAACTGCATGATCTCGGTCGACGGCGTGATGGGGTAGCCGCTGAAGAACTGGCAGCCCGCGAAGATGGCGGCGGCGGCGCACATGTCGTTGCCGTCGGTCAGCAGCTTGGGCAGAAGCTTTGGCGGCGCGCGCAGCGAGCGCGGCCGGGCCAGCGGGTGCTCGGAGGCGTAGCGCAGCGCGGCCTGGAAGGCGCGCTCGTTGGCCTCGAACAGCTCGGGCCCCTTCTTGGCCAGGCGCTTCTTGAGGCCGGCCAGCACGCCCTTGCTGCCGACCCCGAACCAGCCCGCCAGCAGCCCCAGGATGACCGTGTTCTTGGCCTTCTCGGTGCCGGCGAACTCCTTGGCCAGATCCTGCAGCGGCACCGGGAAGACCTCGGCGGGCACCACCCCGGTCAGCGGCAGCTTGTCGGGCGCGACGCCGGTCTTGCTCTCGTAGATCACGACCGTGTTGCCGCCGACCGGCAGCTCACCTCCGAACTTGAGGAAGTCGTCCCAGTTCAATGCCACCGCGACGTCCAGCGTGCCGCCTGGATTGAGCACCGGCTCCGTCGACAGACGCACGCGGCAGCTGGATTCTCCGCCGCGGATCTGCGAGCCGAAGCTCTTGGTCATCATCGCGTGGTAGCCCTCGCTGGCAGCGGCAGACAGCAGCGCCTCACCTGCGGAGACGATGCCGTCACCCCCGGAGCCAGCCATTCCAATCACGAGATCTGTCGTCATGGGATTTATGCAGCGAGGGTGCGCGTTCCCGCAGCCGCGTTCTTGACCACCGTCAAGAGCGCGGGCAGGAGGTGCCCAGCTGCATCGACCCCAGCTCGCCTAACCGCCCGCCGTCACAGGCGAGCGCTGGCAGCCTAGAGCAGGATCTTCCCCATCACGAAAATTTCCCACGTGGTCGACGAATCGACCCGGTAGCGCTTGCCGGGGAGGTCGATGGTGCGGAAGTGCAGCGGGTTCTCCTCGACGGTGCCCGGGGTGACCACGCTGTCCATGTCGTCAGTGGTCGAGTTGGGGCGATCCTTGCCGGCGTCATCGAAGGTGATGGCGTGGCCCTGGTCGTAGGTGAAGCCGCCGCCGACGCGGAACTGGATCAGCTTGCCGAGCTGGCCGCGCACCGCGAGCTCGCCGCCGAAGGTGGCGTAGTTCTCGATCACGGTGGTCCCTGGGTGCGTCTGCAGCATGGCGCCCGGGGTGCCCGGCATGGTGTTACCCGGGTCGGGGTTGATCATGAAGGCGGGGCTGGTCGAGAAGGCCTCCCACATCTCCGAGTAGCCGCGACCCTGGAAGGTCGCCTCGACGCGGGTGGCGACCTCGATGCCGATGCGGCGCTGCTGGTCAGGCTGCTCCCACACGATCGACTCGAAGCCGAAGCGGGTGCCGGCGCGCTGCTGGGGCTGCTTGTCCTCCTGGCCGATCGACAGCGGGAAGGTGGGGTAGTTGGAGTCGTCGTTGGCGGTCGGGTACAGCCACCAGAAGGTCACGAAGGGATCGGCCCAGCCGATGCGGCGCGAGATCGAGGTGTCGAGGTAGAACTCGTTGACGCCGCGGCCGACGCCGGTGTTGCCCTTGGCCATCGTCCGGTTGAACTTCATGGTGTCGCCGACCTCGATGCGGTACTCGCCGCCGATGGTCCAGGTCGGCTTGGACGGGTCGCGGCGCTGGTTCAGTGGCGCCCAGCGCGCGCCCAGCCAGATCTGATCGAGGCCCGAGCGATCGGGCCCGATGAAGACAGTCTTGCCCGAGGTCGACGGCACGTCGTTGTTGGCGTCGAAGCCGCTGGCCGGGAGGATGCCCTCGGTGACGGTCGGCGACGAGGTGGCGTCGGTGTCGTCATACTCGAGGTGGCGCGCGTCGCTGATGATGATCGGCAGCGCGACGTGGACCTCGATGTCGTGGAAGAAGCCGAAGGCGCCGCGCACGTTCATGGTGTGGCGCGAGCTCTTGTAGATGAGGTCGTGGAGCCGGTTGGTGGGTTGCCCGGGCATGGTCCCCGTCGGCGTCTCGCGCAAGATCCCGGCGGTCTTGCTGGCGTACGCATAGTCGACGGTGAAGTGCGCCGAGAACATCTTGTCCTCGGTAGCGCTGGTGATCACGGTCGGTTCGGCCGCGAGGGCCGACCGGGCCAGCAGGGTTGAGCCGAAAATCAGGCCAAGCCACAGATCGCGAGGACGCAAAGCCATAGGGATGTCGCGAGGGTACCTGGGTCGGGATCGGGGGTCAACCAGCCTTCTCGCGGAGGCCCAGCTCCTTCATCTTGATCTGGAGGCTCTTCCTGCTGATCTTGAGGCGCCGTGCGGCCTGGGTCACGTTGCCGCCGGTGTCCTCCAGGGCGCGCAGGATGAGGGCGCGCTCGACGCGCTCGGTCTCGGCCCTGACGGCGTCCTTGAGGGCGCCGGTGTGCGGGCGCGCATCGTCGCTGGCCTGGCCGGTGGGGACCGGACCCGAGCTGGCGCCGGCCGGGACGTGGCCCGGCGTCGCCGCCGCGTGGGGGCCGGTGCCGGTGACGCTGGCCGCGGCGGCCGCCGACGCCTGCGCGGCCGCCGCGCTCTGGCCCAGCTCGGCGGGCAGGTCGCTGGCGCGGATGATCGGGCCGTCGGCCAGGACGATGGTGCGCTCGAGGACGTTCTCGAGCTCGCGGATGTTGCCCGGCCAGTGGTAGGCCAGCAGGCGCTGCATGGCGGCGTCATCGACGTCGACGATGCGGCGCTCCAGCCGTTCGTTGAACTTGGCCACGAAGTGGCGCACCAGCACCGGGATGTCCTCGCGGCGCTCGCGCAGCGGCGGGATGTGGATGGGCACCACGTTCAGGCGGTAGAACAGGTCCTCGCGGAAGCTGCCGGCCTTGATCTCGCGCTCCAGGTCGCGGTTGGTCGCGGTGATGAGCCGGACGTCGACCTTGATGGTCTTGATGCCGCCGACGCGCTCGAACTCGCGCTCCTGCAGCACGCGCAGCAGCTTGACCTGGGTCTCGACCGGGATCTCGCCGATCTCGTCGAGGAACAGCGTGCCCTCGTGGGCCAGCTCGAAGCGGCCCGGCTTGGAGCCGACGGCGCCCGTGAACGCCCCCTTCTCGTAGCCGAACAGCTCGCTCTCCATCAGGGTCTTGGGGATGGCGGCGCAGTTGATCTTGATGAAGGGCCGCTCGGCGCGCGACGACTGCTCGTGCAGCGCCTTGGCGACCAGCTCCTTGCCGGTGCCGCTCTCGCCGGTGATCAGCACCGTGGACGGCGTCGAGGCGACCTTCTCGACCAGGGCATAGATCTGCTTGATGGCCGGGCTGTCGCCGACCAGGCGCGAGCGGCCATCGGCGCCCGCGGGCAGCTCGTGCACCCGGGCGTCCTCGCTGGCCAGATCGTGCGTCGACACCGCCTTCTCGATGACCTGCAGCAGGTGGTCGTGCTCGAACGGCTTCTCGATGTAGTCGAAGGCACCGGCCTTGACCGCCTCGACCGCGTTGTCGACCGAGCCGTGCGCGGTGATCATGATGACCGGCACGTCCGGGCAGCGCACCCGCGCCTGCTTGAGCAGCGTCATGCCGTCGACCTTGGGCATGCGCAGATCGGTCACCACCGCGGCGAAGCTGTCGTCGAGCCGGCGCAGGCCGTCCTCGCCGTCGTTGGCGGTGACGGCGTGGAAGCCCGCGCGCTCGATCATGGCGGCCAGCACGCGGCGCAGGTTGGGCTCGTCCTCGACGACGAGGACGCGGTCACGATGTTCGGCAGGTGCGGCGGGGGACACGAGGACGTTGTATCAGTCGCGGCTCTGATCGACCACCGGCGCGGCCTCGCCGCGGGCGGCGGGGCCGGCCTTCTGGTACGGTGTGCCGGTGATGCGCTTCCAGGCCACCATCGACTTCCACTGCAGGTAGGCCTTGTTGAAGGCGACCGCCTGCGAGCTGTCGAAGAAGGGGTTGTTGAGGCCGCCGAGCTGGACCAGGAACAACACCTGCTCGGCGACGCTGACCGGGCAGCCCTCGAAGCGCACCCAGGGCGAGTTCTTGGCTGCGCGCAGGCGGGCCGCGACCGACAGCATCTTGGCGTAGATGTCGTCGTGCTTGGCGTGCAGCGGATCCTTGGTCGAGCGGTCCTTGTAGGTCGACTTGATCTGGACCAGCTCGCTGCCGCCCTTGGCCTTGGGCAGCTGGCCTTCCCACACCGAGCAGTCGCCGATGAAGACGACCTTCTCACCGGGCTGCGCGTCGATGGGCCCCTTGTAGTTGCCGAACACCACGTGCAGGCGCGGCATCTTGGTGTCGGTGTCCTTGTCGAACAGGCGCAGGATCTCGATGGCCTCCTCGATGGCGCCGGGACAGCCGCCCCAGCAGTACTGGGTGCGCTCGGGCTCGGGCGGGGTGCCGGCGTAGGCGCTGATGTGGGTGCCCTCGAAGTACTTCTCGACCCGGATGAGACCGGAGCGGAAGCCCTTGCAGCGCGCCTTGGCCTCGTCGAGGGTGACGTCGCCGGTGATCTTGATCTTGTCCATTTCCATCGGGCCGAAGTTGCGCTTGGCCGCGAAGTTGATGTGCTCGACGGTCGACGGGTCGATGCCGATGATCTGGCAGCACACCGAGTCGAAGGCGACCTGGTTGTTGCCCATGATGATGAGGTTCATGGGGAACGGGATCGGCGTCAGCATGCGGCCTTCGCCCGCGATGATGGCGTCGATGGCGATGAACTCGGGCTGCACGATGTACTGCAGATCGGCGACCTTCTCGTTGAGGCGATGGTCGTGATCGATGAGGCGATGGCGGTCGTCCTGGATCCCGATGTAGTTTTTCATCGAGAAGGTGACCGTGGTCCACGGGTGGGCCTTGAACTTGGGCGTATTGACGAAGAAGTCGGCCTTGGCGACCGGCTCGGGCGTGTACAGGTAGTCGCGCAGGCGCTCGGGGTGCGTCAGCGGGATCTCGACCTGCTGCTCCTCCTCGAAGCAGTAGCGCTTGACGTTCATGCGCTTCAGCATCGGGTTGTAGCCAGCGCCCTCGAAGGCGTTGCGCGTGGGCACCGTGATGCCGCAGCGCTCGCCGACCGCGAGCTCGGTCATCGACGAGTCGGCGCGGTCCTTCAGCGCGCCGAGCACGCCCTCCATGAACTCGACCCGGGTGTGCGCGTGCTCGAACAGCGGGCCGGCGGCCACGATGTTGGGCTTGACCAGGGTGCGCCCGCGCGGGCGCAGGTTGAGCTCCTCGAGTCCCTCGCGAATGATGGTGCGGATGCGCGCGGGATCGTAGCTGTCGCAGTGGCGGATGATGACGCGAGGGTCTGTCCAGGGCCGCATGGGGCACACGTTAGCACCGTGGGCGGACCTGGCTAGGGGCGGCGTGGAAGTCTTGGGGATAGTGGAACTATCCGCTTCGGCGGGACCTGGGTGCGCAAGGCCGCGGCGAGGTCGGGGTCGCGCTGGGCGACGACGTCGGCGCGGGTCTTGGTGACCGGGAGGGTAGGGATGGTCCCGTGGCCCTCGATGAGCCCGCCTGCGGGGTCGTAGACCCGAAGGGTGGAGTAGCCCACCTCGAACCCGCTGTGCGCCAGCTTGACGGCGAGGCGGGGTGCTCCACTGCCGCCGCCGGAAGGTCGGCCCACGAACGCGGTCCTTGGGCGAAGGGCGTGCAGGCATGCGAGGAGGTTGTCAGTGGCGCTGAAGGAGAGGGCGTCGATGAGGACGATGAGCTGGCCGGGATACGGGGTGAGCGCCGGCGTGGTGGGGATCGGGATCGCTGGAAGCGTGGCGTTGGCGGGTCGCTTGATGGTGGGGTCTTCGAGGCGGTAATAGGAGCTCCCTGCAGGGACGAGATGCTGTGCGAGCCGCATGCCCAGCAGGTCGGTGCCACCCAGGTTGCCGCGAAGATCCAAGATCAAAGCGCGGGTAGCGGCCAGGGCTGCGAAAGCCTGATCGATGTCGTCGTACTGCCGCGCCAGCATGCCGTCGCGCGCCGAGGGCGCGGCCGTCCGCCAGGCCTTCTGATCCAGAGCCGTCAGCGAGGCGATGCGGATGTGGCCGATGTCTCGGGGCAGCATCTTCCAGGCTAGCCAGGGGCCGACTGATGGAAGTGCTGCAACCGCGGGGAGCGGCATGTTCGCGAGGTCGACCGAGAACGTGCGTCCTGAGGCCTTGCGGAAGGTGAACCTGTTGCGGGGGGCCGGGGTCAGCCGGAGAGTCTGTAGGGCCCGGGCGCGGCCCATGCCGCTGGTGGAGGCGGGCACCAGTTCGACGGCTCTCGAAAGCAAATCGGATGCTGCCACGTCGTTCACGGCGATCAGCGCGTCACCACGTCGCGGTGCTCGAAGCATGGGCTCGACTCGGTCGACGATGAGTCCCTCGCGTGCGTCGACGATCGTGAAGGGCCAGACGTGGCTGCGCTCGTCGTCCAGACCCGGTGCTGCTACCCACGCGTGACCGTCCTGGAGCATGGCGACGAATCGTTGCATTACCCGGGCGAAGTCGGACCGCTCGCTGTGTTCGGGCAGGGACGCGACTGCACTGGCGAGGAGTGAATCGAGATCGACCCCATTGTTCCCGCGATAGTCGGCGTACGCCCAGCCTGCCTTGGCGGCGACCACGAGCTGCTCGAGGTCGGCCACCATCTCGCGCCGCTCGAGGGGGAGTGTCTTCGTCGGCTCGGCCGCGGCGGCATTCGCCGCAAAGAACAGCACCACCGCGAACACCACCCTGCACACGTGCTCATCCTAGCGCGTCGCTGCTCGCCTGCTTGCAGGAACGGGAACCGGCAGCGATAGATCCGGCGAAGAAGTCGCCATTCGCTCCACTCCCCAGCCACTCCGCCCGCCTCTCCGCCAACCGCAGCACGGAGCCACCACCTGGAAGTGCCTCTTACGTGGCCTGATGTGCGCTTGTCGGAAGATTAGCGGCCCCGCATGTTCATTTTAATTGACAGCAATAACAGGTGTGCGCCGGCACCGGGCGCAGCGCGGAGCTGCGATGGTCCTGGAAGCGCATGTCTTCGCGCCTGCGCCGCGGGACCATGGCGGCAGCCCTCGCGAGGGTCGAGACGCGCCTGCGCGGCGTGGCGAGCCTGCGGTGAGGCCGAAAAACCTCGTGGTACGGAGGAGGTGCACGAGCAAAACCGGAGGACGGTGATGGAGCGAGCGGAGCTTCTGCGGCGGGCCGATGACAGGGTCAGGGCGGCGGTGCGGCGGCGACAGGGCGTCGAGGCCGAGGAGATGGCCGCGCTGCTGGAAGCCCGACGGCTGGGCGTCGCCGAGGCCCTCGGGTTCGGGTCGTTTCACGAGTATGCCGAGGCGCGGCTCGGGCTGTCGGCGCGCATGGCGTACGAGCGGGTGCGCGTGGTCGAGGCGCTGGCCGAGCTGCCGCTGACCCGCGAGACCCTTGCGGCGGGCGGCATCAGCTACTCGGCGGTGCGCGAGCTGTCGCGCGTGATGACGGCCGCCAGCGAGGCGGCCTGGCTCGCCCACGTGGGCGCGATGACCGTCAGGGAGATCGAACGACAGGTCGCGGGCCTCGAGCCCGGGGCCCTGCCCGGTGACGAGCCAGATCCTGCCGAGGCGCGCCGGCTGGTGCACTTCGAGCTGACGCCGGCGACGCAGGCGCTGCTGTGCGAGGTGCGCAAGGTCATGCACAAGCAGGCCGGCGCTGCGCTCGATGACGACACCTTCATGGACCAGCTGCTGCGTCTGGCCGCCGCCGGCGCCGATCGCAAGCCTGGGACGCCGAGCTACCAGATCGCCATCGGGGTCTGCGCCCGCTGCGAACGGGTGACCCAGGACGGCGGCGGCAAGGTCTTCGACATCGATCCCAGGCTGCTCGAGGTCGCGGCGTGTGACGCCTCGGTGGTCGCGCTGCAGCAGCCAGATGCGCCGGTGTCACGCAAGATCCCGCCGGCACGTCGGGCCGCGGCGCTGCGGCGTGCGCACGGCTGCTGCGAGGTGCCCGGCTGTCGGGCCGCAATGTGGGTCGACGTGCACCACTGGCGCTTCTGGTCACGCGGGGGCGACCATGCCCTGCGAAACCTCATCGTCCTGTGCAGCGCGCACCACCGCGCCGTCCACGACGGACACCTGCTCATCGAGCGTGACTCACGTGGGCAGCGCTTCGTGTACCGCCATCGCGACGGCAGACCCTACGGAGGCCGCGCGCCTGCAGTGGCCCCGCAGCCACCGGCCGGGTGACGACGCGCGCAGGGTTGGCCGAGAGCGCGGCCGCTTCAGGCGGAGCGGCGATCAGCGGGCCCCTGGTCGGGGCCCGCCGCCGCGCAGCCCGTCGCCCGAGGCACCCGACGACCTCGGCCGCGCGGGGCCGACCAGCTGACCGGAGGCCGGGATCCGGGATCCGAGAGACGCAGCCACGCCGGGAGCCAGTCATCGGAGCGTTCCGGCTGAACCGAGATGTGACGAATGACGAATCATGAGGTTTGAGCACGGACTCACATGCAGTCGCGGAGCCACCAGCCGCGGAGAACGCCGTGGCTGGGCAATCGCCGGCGAGGGCCAGTCTCTGGAGGGAGAGCGAGAGCGAGAACGAGAGCGAGAGCGAGAGGCGAGAGCGAGAGGGAGAGGCGAGTGAGCCAGGCCTAGCGGACGCGTTCGTCGGCGTCGGACAGGGTCAGGCCGCCGCCGGAGAAGCGCAGGTTGGTGTCGAAGTAGACCACGACCTGCTCCTGCTCGCCGACCACCAGCTGGTCGACGGTCTTGCCGCCGGCGCTGAACTTGAGGGCGGCCAGGCCGCGGCCGAAGTGCTCGCTGGAGAACTCGTGGGCGTTGAGCACGCCGAGGGCCTGGAAGTCGCCGTCGGTCTTGAGGGCGTACAGGTGCACGCGGCCGGCCTCGGTGTCGCCGCCGGGGGGCACGAAGCGGGGCTCGCCGATGGCCAGCTCGTTCTTGCCGTCGCCGTCGAGGTCGAGGATGGCGATGGCGCTGCCGAACTTGCCGATGGCGGGGCTGAGGTCGATCTTCTTGGAGCCGGCGGCCAGCGGCCCGGCGGCGCTGCCCGGGAAGATGTAGATGACGTTCTGCTCGGGCGCGCCGACCACCAGGTCGATCTCGGGCCCGCCGATCACGTTGCCCGCGACCACGGTGGCGCCGAACGAGGCCTCGCCGCCGGGCGCCGGGATGCTGGTGCCCACCGCGGTGCACATGCGGGTGGCCTCCTGGGTGCTGTTGCTGATGCCCTGGAACTCCAGCTGGGTGAAGTCGGCCACGGTGAAGAAGCTGACCGAGCCGGGCACGCCGGCGCGCTGCTGACCCATGGCCAGCTCGCTGAGATCGTTGCCACCGACGAAGTCGGCTCCGGCCAGGCGGCCCTTCTGCAGATCGGCGCCGGGCAGCCGGCAGCGCGCCACGCTGCCACCGAGGCCCTGCTGCGGATACAGGTAGAGCTCGCGGATGCCGGCGACCACGGCGTCGGTCTCACCGTCGGTGGGCGACGCCGGGGCGTTCTTGAAGAAGTCGCCCATCGCCAGCGAGTTCTCGCCGAAACCAGGCGTGAACTGCGCCGGTGAGCTGAGGGCGCGGCCGCGTGGGGCGCCGTTGGCGTCGAAGTCGAGGAAGTACAGGGTGCGGTTGGCCGAGGCCGCGCTGCCGACCAGCGCGCCCATGTCCCCGTTGGGCGCCGCCGCGACGTCGCCCACCGGGCCGTCGATGAGGCGCGCGGTGTCGGTCAGGTTCATGCCGCCGCCGCGCAGCTTGAGCAGGTCGGCGCCGCCCGCGGGGGTGAAGGTGTAGAAGGCCAGATCGCGGGCCTGGCCGCGCGCCGCCACCAGCAGGCGCGGCTCGCCGGTCGGCGGCCGCGTGGTCACCATCACCTCGCCGTAGTCGCCGCCGCCGAACGGGCTGTCCAGCACCTTGGCCTTGGCGTCGCCCTTGAGGTCGTCGAAGCGCGAGAAGCTGCAGCTCGCCGCCAGCAGCGCGCTGCCCAGCATGGTCAGGATTCCGAGTCCGTCATGGTGGGCGCGCATCAGAACGTCACCTCGCCGCCGAGCATCCAGCTCTTGCCGTCGATCACATCGGCCTTGATGATCGGTTTCCACTGACTGTCGTTCCCGACCAGCGACTTCGACTGGTAGACGCCCTGCGAGCTGGCGCCCTTGTCGCGGAACAGATAGTAGGTGCCGAGCAGGCCGGTCACGCCGGCCAGCGCGAACATGCCGTCGGCGATGTAGGCGTTGAGCTTGCCGTCGTCGAAGCGCGAGTCGCCCGAGTCGATGGGCGCGCCGCCGAGCGCCTTGATGTCGGCCTCCAGCGAGTCGTAGGCGTCGGCCGACTTCATGCCGAAGTAGATCCCGCCGCCGATGAAGCCGGCGGAGGCGAACAGCGCCAGGTAGGCGTCGAAGCGCGACGGCTTGGCCGCCAGCGCGACCTTGAAGTTGGTCGAGGTGGCGCGGCCGATCTCGATCTTCTGCGAGTAGGCCTTCTTGCCGCCCTTGCGCACGCTGATGCGGCGCTTGCCGGCGTCGACCGGGGCCTTGCACGGCACGATGCAGGTCTTCTTGCCGTCCACGTACAGCGCCGCGCCGGCCAGGCCGGGCGCGCGCACCTCGACCCAGCCATAGGCGATGGGCTCGAGCGCGATGGACTGCTCATGGGCCTTGCCGGCCTTGATGTCGAGCTCCTTCTCGATGGGCTCGTAGCCCTCGCGCTCGACCCACAGCTTGTGCTTGCCGGGCTTGAGGAAGCCGGTGTACGGCGTGCGCCCGATCGACCCCTTGGCCTTGTTGTCGAAGTAGACCTCGGCCTTGGGCACGTTGGAGGTGATCTCGACATAGCCGAGGTAGTCCTCCTTGGAGAGCGCGATGTAGATCTCGAGGATCTTGTCGGACGCCGGCGAGATCTTCTTGGTCTCGGGCTTGAAGCCCTTGGCCTCGATGATCAGGGTGTGCTCGCCCTCCAGCGAGGCCGACCACGGCGCCGAGCCGAGCGACCCGGTGCGCTTGTTGTCGAGGTAGATCTTGGCGCCCGGCGGCTTGGTCTCGACGTTGACGATGCCGCGCAGGTTGACCGCCTCGAGCACCGGCGGCTTGACCACGGGCGGCGGCTGGCCGTCGGGGTTCTTGGGATCGGGCGACGGCTCCGGCGTCGGGTTCAGGATCTGCTCCAGGCCGGCGATGCGCTTCTCCAGCTTGGCGCGGTCCTGCGCGGTCGGGTTCTCCGACAGGTAGCGCCGGAACAGCTCGATGGCCTGCTGCAGGTTCTTGGCCTTTTCATAGGCCACGCCGGCGTTGAAGAGGAACGCGGCCAGCGGCTTGGAGTCGTAGGCCTCGCGGAACTTCATGGCCGCCTCGGTGTACAGCTGGCGGCCGTAGAGGTCGTTGGCCTCGTCGAAGAAGACCTTGGCCTGCTGCATGGCCGGGTCGTTGGGGGAGTCGGTCGGGACCTGGGCGGTCGCCGTACGCTCGGAAGCAAGCGCGCCGAGTGCCAGCGCGATCGCCAGCAGCGCGCCCCGTGAGCTGGAGTGCATTCGCATGTTCGATTGGTAGACCTTGCAGGAGGTTGTGTCAACGAGCCGCGTCACAGATAACGACCGGGCGGCGTTCAGCTTTCGGGGCGGGCGCTGCGCGGGCCGACGACCAGCTTGGCGGTCGTGGTGGCGGCGCCCTCGCCGTCTGTCTCGCGCGGCAGCAGCACGGTGAAGGTCGCGCCGTGACCGGGGTCGCTCTTGACCTCGATGGAGCCGCCATGGTGCTGGATGATGCGCTGGCAGATGGGCAGGCCGAGGCCGGTGCCCTTGTCCTTGGTGGTGAAGAAGGGGATGAACAGGTTCTTGCGTGCGGCGTCGGGGATGCCGGGGCCGGAGTCGTGGAAGCGCACCTCGACGAACTGGGCCGGTTCGCCGCGGCGGGCGCGCTTGCGCATGCGGGTCTGCAGCAGCAGGCGGTGTCCCGGGGTGGCGCTGCCGTTGGCGGGCGCGCTGGCCATGGCCTGCAGGGCGTTGAGGCCGAGGTTGAGGAAGACCTGGCGCAGCTGCTCGCCGTCGGCGTTGACGTGGGGCAGGCCCTCCTCCAGCTGGAGATCCAGGGTGATGCTGGCCTCGGTGGCCTGGCCCTCCAGCAGCTGGGCGGTCTTGCGCACGACCTGGTTGATGTCGAGGCTGGCGGGGTCGCCGCGGTAGGGGCGGGCATAGTCGAGGAACTGCGACACCACCTTGTTGAGGCGGTTGACCTCCTCGACGATGACGTTGAGGAACTCGTTACCGGGGGCGTCGGCGCTGCCCGGGTTGCTGGCGCTGGGCAGCAGCAGCTGGGCGGCGCCCTTGATGGCGCCCAGGGGATTCCGGATCTCGTGGGCCAGGCCGGCGGCCATCTCGCCGATGGCGGCCAGGCGGTCGCGCTCCTTCATGCGCTCGTAGAGCTCGGAGTTCTGCAGCACCAGGGCGGCCTGGGTGCACAGCAGGCGCAGGTGGTCGAGCTCCTCGGTGGCGTAGGCCTCGCGCAGGCGCTCGTCGCGCAGGGCCAGGCAGCCGACCAGCTCGCCGCCCTCGACCAGCATGGCGACGCACGCGGATGCTGACATGGTGTCAAGTGCTTGTGCCAGCAGATCGAGCACTTCCAGCTCGGGATCCGGCTTGGCGTTGTGCGCGCTGCGCGACACCCGGGTGGCGTGGTCGCGCTGCAGGCCCTCCAGGGTGACGTAGCCGGTGGCGCGCAGGCGGTCGGCCAGCGGGCGCAGCGCGGCCAGGTCGACGCGGGCGGCAGCCGGGCGCGGGCCGAAATGGCCGGCCAGCTCGAGGCGGGCGCCGTCGCGGTCGAGCAGCCACACCGAGGCGTGGGTGACGCGGCGCGATTCACCGAGGGAGTCGAGCAGCCGCTGCACCACGCGGGTGGCGTCGATGGTCTGCGCCAGCTCGCGGCGCAGCCCCTCCAGGCGCTGGCGCAGCTCGTGCTTCTCGCGGAACAGGCGGCGATTGACGCCGTTTTCGAGGAAGGCGCGCGCGGGCTCGTAGAGGATGAGGATGACGAACGAGGCCACCAGGGTGTTGAAGAAGAACATGCCCTGCTGGTCGGTACCGACCCAGATGACCAGCACGCCGTAGATCAGCGACAGGAAGAAGACCAGGGCGGCGAGGACCACCATCTTGCCGAACAGCTCCTGCAGATCGAGGAGCCGGAAGCGGAACAGGGTCTGCGACAGGAAGTAGAGGAAGATGATGGTGAGGACGTTGCCGGTGGTCGGCAGCGCGACGTTGACCGTGGGCAGGAACTGCGTGAAGGCCAGGGTCGTCGTCGCCAGGGTGCCGACGATGAGGTAGCCCATGCGCTGCTTCTCGACTCGCGAGATGGTGACCGAGTAGACCCGGTAGATCTCGAGGCAGGCCGAATACAGGCCGAGATAGATGTAGACCCCGAACGGCAGGTCCCACAGGAAGACCGGCAGGTGGATGGGCTTGAAGAGGACGTACCAGGTCGCGGCGATGCCCAGCGCGCTGCCCACCGTGATGGCCAGGGTGGGGCGGCGCGGTGGCGGGCCGGTGGGGTCCTCGCTGAGGAAGCAGCGGAAGAAGTAGATGGTCGCCGGCGGGATGGCGATGGCGAAGTAGATCGCGGTCAGATCGAAGACACGGTTGATGAAGGCGGCGCCCAGGAAGGAGGACAGCTCCCACAGGGCGACCACGAAGGACAGGAAGGCGAAGGCGCGGAAGCTGCGCCGCCGCGAGTCGCGCAGGATGACCGAGAGGCCAATGGCCGCGATCACGATCGCTGCGAGCAGCGCGGACAGCGAGTGGATGGACATCAAGGTGCCGTGTTTCAGCCCACCCGGGTCGGCTCGCGCAGGAAGTGGATGTAGCGGTCCTCGTCGTCGTCGAGCTCGAGCGGCTGCTTGCAGGTCGGGCAGGTGACGGGTGGCAGGCGGTCGAGGTCGCGCACCTCGCTGGCCTCGAACAGGTGGTTCGATTCCTTGTCGCAGCGCTCGCACATCATGGGGCCATAAAATGACCGCAGCGTGCCGCCGCCGAGGAAGCCGGAGATCATGTTGAGCTGGTCGACCACCGCGGGCGAGGCCTCGATGACCTCGACGCGGGCGCGCTTCGAGAGCGTGCGCAGGGCGTCGACCCAGACCCGGACGCCGGCGGAGTTGAGGCGGCGGATGCCCTTCAAGTTGAGCTCGACGATGCCGTCGAGGCCGGTGATGGGCGTGAGGTCGACCTGTTCGTCGACCAGGCCGACGATGACGACGTGGGTGCGACCGTTTCCTGGGCGTGTTTCCAGGGAGAATGCTGCCATGGGCGGAGCATGCCACGGAAACCGAGTGCTGGCGCCTGGTGGTATGGTGGGGACGTGAGCGGCGCGCGAATTCCTGCGGTGGATGAGGTGCTGCGCTTGCCGGGGGTGGCGGGGTTGCTCGAGGCGGGGGCGCCGCGGTGGGCGGTGGTGGCGGCGGTGCGCGAGGAGATTGCGCGGGTGCGGGCGGTGGTGCGGGGGGGGAGCACGAGCACGAGCACGAGCACGAGCACGGAGGTCGAGATCGTGCGGATTGCGGCGGGGGTGGCGGCGCGCCTGCAGCCGGGGTTGCGCAAGGTCATCAACGCGACCGGCGTCATCCTGCACACCAACCTGGGGCGCGCGCCGCTGGCGCCGGCGGCGATCGCGCGGATCGTGGAGATCGCGTCGGGCTATTCGAACCTGGAGTACGACCTGGCGGCCGGCGAGCGCGGCGCGCGCGAGCGGCATGTGCAGGCGCTCGCGGAGCTGGCCGGCGCCGAGGCGGCGCTGGTGGTCAACAACTGCGCCGGCGCGGTGCTGCTGGCATTGTCCGCCCTGGCCGCGGGCCGCGAGGTCATCGTCTCGCGCGGCGAGCTGATCGAGATCGGGGGCGGCTTCCGCATCCCCGACGTGATGGCGGCCAGCGGCGCGCACCTGGTCGAGGTCGGGACCACCAACAAGACGCGCGCGCTGGACTACGAGGTCGCGCTGCGCCCCGAGACCGCGCTGCTCATGAAGGTGCACCGCTCCAACTTCGCCATCGTCGGCTTCACCACCGAGGCGACCGTCGCCGAGCTGGCGGCGCTGGGGGCGCCACGCCAGCTGCCGGTGCTGGTCGACCTCGGCTCGGGCGCGATGGCGGCGACCCATGGCGAGCCGACCGCGGCGACCACCCTGGCCGCCGGCGCCGACCTGGTCGCCATCAGCGGCGACAAGCTGCTCGGCGGCCCGCAGGCGGGGATCTTGCTGGGACGTCGCGACCTGGTGACCCGCTGCGCCCGCCACCCGCTGTACCGCGCGCTGCGCCCGAGCAAGCTCGAGCTGGCCGCGCTGGAGGCGACCGCCGAGCTCTGGCGCGACGGCCGCGAGGCCGAGATACCCACGTGGGCGATGCTGACCGCGAGCCCCGACGTCGTGCGCGCCCGCGCCGAGGCGGTGGTGGCGGCAGCCGGCGGCGGCCTCGACATCGTCCCGGTCGTCAGCAAGCTCGGCGGCGGCACCCTGCCGCTGGTCGAGCTACCGAGCTTCGCCATCGCGCTCCCCGAGCAGGCCGAGCCGGCGCTGCGCGCGGGGACGCCCCCGGTGATCGGGCGGCTCGAGGGCGGCCGCCTGCTGCTCGACCTGCGCACGGTCGCCGATACGGAGATCGAAGCCTTGTCAGGCTGTCTGAAGCTGCTGGGGAGGTGATGTGCAGCGTGGGCAGCGCCGCGCCCGCAACCCCGTCGTCACTCGAGCACTGCGCTTCCGGATCCCCTCATTCCCGGGCCCCGTGCGGCGATCGAGATCCTGTCGCCCGGACGTAACGGACGTGGCGCATACGCCTCGAATCCGGGAGGCGCCGCGCCGTACACCACCTGCAGCCGGGCCTCCGCGTCGCCGACGGCGCGCCAGACTTCCACCGAGTCGCGGCGGACCGTGATGGTCTGGATGCGCGTCGGGCCGGAGCAGCCCGGGCCGGAGATCTCGAAGGCGAAGGCGGCTGCAGAGTCGTTGGTGATCTTCACGCAGATGCGCTTGGTGTGCGGCCACAAGCACGAGGCGCCCGATGAGAGCGCCAGCAGGAGCGTCAGTGTGACGAGTGGGCGCCGGCCAGTCATCGCCGACAATGTACCCGACGATGCCGTCGACGAGGGCGCCTGCCGGGCCGCCCACGATGGCCAGCCCTGGGTGGGCCGACCATCTCAGGTGGAAACCTCGGGTAGGATTGTCTACACTGAGAGTATGAAAAGTGCGCGAGCCACCGTGTCCGAGAAGGGGCAGGTCGTGATCCCCAAGAAGCTGCGGGACCGGCTGGGCATTCGCGCCGGGGCCGAGCTGGAGTTCGAGGAGGAGCGCGGACGGCTGGTGGTGCGCAAGGTCGCCCTGGAGGATCCCGTCGGCCGTGCCTACGGCGTGCTGAAGCTGAGGCGTGGTACTGACCAGGTCATGCGCGACCTGCGGGGCAAGGCGGACGCGGTTGATCACGGCGATTGATACCAGCGTCCTGCTGGACGTGTTTCTGGCCGATCCCGCGTTCGGCCCCTCGTCGAGCGCGGCGCTGCGGGGGTGTCTCGCCGATGGCCGCGTGGTCGCCTGTGACATCGTCTGGAGCGAGGTCGCGGGCGTCTTTCCTCGCGTCGACCAGGCTCGCGCCCAGCTGGCGCTGCTCGGGGTGGACTTCGACGCGGTCACGGTCGAGGCCGCGCTCGCGGCCGGGGCAGCCTGGAAGGCCTACCGCGTCCGCGGGGGACAGCGCGCCCGCATGGTGGCCGACTTTCTGGTCGGGGCCCACGCCACCCACCAGGCAGACCGGCTGCTGACCCGGGACCGGGGCTTCTACCGGACCTACTTCCGCCGGCTGGCCGTCCTCGAGCCCGCGGCGCGGTAGCGCCCGCCGCCGCCGCACCAGCCTCGTGCTAGTTTCTGGCGATGCTGTTCCTCGACGCCATCGCCGCCGAGCATCGCCTCATCGATGCGGTGTCGGGGGCGCTGCGCAGCTGGGCGGCGGCGGCGGGGGGCGACGGCATCGAACCCGCGGACGGCCAGCGCTTCGTGCGCTTCTTTCGCGACTTCGCGGGGGCGTATCACCATGCCCGCGAGGAGGGCGTGCTGTTCCCGGCGCTGGTGCGCGAGGCCGAGCTGCGCGCGGAGACCGGGCCGCTGGCGGCGCTGACGGCGCAGCATCGCGCCATGGAGCGGGCGCTGGAGACGCTGGCGGCGCTGGTGGCGGCGCGGGCGACGGGGGCGCCGCTGGTGGCGGCGGTGCACGGCTATCTGCGGCCGCTGGGGCAGCACATCGACGCCGAGGACAGCGTGCTCTTGCCCGAGAGCGCGACGCGCCTGGGGCGGGCCGGCGTGCTGGAGCTGCCCGAGGTGGAGCCCGATGCGGCGGCGCTGGCGGCGCGCGCGGACGCCGAGCGGCTGCTCGCGCGCTACCCCGCGACCGACGACCCCGAGGGGCTGCGCGGCGAGGGTTGCGTGGTGTGTCCGTCGTTCGGCGACACCTGCCAGGGCGTCGAGCGCGAGTGGTGGAGCGAGCTCGAGTGGGAGGACTTCCACGATCGCGTGGGCTGACGGGCCGCTCAGCGACCGGCGCCGCCCGGGGCCGCGCCGCCACCCTGCTGCTGGCGTTCCAGCAACGTCATGATGCCGCGGCGGGCCTCGCCAGGGTCGATGAAGACCAGGGCGCTGCGCTCGAGCGGGTTGTTGATGGGAGCGCGGGCGCCGAACTCGCCGACGGCGCGCGAGCGGAACTGCACCGAGTCGCCCATCAGGCCACCGGTGCGGGAGCCGCTGCGGCCCAGCCGTCCCACCAGCAGGACCTGGATCTCATCGACCCGGTTCTGCGAGTGGCGCATGTTGTTGGCGATGGTGCCGAGCTCGCTGGCGCGTCCGATGATGTGGATCGGCACCAGGCCGGACTCGACGGCCTGGGTGAGGTGCGGGACCCGGTCGAGGCTCAGCGTCCAGTCGTTGAGGCTGCTGACGCCGGCGTCGGTCAGGTGGCCCTGGCCGGTGCCGAACAGGGCGGTGGTGGAGATGTCGTCGGGCACCGTGGGGGCCACCGGGTGCGCGGGCGCCACCGGGTGCGCGGGTGTCCGGTTCTGGATGTCGAGGCGCAGCAGCAGCATGAAGGTGTGCCCGCCGGAGCTGTTTCCCGTCTGTCCATTGGCGGTGAAGGGGCCGATGCCGGCGCTGCCCCCGATCCCGGTCCCCGAGGTCGAGAAGGTCAAGGCGATGCGCACCAGCCCGCCAGCGAGATCTTCCTGGGTCGGCGTGGTCAGGGCGATGGTGTTGTTGCCGTCGTGTATCTCCGCCGTCCGGGGGGCCAGCGCGGTGATCACTCCCTCCGCGCTGACGGTGTAGTCCCAGCGCAGGATGTGGTTGTAGGTGCTGGTCGCTGGCACCACGAGGTTGTCCTGGAACGCCATGCCCTGGAGGTCGAGGCGCAGCGCACCGGTGCTGCCGGCGTTGACCACCAGGGTGGTGGGCAGCTCGCGACCCGGCGCCAGCTGGCCCGAGAAGCTCTGTCGAGACACCGCCTGGCCGTTGACCCAGTTGACAACGTCGGCCATGCGCATGCGGACGGCGCTGAGGCGGTCGCCCAGCGAGCTGCCCAGCCCGTGCAGGCTGCCCCGGAGCTCGCGCTGGATGCGCGGGGCGGCGCCGTCCAGGGCGGCCGCCACGCCGGTCTCGCCGGCGAGTACCCGGTCGGCGGCCAGGTCGGCCTGGGCCTCGGCGTGGTCACCGGGCTGGCTGACCTCGAGTGACTTCAGCTGCGGCGTGGCGCCGGCGCCCTGCTGCAGGGTGTGGGCGACCTCGTGCGCGATCAGGCGCTGGCCGCCCTGTGACGACGGGTCGAACTCGCCGGCGCCGAAGTGGATGTCCTGGCCGACCGCGAAGGCGCGCGCGCCCAGGGCGTCGGCGGCCTGGGAGGAGGCCTCGCCGGTGTGTAGCCGCACCGCGCCGAGGTCAGCGCCGAAACCCGCCGCCAGCCGTGACGCCAGCCCTTCGGGGAGGGTGACGGCGCCCGAGCCGGCCGCGCGCTCCAGCGCCTCGGGGGCATCGCCGGCGACCCCGCGCGCGTCACGCGCCTGGCGGCGCACCAGGGTCTCGGTCAGGGTGCGCCGGCCGGGCGCGGGACCGTCAGCGTGCTCTTGCTGCGACTGTGCGGTGCCGATGCTGAGCTGTGGGGCGAGGTCTCTCATGGCTGCCGTGAAGAGCACACGACATGCCGGCCAGCAGCGGCGTCTTCTCGCACCCTTGCGCGTGCCCTGTCGACGGCTGGGCGACAGCTGCGGCAACCGCAGGTTGACGCTGCGGCGCGAGGTCCGCGCGATCGTGTGGTTCGTCGGCGGCGTGCGCCTTGCTATCTTGGGCGGGTATGCGTGGCTTTGCGATCATCATCCTCGGCTGTGCGCTGGCGTCACTCTCGACGGGCTGCATCCTGCAGAAGGCCGATCCTGATGAGGGCGGTCAGGACCACATGCGCATGGACCCCATCGGCGACTGGGAGCGCAAGCGTGAGCGCGAGCGCGAGGACGAGGCCAGGCTGGACGAGGCGCGACGCGAGCTCGAGCGCGAGCGGCCCGCGTGCAAGCGTGGCGATCAGGATGCCTGCGCGGTGGTGGGCTGGAACCTCTACCTGCTGGGGCGCGACGAGGTGGGCATGCAGCTCATGCTGCGCGCCTGTCACCAGGGCAGCGCGCGTGGCTGTCGCAGCGCAGCGGAGCGGCTGTCCGAGCCCGAGGCCTCGGCGACGCGGGCGCGCGCGTGCCGGCTCGACAAGGACTGGGAGCCCTGCGTGGCCGAGCTGCGCGAGCGCGTCGAGAAGGGCACCATCAGCGCCAACGAGGACCTCGATCGCATCAGCGCGGCGCTGGCGGGCGAGGCCTGTCTGTCGGCGCAGGCGCCCGCGGGGGCCTGCCAGCTTCACCTCGACATCGTGCTGCGCGACGGCGGCGACTGGGACGCCGCGCTGGCGTTCACACGGCGTGGCTGTCGCGAGCCGGGGCGCTGTGCGGCGCTGGCCAGCATGCTGGGGCGCAGGCGCCCGGCCGAGGCCATCGCGCTGCTGGCCGAGGCGTGCAAGCGGGACGGCGCCGCGTGTGCCGCGGGCAGCGCGCTGACCTCGCGCGTGCAGGCGCTGGAGGCCTGCGCGCGCGGCGAGCTCGAGCCCTGCCGCGAGGCCAGCGTCGCGCTGGAGCGTCGCGAGCTCGAGCTGGCCAGGCCGCGGGCGCTGGCGGTGCACACGCGGGTGTGCCGGGCCGGCGACGCCGACGCCTGTGTACGGGCGGCAGTGCTGGTGCTGCCCACGCCGCGCTGGGGCAAGCCGAAGCCACCCGACCGTGACTTCGTGCTGGCCGCGCAGCTGTATCTCGAGGCCTGCCGGCTGCGCCCGGGCCGGATCTGCCTGAGCGGTGGCCGCGAGGTGTACGGGGAGCGCAAGCTCGAGAGCCAGGAGCTGTTCGAGCGCGGCTGCTTGGGCGGGGTGTGGGACTCCTGTAAGGAGGCCGGCATGCTGGACTGCGTGGACCCCGGCGACACCCCGGCCTGTCGCGCCTCGGCGGTGCGCGCACGCGCCGGGCGTCGCTTTCCGCCGGGACCCGCGCCCGGTCTACCCCCGGCGCCCTGAAGCTGCCGCGGGCGGAATAGGCATCTCCGCACTGGCGTTCGGGCCCTGTTGCCGCACCTGCGCAAACCCGCTATACCGGCCGGCGTGACTGAGCCGCGCGAGCGACTGGGCAGCGAGCCGCCGCATGACGCGGTGGACGACCCTGCCCATGTCGTCGAGGGCGAGGCGTCGATGGAGATCCCGCTCCCGGTCCGCACGGTGGCGGCGGCGCGCACGGGCGCGCGGCGCATCATCGCGGTCGGTGGTGGCAAGGGCGGCGCGGGCAAGAGCCTGCTGGCGGCCAACATCGGGATCTACCTGGCCCAGCTCGGCAAGCGCGTGGTGCTGCTGGATGCCGATCTCGGCGGGGCGAATCTGCACACCTTCGTGGGCGTCGAGCGGCCCGCGGTGTCGCTGGCGGATCTGTTCGAGAAGCGGGTCGCCAAGGTCGAGGACGTGGTGGTCGGGACCTCGGTGCCCAACCTCGGGCTGGTGTCGGGCGAGGGTGATCCATCGTGGATCGCCAACCCGCGGCCGGCGCAGAAGTTCAGGCTGCTGACCCAGGTGCAGCGCCTGAACGTCGACTATCTGGTGGTCGACCTGGGGCCGGGGTCGGGCATCAACGCGCTCGACTTCTTCCTGGTCGCCAACGTCGGCCTGCTGGTGTTCGTGCCCGAGCCGACCTCGGTCGAGAACACGGTGCGCTTCATCAAGAGCGCCTTCCTGCGCCGGCTGCGGCGCGCGGGCCTCGAGCGCGCGGTGACGCTGGTGACCGGGACCAAGTACGAGGGTGGCATCCCGTCGCCGCTGGATCTGTACCTGGCGGCGCGCGAGAAGGACCCCGAGCTGGCCGCGCTGCTGGCGCGCGAGATCCACGAGTTCCAGCCGAAATTCGTGGTCAACCAGACGCGCACGCGCGCGGATCTGGAGCTCGGGCCGGCGCTGTCGTCGACCATCCGTCGGCGCCTCGGGCTGGATGTCGAGTACTTCGGGCATGTCGAGGCCGACGACGCGGTGTGGCTGGCGGTGCGCCGGCGGCGGCCGCTGCTGATCGAGCACCCGGACGCGCCAGCGTCGCAGTGTGTCGACAAGATCGTGCGCCGCCTGCTGTCGGAGGAGTCGATGCCGGAGCGCGCGGGGGCGTCGTCGCCGCTGCCGCGGCCCTCGGAGGAGCACAACCACTACGAGCTCCTGGAGATCGATCCCAGCGCGAGCGAGGAGGAGATCCGGCGCGCCTATCGACGTCTGCGCGAGGTGTACTCGCACGAGTCGATGGTGGTGTGCGGGTTCTTCTCGCGCGAGCGCCTGGATGCGTTCATGCAGCGCGCCGAGGAGGCCTACGACACGCTGATGGACGCCACCCAGCGCAAGATCTACGACGTCGCGACCTTCCCCGATGGGCTGCCCAAGCGGCGCACGCCGACGCTGACGCCGTCGCTGCCGGCGCCGACGCGCGAGTCGCCGACCGGGCCGGTGCCGACGCCCGCGGCGCGCGTCAGCACGGTGCCGGGGATCGCGGCGGCGGCGGTGCGCGACGAGCGCCCGGTGGCGTCGACGCCCGGCCAGGCGGCGGCGCGGCCGGTGCTGCCCGAGCCGCCGGTGGGGCCCGAGACCGAGTTCACCGGCGCGCTGCTGCGGGCCATCCGCGAGGCGCGCGGCATCGATCTGCTCGACATCTCGCAGCGCACCAAGGTGGGCATCAACCACCTGCGCGCGATCGAGGACGAGCGCTTCGAGGCCATGCTGTCGCCGGTGTATCTGCGCGGCTTCCTGGTGGAGTACGCGCGCTATCTGAAGCTGGATGCGCAGCGGGTCGCGCACACGTTCCTGGCGCGCTACAACGCCGCGCGCATCGGGGTCGAGGAGTGAGGGCGGCGTAGTGGCAGGGGGCGACGAGGCGGGCGCGGCCGGCGCTGGTGCGGCCAGGCCGCGGAAGACGTTGCTCGAGAGGTTGGACCCGGCGCTGGAGGTGGCGGCGGCGCGCGAGCTGGGGGTGGCGCTGTGCGAGGCGGTGCTGGCGCGCGGCGGCAAGCTGCATGGCGGGCTTTGGCCGGGGGGCGTGACGCTGGAGAAGGGCGCGCTGGTGCTCGGCGAGCCGGGCGGTGGCGCGGACGGTGCTGCGGAGCCGTATCTGGCGCCGGAGCGGGGTGGCGGGCGGCGGCTGGATGCGCGGGCAGATGTGTACTCGATTGGCGCGATCCTGTATCGCGCGGTGCTGGGGGCGCCGCCGTACCAGCGGCCGCCGGAGGAGCTGCCGGCGGAGTTGCGGGCCATCGTGATGCGGTGTCTGCATCGGGAGCCGGAGCGGCGCTATCAAGATGTGCGCGGGCTGCTGGCGGCGCTGGGGGGCAGCAAGGCGGCGGCGGGGGCCGAGGTTGCGGCGGAGGGCGAGCCAGTGCGGGGGCCGCGAGGGCGGGGGCGCTGGGTGGTGATGCGGGTGGTGAGCTTGGTCGCGCTGGGGGCGGCACGGGAGGGGGGCCCGGGGTGACGGCCGGGACGCCAC
>Ga0154020_10002012_pt1 | contig 24882 bp, 9 predicted proteins | sample Klosneuvirus_201_FD_109709 | JGI IMG/M metagenome (GOLD analysis project Ga0154020, IMG submission 109709) | Active sludge microbial communities from wastewater, Klosterneuburg, Austria - Klosneuvirus_20160825_MG | ecosystem: Engineered > WWTP > Aerobic digester > Activated sludge | place...
CCCGCCGCTGCTCACGAGCGGGCGAATGTTCAGCAAATAGGGCTGATCCAATTGCAGGATGGTAGCATCGGCGCCAGCCGAGTCGGTTTTGACCCAAAAAGAGATGCTCCACGGGGCGCCGGCAGCCGGCATAAAACCCGCTGCGCTGGTGTCGCGGTACAAGGCGCCGTCGTCAAAGCCGAACATGGCTGAAAACCCTTGCAGGGGCGTGAGGGATATGAGGGTGTTCGGCACGGGGTTGCCGTTTGGCGTCTGTACCCAGCCGGTGACCACACCATTGGGCACCTGAAAGCCGATGGCTTTGCCGGGTTGCCCTTCGCCGTAAATGTTGATGCCGCGCACCTGGTAGTTGTACGGGCGCCCGGCTATGACGTTGAAGTCGTTGTAGTTGCGGGTCTTGCTGTCCACGGCAGCGAGAAACACGCCGTCGCGGAAGATTTTGAACCCCTGGTTGGGAAACGGCCCCAGGGGGTTGTTGGACCAGGTCAACTGGATGCGGTCGAGTAGTTCGCCCTGGCTGGCGGTGACCAGCGGCGGCAGCGGCGCCACCAGGAAACTGGTCCAGTAGCCGTAGTACGAACTGCTGTCCGTGCCCTGCGCCAGGCCGACGACCATCTGGCCGATGGTCAGTTTGGTGCGGCGGCTCAGGTTTTTCATTTTGGTGCCGCTACCGTAGTTGATAAAAGCAGCAGTAGGGCGGACGGGGTCGGTGCCGGAAGAAAAGCAAGCGCCATCTTGTTGCTGGGTCTGCCCATGCAGGCCGACTCCGAGGCCGAGCAAGACAAGAAGCGCGGTGATATACCGTACAAGTATTATATTTTTCATGAAACGAGGTGTTGAATGGAAGAAAAAAGTGGCCGCTCCGCTTTGTCATTCTGTAAGAACCCGTCCGCTCTACGGACGAATGCGCGAGCGGCACAACGTAGAGCGGACGGGTTCCTGCGGAATGACAAACGTGGCGCGGACGGATTCCTGCGGAGTGACAAAAGGGTTCGGATCGTCGAAATCCGTTTACCGGTTCCCCGTCACCGCCTCCATCGCCTGCACGCGTTTGGACAGGGCGTTCAGTTGCGCGCTGAATTCCGTTTGACTGGATTGCAGTTTGGCGCGCAGGGCGGCGTTTTCAGCTTCGAGCCGCTCCACTTTTTGGGCCAGTTCCTGCGTGGCGGAAATGTTGAGCGTGGAAAGCGCCTCGTAGTCCACCGAGTGAAAATCGTTCACTTCGCGGCCATAGACAAACGTCAATCCCTCCCACTTTTCCGGAACGCTGAACCCTTCGGCATCTGCGGCCAGCACCTCCAAGATTTTCTTTTCCTTGCCCAGCATCAGTTGCACCTTCTCGCCGGCTTTCAGGTTGTTTTTGATTTCGACACGCCCGCCTTTGATCGGGGCATACTGGTAAATATCCGGCACCACATCGGTTGACAACATAACGGCCTCGGGATAAACCTGCGCTACTTCCTGAGCGATGACCTTTTTGTGTACTTTATTCCCTTTCGCTTTTTGATCAATGTAGGTGTAATCCGTGATTTTGATCTTGTTCAACAAATTCAGGTCGTTGGCGCGATTGGATTGGCCGATAACGTTTTTAATACGGGCATCCGAGAACATAAAAAATCCTGAAGATATCACAGGGCCATTGGCATATATTGAAACACCATACCCGTTCGGCAACAGAAAGGGCAGCCACAAAGCTTGTGAAGCGAGATATGTGGTACTAAGAATTGGAGTTACAAAGTCGGCGATGTCTAAGGCGGTTGGTTCTACTGTTAATGTTGCGCGGTTTGGTCCGCTCCCCCCCAGATTGGTTCTGCCATTTACCAACAAATTGTTGGACACTTGCACGTTGCCCACATCAAAAACGTGCCCAGCCGAAGCGCGGTAGTAGTTTTTGTTGTCGTCCCAGGCATGGAAGCGGGGACTCCCGGTGGTATAAATGGAGGCCTTGTTTTCGGTGCCGTCAAAGAACAAGCCGGTGCCGGTGGCGCCGTATCCAAAACCGCCTAAGGAATTCACCCGGCCGTTGGTGGCGATATCGTTGTTGAACAGCGTAGCCCCAGAGACAACGTTTGTGCCGCTGATTCCGATCGAAAGCCGGTCGGCGCCGTTGAACTTGAGTTTGGCATCGCCGCTTTCCCAGAACATACCCGAGGTAGGGCTGCTCTTGAACTTATAACTGTCGGACAAGACACCGTCAACAGTTATGTTGCCGGCGCCGGCTATGACGTTACTCCCGCCCAACAGGCCCATCGCATACGGCGCGGCAGTCAGTCTGGGACGAGGCAGCAGCTCCGAAGAACCGAAGTTGACGCCGAGGTAATAAACCTCCGCGAAAGTGGCCGAGGGGCCAAAGGGGGTGGTCAGGCCCAGAATGGTGCTGTACACGCCGCCGGTGGTTTCCACCATCAGGTCTTCCTCGTGGACCTTGTCGGCAGGGTTGGTGCTCGAGGGGTCTTTCCAGAGGCGGAACTTGAGGGTGTAGGTAGCATCGTCCACGGCGGTTCCGTCGGATTTGGTGAGTACGCCCTGCACGGAAAGGGTGCCCAATTGGGCATACACCCCTGCAGCGCACACGGTGAGCAAAAGCGTCAGAAGAAGTTTAGAGAAGGAGTGAACTACAGAGGCGAAATTTTTCATGAGTACAAAGTTGTAAAAGTGATTGCTGATATATTCTTGATTAAATGAGTTTCATTGTGAAAGCCCTGATTAAACCACAAACATACGACTGTACCTCAAGGCATCAGATCAAAATCCGGTACGAATTGCAGCGGTATGCAGCAAGGGCCACATTTTGGAGTACGAAGTTGGAACTTCAAGGTATCAAGGGCAAATTATTCCAGTAACGGGGCCGGTCAAGGCAGCCAATTCGTGGATTTGTTCAGGGAGTCGGGTGGCTGTCGGAAGTATGAGGAGCCCGTTCTGCAACAAAACGTAACAGTTGGGGAATTGTAAACGGTTTGTACAAAACGGGCCATTTGGCCGCGCCGCTATTGGAATCGGGATTGTCTTGCTGCCAGGTGCCGGTCACGATCAAGGGCCATATTCCGAAATGTCGGTACAGCATATCCGCAAACGCGACTCCTTCCTTGTCAGGCATTTTTCCGGTATTCAGCAGGGCTATTTCTGGCTTGTTCCGGCTACAAAGCATTATGGCTTCCTGGATGCAGGAAGCGACCAGCACTTGCGCCCCGGCACGTTGCAGGCTCTCCTGCATGGCGCTCGCGATGACAGGCTCGTCCTCAACGATCAAAATAGTAGCGGGTAACGGACCCATGCCGTGCAAGTTCGTGCATACGATCTGTCGCCGCCGGTATTGTCAGGCAACCCGGCTCTTTGGCCTGTGCAGCACATCCGTTATTCAGGGAAAACTTCAGGCCAATTGAAAATTGGCGAATTCGATCAGCGTGGAAAACCCGGTCGGAGAGGCCTGAACCTGTGGTGTGCCTTTCAGTTTTTTGCTCAGCATTTGCACCAGGTTGGTACCGAAAGCCGTGCTGCCTGTTTTTGTTGCATTCTTTGTCGTACTGCCCGTGCCGTTATCGGCTACTTTCAGGCACAGTTTCCCGGCTTCGTTTTTCCACAAAGCGATGTCAATGAAGCCGCTGCGACCGTCCGGGAAAGCGTACTTGAGCGAATTGGTGACTAATTCGTTGACGATCAGGCCAAGCGGCACGGCGGTATCCACGTCGAGCCGAAGGGATTGCACCTCGTAGCGGATTTGAATCGCATCGTCGTGTTTCCCGAAGGAGTCGAGCAGCGTGGCGCCGAGTTGCTGGAGGTACTCGGGCATATCCACTGCGGCGACATTGGCGCCCACGTACAGTTTTTGGTGGATCAGCCCCATGGCATCCACCCGGTTTTGGCCCTCGCGCACGGCATCGAGGGCCGCCTCGTCGGTGATCTGCCGGCTTTGCAGGTACAACAAACTCGAAATGATCTGGAGGTTGTTTTTCACCCGGTGGTGGATTTCCTTGATGAGGACTTCTTTTTCGGCGTTGCGCCGACGGAGTTGCCGGGCCAAGCCAAAGAGCAAGCCTCCGCCGGCCAGGGCCAACGCCAGCAGGGCCGCAGTCAGCCAGAAGCGGATGCGCACATCGCGCAGGGCCTGCTCCTGCAAGGCAATAGTAGCCTCCTTTTTTTCGGTTTCGTAGCGGGTTTCCAATTCAGCGATATGCTGGGCACGCTGGATATTCAGCACACTATCGTGGTGCTGTACATACTGGCGTAACACCTGTATGGCAGCACTGGTATTGCCCATGTTTTCGAGTATGGCGGATTCGATACTAAGCATTTCCTGGTACTCAAAATCGCGACCGAGAGCGGCTGCGAACTGGCGGGCTTCCCGCGCATACCGAAGGGCCGATTCGTACTGCTTCAGGTTGAAGCCGTTGGTCGCCATGTTGATATAGGCTCCCATGATCCGGATTGAGTCTTGCGATTTTTGGGCAGTTTTCAGGGCTTGCAAAAACAGCGGGGTGGCCAAAGTGTATTGCCCCTGGGCTTCGTAAATGTTGCCCAATTTGGAGCGGGCAAAGGCGGCTTTGTCTTCTTTCCCGACTGCCTCGAACAAGGCAGCACTTCGATTGAACCAATAGGAACAGGAGTCGGTCTTTTCAAGCAAAAAAGCCATAACACCTGCCATGATGCAGATGTTGGCGGTTTGAAGGGTATCATTTGCCAATTCGGCGTAACGAAGTGCCTTGCGGATCTGCTCTTCGGCCTTTTGGTTGTTTTGCTGGCGTTGGTTGATAAGCCCCATGTTATAGTAAATGTTGGCCAACGAACGTTTGTCGTCCAATTTCTCAGCCCGGCGCAGGGCCTGTAAGTACAGACTCATGCTGGAGTCCGGGTAACCGGTAGTCACCAATTCCGAAGCAGCATGCAATATACTGTCCAGACGGGCATCTTGTTGAGCGTGTAGCATGCTGATAACCGAGAAAAAAAAGGCGAGCAGCAAGAGGCGTAGGGAGGTATTTGATGCCATCATATTCGTTGTAACCGGGCAATAATGTCGTTTCGGGATGTTTTGTTTATCGGTATTTGCTTTTTTCCGATGTGTACACTCATGTCGCCGATTTCCTCCACATGGGTCAGGTTGACGATGTATGACCGGTGCACACGCATCAGTCCGGGCAACTCGGCCAAGGTTTCGCCAATTTGCTTGAGGGTTTGGGTAATCAGAATTTCTTTCCCGGGTGTCACGAGCCGGCAGTAGTAGTCGTCGGCTTCCAGCCACAGGATATCGCGCAGAAACAGCCGTACCAGCCGGTCTTTGGATTTGATGAAAATGCGGTCTTGAAACAGGTACGTATGCCCGGTTTCCGGTGAGGCCGATGCAGCGGGAGGGTTTTTGGAGGCCTGGCCGATTGCCAGTTCGATGGCATGTTTCAAGTCTTTGCCCCGGTACGGTTTGCTCAGAAAAGCGGCGGGCATAATTGCTTTGGCTCGGGCAAACGTGGCGTCGTCGCTGTTGCTGGTAAGGAAAATAATCGGGATGTTCTGCTTGCGGGTAATTTGGGTTGCGGTTTCGATGCCGTCCATAGCGCCATCCAATTGGATGTCCATCAGGATCAGGTCGGGCAGGGCGCGTGGGGCCAGTTCCAGGGCTTCTTCACCGCTACTGCATTGCCCTGAAATGTCGTACCCCATATCGATCAGGCGATCAGCGAGATCGGCTGCGATGATCGGTTCATCCTCAACGATGAAAATACGGATGTTGTCCATTTGGGGGGCCAAGGTAGCGGTAAACCTGCACAAAAAATGCGGGGGTGACCAGCGTCACCCCCGCACAATCGAAATATTTGAGTCAATCCAACATCACGGCAGCCGCTGCAGTACTACCTTCTTGCTCACACTGCCCGCCTCCGTTTGCAACCGCACCGTGTACACGCCGCTGCTCAGCCACGCACCGGTATCCGAGCGGCCGTTCCAGGTTGCCACATTGGGGCCGGCAGCCGCCGACAAGGGTCGGCGCACCACCTCGCGGCCTTGTGCATCACTGATCGTCAGCATCACTTCCTCTGCCTTCGGCAAAACGAAGCGTAGGGTTGTTTCCGTCGCAAACGGATTGGGTTGCACATCGAAGCCCAACGTGGCGCTGAAGTCCTCTTCGGCACGCGTCGTGAGCAGTTCAAACGGCACCGGATTCTCCACACTGCCCCGGTGCTCGCCGGGTGCGAAGTACAACGTTTCTGTCAAATCTTGTACCGTGCCGGTAGCGTCGTCATACAATTTGAAACGCATTTGTTCGCCCACACTATTCGCGTATGTCGTCAGGAAAAACAGGTGCGCGTCCAGCGGTTCGATGTAGATCGCCTGCGCCGTCCCGCGTACTTCGCCACCGACAAATGCGCCAAGTTCCATGTCGCTCGTGGTGGCGTTGGCGCCATTGGAGCGGAGTATGCCGATCAGGGTGTTACTGTGTTCGAAGCGGGCTGGGGCTACCGCCCAATGATGAACGATGAATGATGAATGATGAATGTCCGCATCGTCCTCCCCCCGACTTGCGGTTTGGGCTCCCATCAGCGGACTGGGCGGCGGCGGGTAGGTCAGTACCGTCGGATTTGTCAGTCTGATCTGATAGCCGTTGGGCGGCGCCATAAACTTCAGGTTTCCAAGCCAGCGGTAAATCGTATCAGGAGGGACCACGATCTTGGTGTACTCCGCAAAAGCCACCTGGCTTTTAATTACGTCGCCGGGCTGTGCCGCCACCGAGGCGAGGGCATCGTCAATGGCCAGCGAGTAGTTGGGCACATAACCGATCCAGTTCCAGCCGGTCACGAGCGGAATGGGTGTAGCGGCCGGATCAATAGGCGAACCAACCATGCGCAGCGTATCCGGCTGGTCGGCACGGTAGATGTACATGGAGGTGTTGTTCAGATTGGTCAACGGCCCCACCCAGGTACTTCCGCTGTACATGGAGAACGGCCCCTGGCTGCGGAGCAAATCGTTTTCCGGATGTTTGAGCGTAGCCAGTGCTGCGTTCAGGCTGTTGTCCGGGAACGCGAGGTTGAACGAAATCCAGTTCCAACCGAAATTGAACGGCACTTCGCGCAGGAGCAAGCCCCCCGTGTGCACCACTTGTGGGACGGCGTGCGTGCCGATGACGTTGTCGGGCTGGAATGTAAATGGCTCCAGGACAAAACCATAGCGCTGGCATTCCGATGCGTCCCAAACCTCGATGCGGATCGGATCGAGCATATCGTCGGGGTCGCCATAAATGGTCAGGTATGCCAGATAGGTGCCGAGCAAGGGCACATATTGGATGTTGGCGCGGCCGCGCAGTTCGTCGTTGATGTATGCGGCCACGATGTCTTCCGGGTCGGCGGAGAACACACCTTCGATGTTGACCTTGAGTATCATGCCCATCGTGTTTTCGTACAACGTGGCATTGACATAGCCATACGGCGGGCGGCACACGACACGTACGCCGATGGGCAAACCCTCGTCGCCACCCATGAAAAATGGATTTTGCCCCGTTTCGGTGCGCAGCACGATGGAGTCCGACCAGCGGCCAAACGCCAACGAGGAGTCAATGTAGAAATTGACCGGGCGGATTTCATTGGCCGCCAGTGTTCCCTGATCGGGCGAAATGTGTACCCAATCCGGCGCATTCAGGATGCTGAACGGCACGGGATAGCCGCCTCGGTTGTGAATATTGGCCACCGCCGTTTTGTTCTCGTCCTCGTATTTCGTCATGCCGAGGCTGTCGGTCAGCCAGGCCAACTCGTTGCGATCCACGTAAAATTCCCAAACGCCGTTGTTGAATTTGGTGCCGTTGAACACATTGCCGGTCAGATCCTCAATGCCGTGCAGTTCGGCACGCAGGATGCGGTTTTCGAAAAACTCGTTCTGGAAATTTGGATCCAGCACGATTTTGTTCTCAAAACAGGTCATATCAATGTCGATGGGGTCGTTCGTGGTTGCGTCGAAAAGCAACACATTGTCCACCGGGTTCAATTCGTCACAATTGACGTGCTGATTGAACGTGAACGAGATTTCGTCGCCCAGGTGGTACACCCCATCCGACGGCTGTGGCACCCCCACAATGCTGGGCGGTTCACGATCTATGCGGCCTTTGATGATGTCCGAAAAGCCGGGTTTGTCGGCGGCATCGCCGGTGCATACCGCCCAGGCGTGAATTTCGTAGGGGCCGTCTTCCAGACCCGCGGTTTCCCAGAAAAACTGTGTGAACGATGACCCCAACAGCAGCGTGTCCGGACTCGCAGGCGGCGTGGCAAAGCCCGACCAGTTGGGGTTGTAGGCATCAAAAAGGCCTGCCGGAGTCGGCAAGTTTATCCAGGCGCCATCGCCGTCGGAGCGGCGGTATTGTACGCGGACCAACTGGAAATCGGTGGAATTCAGGTCATAACCTGACACAGTGATACGCCGTATTGTTCCGGGTTGAACCGGGTCGTTGTTGATGACAACCCAGTTTTGCTCCGGCACGTTAATGGCCACTTCGCTGCACGGACGGATGAAGTCCACACCGAGGTATAGCGGGGAGAAGAATTTCGAATCGTTCCCGGAAGAAAGCGCAAGATCGTTCTGGTACTCGCACTCGGAAACCAGCGCCACCAGCAGGCTATCGTATTCGTATTCGATCGGGCCGCGTTCTACGGTCAGGGTGATCGGAATAGACGTACCGTAAGGAATTACATACAGGATAATGTCATTGGTCAGCGGCTCGCCATTCAGTTTGATAACGGCGCCATGCGGGTTGTTCGCGGGAACAGCGGTCAAACCGTACGTCCAGTCTTCGTTGGTGGCACTCAGGTTGCCGAGGTTCATGTTGAAGACAGCCGGTTCGTTGGCAGGCACGTTGATAGCCGTGAACTGGGAACCTTGCCCAAGAGCCAGGTTTGGCGCTTCGCGGTTGGCGGTGCCGGCTTCCCAAGGGCAGGACGATTGGCCGGCTTTGAGGCGGAATACGGGCGTTTTGTATACGGAATCCATCGCTACGTCCACCGTGAAGGCATCTCCCGGATCGTCATCTGCAAAGGCATAGCCGGTTGTTACACCTGTTTCGGTACTCGACCCTCCGGCATCAACGGTATGGCTGGTTTTTTCCAAAACCCGTCCTTTGCCCTCAAATCCATTTCCAAGAATTTTAAACGAAAATTCCTTTTCAATTTTCAACTCGTTGTTGACGTACTCCTCCACGCTATTGCTTCCGGAAGTATCGCTCGTGGCTGAATACTCATACTGGACGCCCGCATCGAAGGAGATGTTCTGCATGAATTTTGCCCGTTCTTTCAAATCCGCATTGTATTGCAAAATGGCCTCCCACCTTCGTCTGGACTCTGCATACCGCAAACTGTCTTCCGACGAAGCAGCCGGGTCATTTTCCAAACTTTCTAAGTAAAACAGCAGGTAATTCCTGATCTGAAACTCCGAATACACAAAGGTTGTAGCAAATGTATCGGGGTTCACTTCCAGGAATGTGGAGTCGCCCGGCACACATCCATCCATATACACTTCATCGGCAAATCCGAAAATAAGGTTGAAGGCTGCTCCGACATACACATCGCCACCGGCGTCACCACCTACAATCGAACTATTGTCGCTGGTGGAAATTTTTTCGGTAAAACTAACGCAGGTTTGAAATGACGAATCCGAAACCCTTTTATACGTGAGTTCCGTATCTACACCGGCCTTGATGGTAGGTTCCGTTTCCGTAATGATCCCAACCCCCAAGGGGGCCACAACGTTGATCACTTTCGTGCCGGTTTGAATATTGAACTCGGCACCCGCACCCGTTTCGACCTCCCCTTTGACGATGGTTGTTTTGCAAGCCTTGGTGTTTTTTTCCAAAAAGGACGAACTTGCGTCCCCAGGCGGATCGCGCAGAATGAGCGTCGGGAACTGCGGCATCAAGGTAGTGAAGGTGTTTTCCTTTTTCACGCTACCGGTCACCACGACTTGTTTGACCAAAGTGGCTTGCCTGCCGGCCAACGAGGTGCCGATAATTTGCAGCGTTTTCAGATACGGCGGCGAAGGGTTCGGGGCGCCCACAATAAATTGGTACTTTTGAATGCGGCTTGGATTGCCCTGTTTGCCCATGATCGAATCGGTGACCTCACCCGCAATACCGTTGATAAAGCGGAAATTAGCCGTATCCAAGGGGCAAATGCCATCATCTATAACCATGTTCATGTTGTCCAGAATCGGTTCATAGTGCTCCGTCAGTTTGACTACGATCAAAACACTACTACCTCGATCGAACACGATGATCTCCGGGTTGCAACCGGGCACAGGGTCGAGGCCGCTGACGACCTCCACCTCCGGCGGCGCAAAATAAATGAAGTCCAAGGAGGTGTCGCGTTCGGTCAAATCCACCGTAGACCCGCCCAAAACCTGAAAAAAGTTCTTGACATCCGGGTTCGAGTGTTCCACTACCGCTACCGTCATTTGTTCCAGAGGGGGCAATTCTTCAAAATCAAATTGCCCATCCGGATACGGCATTTCTTCCACACGCTCGAAACAGCCGTCCACCGATGCCACTTTCACCAGGCAAATCGTACTGGGAGACAGGACAGATTTTTTACACTCTCCTCCGGCTACCTGCACCTGGATCTTGCGCACCGTAATGTCGTTGAACAAGATACCCGCGATGGGATTTACCACATTGGTCACCTCCCAAAATGCAGGCACGAAAAGGTGGTCTTCGAAGACCGGCGCCAGCATGGCTGTTGTGCCGGGATCGAAGTCTATCACAAACTTGCCGGTGGAGTCCGTAAATATCCGGGGGTTGTACGGCGCGCCATTGACCAGAATTTCCACGTTTTTGGCAAAACAATCGGTGTTTTTGTAGCGCACATAACCCGATACCGGAATGGTGGAGCGATCCACAAAATCAACCTGATCTACCGAAGTCACGCTCGGGTTAAGGGTAACTTGCCGGGTGACCGGTGTGAATTCGTGCGGTGAGGTCATCTGCCGGGGAGCAAAAGGCGCCCACTCCGCACCGAAATTTGTGCCGTAGTTCAGCAACACCGAGCCACTGTTGTTCAGGCGATTGCCGTTGCCCTCGTCGAGCGGGAAATAGACCCGCAAGCCGGGTTCTGCCATCACCCGGGGTCGGTATGCGTGCGACAGGATACTGTCCACGATCAGGGTGGTATCATACAGGGCTACTTCGTCTATGAGGCCGCCAAAGTGGTCGGTACGGCTCATGCCGCTGGTGCGGGCGCCGAGGAGCCAGGCGGTGGTCGGGTCCGACCAGTTGCCTGTTACGCCTGTGAACGTTTGGCTACCGAGGGACACACCGTTTTTGTAGGCGGTAATCGTTCGATTGGTGCCGGCGCTGTCTAACGTAAAAGCCAAATGTTGGTAGCCCACGCCGAGCGAGCCGAAGTTGTGTTCCTGCCCGTTGAGGTACAAGACGATATCGCTGGTCAGGCCGTTTTCTTTCAACAGCAGCCTGAAATCGTTGCCGGGCCATGTTTTGGAGAGCAGGCACTGGTCCCCGTCCGGGCCGGCGCTGTTCACCCATAGTTCAAGGGTTGCCTTGGGCGTGACGGAGAAGTCAGGTAATTCTGTGTAGTCTTCGTCGCTGCGCACAAATTTAAGTGCCCTGTACATGTAAAAATCCTTCATCGGGTCGGCCAAAAACGTGGTGCCCGTGCCATAGCTCGCCGATTCGATGCGGTAAAAACCCTCCTGGTTGGTTTTGCCCATGGTGCGCACGTAGGGACGGTCGGCATCGAACGCCGCGCCGCAGAGGTAGAGTTTGTTTCGGCTGATTACGTCAAAGGAGGCGGTACCGAGTTCCTCATCCATTTTCCAGTAATACTTCAGGCCGGGAGTTTGGGAGGATGCCGTTCCCATCAGGGCTTCGCTGAGGTCGAGTTCGTCGAGGCGGCGGTGGTACATGCGGAGTTCGTCCAAATGACCTTCCCAGGCGCCGGCAGCTTCTGTAAACGCGCCGATACGCAAGTCGGATGCAGAGAGTATCGGTGTCAAATCGCCGATTTCCACCAGCACGCCGTCCAGATAAAGCCGGCCTTTGCCGACGGCGTCCATCGTGAGGGCGACGTGGTGCCAGTCATTTTTGGTACTGTCCGGAAACTGGCCCGTAAGCAGCGCGGCACTCGCGTCCGTTTGAGCCACTTCGACGCCTTCGTGTCCGCCGGCACTGGCTATTGGCCGGATGAAAAGCGAGTAGGGATGTAAACTAACGATTCCGGCGCCGACTTCGGCGCTGGTTGTTTTTACCCAAAAAGCCAGTGTCCATTCGCCGTTGTTGAGCGGAATCAGGGTATCTGCTGCACCGTGGTTGGACATAGCGAAGGCGCCGTCAGTGGGGCCGAATTTGGCCGAAAAACCCTGCAAGGGTGTAAGAGTGACAAACGCATCAGGCACAGGCCTGCCGTTTGTAGTTTGTATCCAGCCGGTGACCACGCCGTTGGGTACCTGGAAGCCGATGGCTTTGCCTCCTCCGCCTTCTCCGTAGGCATTGATCCCGCGTACTTCGTAGTTGTATGCCCGCCCGGCAATGACGTTGAAGTCGTTGTAGGTGCGGACATTTTGGCCGACATACGCGAGGAAAAAGCCATCGCGGTAAATATTAAACCCCTGGGTAGGGAAAGACCCGAGGACATTGATTTGCCAGGACAACTGAATACGGTCGAGCAATTCGCCCTGTGTGGCCAGGACGGTGGCTGCAAGCGGGGGGATCAGCAAACGCGACCAGAAACCGGTATAGGAGTTGAAGGTTTGCGAAATGCCCACGCCGACGGAGGTTTCTCCAACGGAGTAACTCGACCGGCTTTGGAAGGAATAGGCATCTATGACGCTGCCGTAGTTGAAAAATATTTCACCATCCACATACTGGTTATCGACCACCGTGCAGTCAATGACCTGCTGTGCAAAAATCGGAACTACTACGCAGCTGCAACAAAGCAGCATGGCGTAGATTGATATTCTTTTTAACATGATCAATCAACGTTTAAAGTTTTTTAAGAAAAGCGTGCCGTTGCTCGCCCGTTAATTGATCCGTATGTACACCCAGAGATTCAGGTTTTTAGGGCGAGTTTCGGTGCCTCCGGTATTGTTGATGGTATGTGTATGCGCACCTTCGGTGCTTACACTTCCGCCAAATCCTGTAATATCTCTGTTTTGATTAGGATTGTTTGTCCACTCATTATAACTACCGCCGGTACCTTCGTCATCGCCTTCATAGCCCAATCTGATTGTGTGCGTGTGATCACCGGCAGTTCCCATCGTGTGGTTGTGGCTCTCCAGATCATCTTGTTGAATGGTAGCGATTGTCGAAGCCGACGTTCGGGCCGGGTCATTGTCGGCCCCGCCGCTAAACTCCTGTGCCCGGAAGAACAATCCACCGGCGTCGGGTAGAGCCGTCCAGCCTTTGATGACACGCAAGGAATCGCCTGTGGCCAATGCACGGCCATCCATGGGCACCCAGCAGTCCCCGTTTCTGGAAACGAATTCGGCAGGGCTCAAAACGGAGTATTTCACATCGCCTACTGCGCCGGAGCACACGACCTTCTGTGCAACGTTTACGGAAAAGGCATACGGCGCGTAGGCCAGTTGGTTGCGCGGCACCAATTCATACGTACCAACTTTGACGCCCAGGTAAAGGGTTTGAGCAAAGTGCGCGGGAACTAATGGCGTCACACTCCCCAGATAGTGGCTGTAAATACCACCCACTACGTCCACAATGGCCGTTTCTTCCCAAAGCGGCATACCGCCCGAGGGCACATTGTACAGCCTGAAGGTAATTTCTTGCTGGCCATCGGATGCCGGCGTGCCGTTGGCCGATTTCAGCGTACCCTGGACACTGATCCTTGGGGCTTGTGCCTGGAGGTTTATGGTGTACGCCATCAGCGCAAACACAAGAAATGCTTGCGCAACAAATGCGCCCAGCGAAAACGTACTAAAGCAGGAAGGTGTAAATTTTTTCATGAGCAGGATAGATTGAATACTGAGAGAGTAGTTGTAAATGCAGGAGATTATTCGCGTTTCCGTAGCCGCTGCCGTTCTGTGGAAATATCTTACAGGCCAAAAAAAAACACTACCTACTTTGATGCGACAAATGTAATGTTATGCAAGGCATCATTTCCGCCAAAAAAGGCACATAATCAGACATGAAGTCGTCAAATGGCAGTTAGCAACATGGCATTTTTAAAAAAAAGTGCGGGGGCGACGAATGTCACCCCCGCATTGTGCGCCGAAACTCCGTTCCGGAAAATCCGCATCCGGTATCTGCGGAACGGAGTTCCGCAGCACAAGCTGTTACGGAAGCCGCTGCAACACTACCTTCTTGCTTACATTGCCTGTCTCTGTCTGAAGCCGCACCGTGTACACCCCGCTACTCAGCCACGAACCCGTATCCGAGCGGCCGTTCCAGGTGGCCACATTCGGGCCGGCAGCCGCCGAAATCGGCTTACGCACCACCTCGCGGCCCTGTGCGTCGCTGATCGTGAGCAGCACGTCCTCAGCCTTCGGCAAATTGAACCGCAGGGTTGTTTCCGAGGCAAACGGATTGGGCTGCACATCGAAGCCCACCGTGGTACCGAAGTCCTCTTCGGTACTCGTCACGAGCCATTCGAACGGCACCGGATTTTCGATGCTGCCCTGGTGCTGGTTCGGCGAGAAGTACATCGTTTCCGTCAGGTCGCGCACTGACCCGTCTGCATCGTTGTACAACTTGAATCGCAGCAACTCGCCGGGCGTGTTGGCATACATGGTCAGAAAGAACAAGTGCGCATCCAGCGGCTCAATATAAATGGCCTGCGCAGTACCCCGCACTTCGTTGCCGACAAACACACCCAGTTCCATATCGCTCGTGGTGGCATTCAGGCCATTGGAGCGGATCATGCCGATGAGGGTGTTGCTGTGTTCGAATTGCGTCGGGTTTACCGTCCAATGTGTGGGTACTGGTGCATCATTGTCGCCACGTGCTTCAGCTCCATTCGAACCAAAAGGCGTGGACGGTGGCGGATACGTCAGCGTACCTGCCTGGGCCAGTTTGATCTGATAACCATTGGGTGGTGACATGTATTTCAGGCTACCGATCCAGCCGAAGGTCGGGTTCAGGTACTGGGCAAAAGCATACTGGCTTTTAGCCACGTCGCCGTATTGTGCCGGCAAAGAAGCCAGTGCGTCGTTGATTGGCAGCGAGTAGTTTGGAATATACCCGACCCAGTTCCAGCCGGCCACTACCGGGATATTCGTAGTCAGTGGATCAATCGGCGTGCCTTGCATTCGCAGGGTATCCGGCATGTCCGTACGGTGGATATACATGGTAGTATTGCTCAGATTGGCCAAGGATCCGAACCAGCCGCTGTTGTATTCCGAAAACGCCGCCTGCCCACGAATCAGGTTGCCGTCGGGGTGCTTGAGCGAAGCGAGCGCCGCATTCAGGCTGTTGTCCGGAAACGCCAGGTTGAACGACAGCCAGTTCCAGCCGTATTTAAATGGAATTTCGCGCATCAATAGCCCGGAGGTATGCACCACTTGCGGATTGTCGGTGATGCCGATTACATTGTCGGGCTGGAAAGTAAATGCTTCCACCACAGAGCCATAGCGCTGGCAGGCAGAGGCGTCCCAAATCTCGATGCGCACTGGTTTGAGCATATCGCTCGGGTTGCCATATACATTCAGGTAAACCAAATAGGTACCCAATTGCGGGATGTACCGAACGTTGGCATAGCCGCGCAACTCATCGTCCATGTATGCTGCCGCAATGTCTTCCACATCCGTCGAGAAGGCGCCCTCAATGTTGAGTTTGAGCACCATACTCATGGAGTTCTCATACAAATCGGGGTTGAACGTACTATACGGCGGACGACATACCACGCGCGCACCCAATGGCAGCGGTTCGTCTCCACCCATAAAAAATGGGTTTTGCCCTGTTTCGGTGCGGAGTACAATTGTATCCGACCAGTTTCCGAAAGACAAATCAGGATCTATGGTGAAACTGATCGCCCGTATCTCATTGGGCGCCAGCGTGCCTTGATTGGGCACAACATGTACCCAGTCCGGCGCACCATGAATCGTGAACGGAACCGGATACCCGCCGCGGTTGTGGATATTGGCGGTGCCGGTTTTGGCCTCGTCGTCGAATTTGGTGATACCGAGGCTATCGGTCAGCCAGGCCAGTTCGTTGCGGTCCACAAAGAACTCCCAAACGCCACTATTGAATTTGGTGCCGTTGAACGAGTTGCCCACGAGGTCTTCGATGTCACTTAGTTCGGCACGCAGGATTAGGTTTTCCAAAAACTTGTTGGCGACGCTCGGGCTTGGATCAATGACGATTTTGTTCTCGAAGCACGTCATGTTGATGTCTAGCAACGTATTGGTCACCGTATTGTAGAGTTCCACTTTGCCAACAGGCGGGACAAGTTTGTCGCAGTTGATATGCTGGTTGAACGTAAACGAAATTTCATCACCTACCTGATAAACACCATCCGATGGTTGCGGCAAGCCCACGATTTTGGGTGGCTCGCGGTCTATCCGGCCTTTGATGATGTCGGAGAACCCGGGTTTGTCATTGGCATCGCCCGTACATACCGCCCAAGCATGCACCTCGTAGGGGCCGTCGCCCAAGCCATCCGTTTCCCAGAAATACTGGGTAAATGATGGGCCAAGGGTATTGGCCTGTTCGGTGGGCGTCAGGGTCGAAAAACCGGACCAGTTCGGGTTATAACGTTCGTGCGGAAGCCCCCCCGGGCCGGTGATGTTGATCCATGCCCCATCGCCGTCGGTGCGGCGGTACTGCACGCGCACCAATTGGAAATCGGTGGAATTCAGATCGTAGCCAGATACGGTGATGCGCCGGATCGTTCCGGGCTGAATCGGGTCGTCGTTGAGCACCACCCAGTTCTGCTCCGGCGTAGTGACAGCCACTTCGCTGCACGGGCGGATAAAGTCCACACCGAGGTAAATCCCCGAGAAAAATTTCGGATCCCCGGCAAGCGGTAGTGATAGGGCAAAATTGCGATCCATTTCACACTCGGATACCAAAGCAACCAACAGGCTGTCATATTCGTACGCCACCGGCCCGCGCTCTACCGTGAGGGTTACGGGAGTGGAGGTGTTATACGGTACGATATACTTGACGGTCTTGTTGTTCAGGTATTCCCCGTTAAGCCGTATCAGGGCACCGTCCGGGTTGTTCGATGCGACAGCGGTAAATCCGTAGGTCCAGTCTTCGTTCGTAGCGCTCAGGTTGCCGAGGTTAAAGTTGAACACTGCCGGCTCTGTGGACGGCACGTTGACCGCTTTGAACTGCGAACCTAGTGCGAGCTGGAGGTTAGGCGCTTCGCGGTTGGCCGTTCCGGGTTCCCATGGGCAAGAGGACTGCCCGGCTTTGATCTTAAACACGGGAGTTTTGTATACGGAGTCCTTCGACACATCTACCGTAAACATGTCGCCCGGATCGTTGTCCTTGAGCGAGTAACCGATTGTGACACCTCTTTCGTTGGAATCACCCCCGGCATCCACGGTATTACTGGTCTTGGTGATCAGTTTCACTTTGCCCTCAAAACCTACTTTTTTGATCTCAAAACCAAACCCTGTCCCGATCGAGAACTCACTGTTGACATAGTTTTCGACTGTATTGCCGCCGGAAGTGTCGCTGGTTTCGGAATACTCGTACTGCACCCCGGAATCGAACGAGATATTTCGGACAAATTTGGCGCTGTCCTTCAGGATATTGTTCCGGAGCAGAATAGAATCCCATCGGACAATGGATTCCAGACAACGTACAACAGTTGCTGAGTCTGTTCCAGGATCGGCTGCCACTTTTGCCAGGTAGTTCTTCATGTAATTCTGAATCTGAAATTCGGAGTACATGTATGTAGTGGCAAAAGTACCCGGATCCACACTTATGATCTGTTTGACGGTGGGGGTACAGGTATCAAACGTCACTTCATCGGCAAACCCGAAAATAAGGTTGATGGCTTCGCCAACAAACACGTCGCCACCGCGGGCGCCGCCGACGATCAACTCCCCGTCGCTGGTGGAAATCTTGTTACTGAAACTGGTACAGGTTTGAAACGTACTGTCGGAAACCCGCTTGTATGTAACCTGGGCTTCTGTGGAGACCAATACTTTAGGCTCAATTTCCTCGATCACACCTATGCCAAGCGGCGCCAGTACGAGCGTGATTTTTGGGCCTACTTTTACGTCCAGCGTGGCTCCCACCCCAACCTCAAATTCGCCTTTGATCGTGGTGGTTTTGCAAATCTTTTCGTTTTTTTCCAAGAAGGACGAACTGCCGTCGCCGGGTGGGTCGCGCAGGATAATGGTCGGGATCTCGGGCATCATGGTAGTGAAGGTGTTTTCCTTTTTCCGGATACCTGTCACCACTGCCTGTTTCACCAAAGACCCTGTTCTGCCGGCCAACGATGTGCCCAGTATTTGCAGCGTTTTAATAAATGGCGGCGAAGGGTTCGGCTCGCCTACCTGGAATTTATATTTCAGCGTAGTGCCCGACATGGTCGTGTCGAATACCTCGTCTGAAAAACCATTGATAAAACGGAAATTGGCTGTATCCAACGGACAAAGCCCTTCGTCCAGCACTACATTCATATTGTCCACAATCGGGACATACCGCTCGACCAAGGAAACGGTCAGCGTAACGTTCTCGCCCTGATCCAGCACAATAAGCGGCGGACTACAGCCTGGGATGGTATCCAAACCGCTGTTAATGGTGACTTCCGGTGGCGCGAAGTAGATAAAATCAATAATCGTATCGGTTTTCGTCAAGTTCACCGTGGCACCGCCCAACACTTGGTAGAACGATTTGACATCCGGATCAGAGTGCTCCACCACGGCTACCGTCAGGCTTTCCAACGGCGGCAATTCATCGAATTCATATTCGCCCTCCTGATTGTCCAGGATAATCTGACGTTCGAGACAGCCATCCACCGAACGCACTTTGACGACGCACACGGTGCCTGTGCCCGTGCCCGGCGGCGCCTCAATGACGGACTTTTTACATTCCCCGCCGGCTACAACCCCTTTGACTTTGCGGGTGGTGATGTCGTTAAACAGGATACCGGCGATGGGACTGACCACATTGGTCACTTCCCAAAAGGCGGGCACGAAAAAGTGGTCTTCAAACACCGGAGTGAGCTCCGCCGTAGTTCCCGGGTCGAAATCAATAATAAATTTACCCGTAGAATCAGTGAAAATACGCGGAGAGAAAGAAGCGCCATTGACCAAAATTTCCACATTCTGGGCAAAACAGTCGGTATTTTTATACCGCACATAGCCGGATACCGGCACGGTGCTGCGGTCCGTGAAATCCACTTGGTCCACCGACGTCACGCTCGGGTTGAGCGTCACCTGGCGAGTGACGGGTGTGAATTCGTGTGGTGAAGATTTCTGCCTGGCCGCGAAGGGCGACCACTCAGCTCCGTTGTTGGTACCATAAGGCAGCAATACCGAGCCGCTGTTGTTCAGGCGGTTGCCGTTGCCCTCGTCCAGCGAAAAATAGACGCGAAGGCCTTTTTCCGACATCTCGCGTCCGTTCTGGAAGTGGTTGAGTATGCTGGCTGTGTTCAGCGTGGTGTCGTACAAGGCTACCTCGTCTATCAGGCCGCCATAGTAGTCTGTACGGCTCATGCCGCTGGTGCGCGCGCCGAGCAGCCAGTTGCCAGTTGGATCAGACCAGTTGCCGGTTACCCCCGAGAAAATATGGTTGCCAAGCAAAACACCATTTTTGTAGGCGGTCACCAGCAATTCATTGTCGGTAGTGGTCGTGTCCAGCGTAAAGGCCAAATGCTGGTAGCCCACGCCCAGCGAGCCGAAGTTGTGCTCCTGGCCATTGACGTAAAACCAGATATTGTTGTTCAGTCCACTCTGCTTGATCAACAGCCGGAAGTCATTGGAGGGCCAGGTTTTGGAAATCAGGCACTGATCGCCATCCGGGCCGGCGCTGTTTACCCACAGTTCGAGTGTTGCTTTGGGTGTTACGGAGAAATCGGGAAGCGTCGCGTAATCCTGCGAGTCGCGCACAAACTTGAGCGTCCGGTACATGTAAAAATCCTTCATCGGGTCGGCCAAAAACGTGGTACCCGTACCGTAGCTCGCCGATTCGATCCGGTAGAAACCCTGTTCGTTGGTTTTCCCCATCGTGCGCACATACGGGCGGTCCGAATTGAAAGCCGCACCGCAGAAGTAGAGTTTGTTCCGGCGAACTACATCGAAGGAACCCGTCCCGAGTTCCTCGTCCATTTTCCAGTAAAACTGCAAACCTGCTGTGAGGGAAGAAGCCGTACCCATCTTGACTTCTCCAAGATCGAGTTCGTCGAGGCGGCGGTGATAGACGCGCACTTCATCCAGCCGGCCCTGCCAGGTTCCGGCGGCCTCTGTACGTGCGCCGAGGCGCAGTTCCTCGGCCGAGGGCACCGGCGGCAGGTCGGCGATTTCGACCAGAGCACCGTCCACATAAAGCCTGCCTTTGCCGTCGGCGTCAATTGTGAGCGCGACGTGGTGCCAGTCATTTTTGGTGCCGTCCGGGAATTGGGCAGTCAGCAGCGCCGCGCTCGCATCGGTTTGCGCAACAACGATACCCTCGTGGCCGCCCGCACTGGCTATTGGCCGCACGATAAGCGGGAAGGGGTGCAAACTCACAATCCCGGCATTGGCTGTGGCACTGGTGGTTTTTACCCAAAAAGCCAGCGTCCATTCGCCGTTGGCGGCCGGAAGAAAACTTTCGGCAGTACTCGTATCGGCCAGAGCAAAAGCCCCGTCGGTGATGCCAAACTTGGCCGAAAAACCCTGCAAGGGGGTGAGGGTAACCAAGGCATCTGGTACCGGGCGTCCGCTGGGTGTTTGGATCCAGCCGGTGACCACACCATTTGGTACCTGAAACCCGATTGCTATGCCCGGAAAGCCTTCGCCAAAATTATTGACGGCGCGTACCTCGTATTTGTAGGCGCGTCCTGCAATGACGTTGAAGTCGTTGTAGTTGCGGGTTTTATCATCCACCAGCGCCAGAAATACATCGTCGCGGTAGATTTTATAGCCTTCGCTGGCCAAGGCGCCGAGCGGGTTGATGTCCCAGGACAGCTGGATGCGATCGAGTAACTCGCCTTGCGTGGCTATGACGATCGGTGCCAGCGGCGGCACTAAAAAACGTGCCCAAAAACCAAGCGTAGTGCTTCTGGTCGGCGAGGTGGCGATGCCTGCCACAGGTTGCCCCAAGGAATAGCTCGAACGCCGATTGACGGAATATGCGTCGGTGGCACTACCATAGTTGAAGAACACCTCACCTTGGGTAATCTGCGCGTCCACCGGGGCGCATGCAGCGTCTTGTTGAGCCGTAGCAGGAATGAAGGAGAGTACGCCGAAGAAGAATAGGGCATACGTGTATAGTCTGGTGTACATACTTGATCAGTTTAAACGTGTGAGAAAAGCAGGAATCGTCACATGGTCAATTGATCCGTATGTATGTCCAAAAGTTCAGGTTTTTGGGGCGGGTTTCGTTACCACCGGTATTGTCTATTGTATGGGTATGGCTTCCTGCCGAAAACGTGGAGGCACTCGTATCGTCCATAGAACCGTCTGCACCTAACTCATAACTCAAACCAGCAGCAGCGGCACCGGTTAGATACCCGCGCGTTCCCATAGAATGGCTGTGGCTGCCGGCGCTTTGCATCGTGTGGTTGTGGCTTCTCGTCTCGTCATTTTGCACCGTAGCGATCGTAGAGCCCGATGTTCGGGCAGGGTCTACATCAGGGCCACCACTAAATTCTTGAGACCGGAGAAAGTACCCTCCGGCATTCGGCACATTGGTCAACCCGGTGAGGATGCGCAGTTGGTCGCTGACCGCCAGAGCGCGTCCATCCATCGGCACCCAGCAGGCGCCATTGACGGCCGCAAACTGTGTCGGGTCCAGGATGGAGTATTTCACATCGCCGACAGCGCCGGAGCACACTACCTTCTGTGAAAAGGCAACGGAAAGGGCATAGGGGGCGTATGACAGTTCGGTGCGAGGGGTCAGTTCGTATGAGCCGATGCGCACTCCGAGGTAAAGGGTAGTGGCAAAATGAGCAGGGTTCAACGCTGTCACGCTGCCAAGGTAGTGGCTGTAAATGCCGCCAATGACATCCACCGTCGCCGCTTCTTCCCACAAGTGGGTACCACCCATGTCCATGGTGTACAACCTGAACGTAACCGCCTGAGGCCCATCGGGCACCGAGGCGCCCGCAGAGGTTTTCAGGGTGCCCTGGATGCTGATTTTAGGATTTTGAGCAGCAAGTTGTACCGAGCATACACATGCCAGAGCAAACACCATCAGAAATTGAAATGCGCTGCGTGACAGGGAGAAAACGATATATCTTGTAAAATTTTTCATGAGAAAAAACAATTTTAATATTTGAAAAATAGTGTTGTTGGCTGATGTCAATCGTAATGTAAAACCTTCCAAGTTATTGAAACTTGGAAGGTTTCGCCCCGCTTGGTGTTTTCACCAAGCGGCTCTACGCGGGGTTACTTGGTGAAAACACCAAGCAAGGCGAAAACTTCATTCCCGCAATAGTTTGCGCCGTATCACGCTAGTAGCGGCGGTTTTTAACCCGCTGTACACTTCGGCGGGTTAAAAACCGCTGCTACTCACGGTAGCCGTTGCAAAACTACCTTTTTAGTCATACTGCCCGTCGCCATTTTCAACATTACTGTGTACACCCCTGAACTCAGCCACGAGCCCGTATCCGAGCGGCCGTTCCAGGTCGCCGCATTCGGCCCGGCAACTGCCGATACCGGTCGGCGTACCACCTCGCGGCCCTGCGCGTCGCTGATCGTGAGTGTTACTTCCTCCGCCTTCGGCAAAACAAACCGAAGCGCCGTCTCGCTGCTGAACGGGTTGGGCTGCACATCGAAAGCCATTGTGGTGCCGAAGTCCTCTTCGGCACGCGTCGCAAGTAGTTCAAACGGCACCGGATTATCCGCACTGCCCTGGTGTTGGTTGGGAGCGAAATACATCGTCTCCGTCAAATCCTGCACTGTGCCGGTAGCGTCGTCGTACAGTTTGAAGCGCAGCAGTTCGCCCGCCGTATTCGCATAGGTCGTCAGGAAAAACAGGTGTGCATCCAGCGGTTCGATGTAAATCGCCTGCGCAGTGCCGCGCACTTCGCTGCCGGCAAAAGCAGCGAGTTCCATGTTGCTTGTCGTGGCGTTGGCGCCGTTGGCGCGTAGCATAGCAATCAATGTATTGCTGTGTTCGTATTGTGTCGGTTGTACAATCCAGTGGGCCGTACCGGGTGTTTCCGTTTCACCACGCGCCTCCGTCAGGTTTCCGGTGAGCGGACTGGGCGGCGGCGGGTACGTTAGCGTACCGGCTTGGGCCAGTTTGATCTGGTAACCGTTGGGCGGCGACATATACTTCAGGTTGCCCACCCAACCAAAGGCCGGGTTGATGTACTGCGCAAACGAATACTGGCTTTTGACAATGTCGCCGATTTGCGCCGGCAAAGAAGCGAGCGCATCATTGATTGGCAGGGAATAATCGGGTACATACCCGATCCAGTTCCAGCCGGCCACCACCGGGATGTTTGTCGTGAGCGGGTCTATCGGTGTGCCCTGCATGCGCAGCGTATCCGGTACATCGGCCCGGTAGATGTACATCGTGGTGTTGCTCAGGTTACTAAGCGTACCGAACCAACTGCCGACGCTGTACTGGGAGAACGTCGTTTGTCCGCGGATCAGGTCGTTTTCCGGATGCTGTAGTGATGCAAGCCCCGCATTCAGGCTGTTGTCGGGAAATGCCAGATTGAATGAAATCCAGTTCCAACCGTTGCCGAAGGGCACTTCGCGGAGCAACAAACCGCCCGTGTGTATGATTTGCGGATTGATCGGAATACCGATCACGTTATCGGGCTGGAAGGTGAACGGTTCCACCACCGAACCATAGCGTTGGCAGGCAGAAGCATCCCACACTTCGATTCGAATCGGTTTGAGCATGTCCGCCGGATCGCCATGTACGGTCAGGTAAGCCAGATACTGGTTCACCTGCGGCACAAATTGTACCTGGCCGCGACCGCGTATCTGGTCGTCTATGAACGCCACGACGATGTCCTCCGGGTCGGTCGAAAACGTACCCTCAATGTTGACCTTTAGCACCATACTCATGGAGTTTTCGTACTGGCTCAGGTTGACGACAGGGTAGGGCGGCCGGCACACCACCCGAACCCCGATGGGAAGCGGCTCGCTGCCGCCCATGAAAAAGGGATTTTGCCCGTTTTGTGTTTCCAGTACGATAGTATCCGACCAATGGCCAAACGCCAGTGTGGAGTCCACCGTGAAACTCACCGGACGGATTTCGTTTGGCGCCAAAGTCCCTTGATTCGGTGTGACATGTACCCAATCGGGAGCACCCAGGATTTTGAACGGCACCGGGTAGCCGCCCCGATTGTGGATGTTGGCGATGCCGGTTTTGGATTCTTCCTCGAACTTTGTGATGCCGAGGCTGTCGGTAAGCCAGCCAAGTTCGTTGCGGTCCACGAAGAATTCCCAAATGAGTGTGTCGGTTTTATTCCCAATCAGGTCCTGAATACCGCGCAGTTCAGCCCGCACGATGCGGTTTTCAAAGAACTCGTTGTTGAACGTCGGGTCGAAGACGATCTTGTTTTCGTAGCAGGTCACGTTGGCGCCAATCAAGGTGTTTGTGGTGGCATCATACAGGCCTACGTTTCGTTTTAGTCCAATGAAGTCCTGTTTCAACGAGTCGCAATTAACATGCTGGTTGAACGTGAAGGAAATCTCGTCGCCCACATGGAACACCCCGTCCGAGGGTTGCGGAACGCCCACCAGACTCGGTGGCTCGCGATCAATACGACCTTTGATAATCTCGGAAAAGCCGGGTTTGTCGCTGGCATCGCCGGTACATACAGCCCAGGCGTGGATTTC
>Ga0154020_10002013_pt1 | contig 24876 bp, 27 predicted proteins | sample Klosneuvirus_201_FD_109709 | JGI IMG/M metagenome (GOLD analysis project Ga0154020, IMG submission 109709) | Active sludge microbial communities from wastewater, Klosterneuburg, Austria - Klosneuvirus_20160825_MG | ecosystem: Engineered > WWTP > Aerobic digester > Activated sludge | place...
GACCGTATTTGGATCACCGGCCCTGTTGCGTTTCCTCAGTGGGAAACACGATCGCAATTCGTTCAAGGACCCCGACGTGCTCAACGACTTCCTCAAGCTGGACGACCACGACGTGATGGGTGCGGTAAAAGTGTGGAGCGACCATCCCGACACCACCTTGTCCACCTTGGCCAGCGACCTCGTGGAACGCCGCAACCTGCGCATCCGTCTGCAAGAAGAACCGTGGGATCCCGCGCGCATCGCGGACTTAAAGAAACGTGTGGCAGCACACCTGAAGATCGACATCGCCGAGGCGGATCGCTTCGTCCTCCACGGCAGCATCGTCAACAACGCCTACGACCCCAGCAAGGACCGCATTGAACTGAAGTACAAGGACGGAACCCTACGCGACATCGCCGAAGCCAGCGACAACCTGGGCATACAAGCGTTAAGCAAGCCGGTGGAGAAATGGTACTTGGCTTGGCCGAGGTGGTTGGGGGTGTGAAGGGACGGCGATGCAACCGCAGAATGACAAACACAATTGCCTTGAACAGGGCTAAGGTCCAATTTTGGAAGAGCATCAGAACTCCCTCTTATTGACATGACACCCGAACACAAGGCATATCTTGAACTCAACGGCACTGGCAACTTCATACGCCTTGATCTGTATGACCGCACGTATTCAAACGCAGACCTGGATTGGGACAGGGATTGGATCAGATCAAATGTCTCCTTGAAAGCTGGAGGGTTTCAGGGACAGTTCCAAGCTCAACTAAGGACAAGTGACTTCATTCACTTCAAGGTCGAATTGGTTCAGCTATACAGTACGTTGAAGGGCACCGCCACATTTAACACGCTGGAAGAGCAGGTCAAAATATCAGTAGTGGGTGATGGTGTCGGACACATAGTTGCACATTGTCTCGCAATGGACTGCGCAGGAGCGGGGAACAGGCTTTCATTTGAGATCGAACTTGATCAGTCATATCTTCCAGAGGTAATTGGACAACTCGATAGCATTGTCCGTGAATTACATGCCCCTCAGAACTAGGTCCGATCCCTCTAGTTCGCTAGAGTGACCCGCTGGTTAGGAACTATGAACCGCACCTTTATCTTGTGTCGCGGTTGTTAAGGAGATTCAAGAATCTCAAAGCCGTAGACGCAATTCTACTTTTAAACCTCCGCAGGGTGAACCGTGATCGCCCCCTGATTGACAAACCTCCGCCGGTTCTCCGCCTCGGGACCCTGCGGTTTGGCAACCATCATTAGCGATATCTTGGTCATATGGCTATACGAAAGTTGCGTACAAAGTCCGGCGCGGTCTATTTCGCAACCTTCACTTGTTTTCAGTGGCTCCCGCTCTTCGAAATGGTGAACGGATATGATCTGGTGTACAACTGGATGCACCATGCGCATTCAAAAGGGTATGGATTTTTCGGGTACGCGATCATGCCGAACCACGCACACTTCATGATTCGCGTGCCAGAAGATGGAGCGATCAACACGGTTCTCGGTAATGGTAAACGCTTCATCGCCTACGAGATCATCAAAAGGCTTCAAATGGATGGGCGAAATGATATCCTCGATCAATTAGCTGCAGGGCTTCGTCCTTCTGATAGTGCACGCGGCCAGAAGCATCGCGTATTCGCGACTTCAACGGATCTTATAGAATGCTTCAGCGGAAAAATGATCGAGGAAAAGCTGAAGTACATCCATGCAAATCCAGTAAGTAAGAAATGGCACCTCACCCCCGATGCCGTGGAGTACCCACACTCTAGCTTCGCGTTCTACGTGCGGGGAGAGCAACGTGCTGCCCCATTGGTTGCATACCAAGAGTACGGCTTCTTGGATGGGAAGGGTGCGCCTTGGTGACCCTTGAGGACCGGTTACGGCTATCTGAATGGAGCCGCAGGGTCCCGCGGCGGAGACCCGGCGGAGGTTTGTCAGCTATCTTGGATAACTTTCCTTCGGTCTGGAAAAGGTTGAACAAAGAAACACGAATGGAGCCGCAGGGTCCCGACGCGGAGACCCGGCGGAGGTTTGTAATCTTGGATAATTTTCCTTCGATCTGGAAAGGGTTGAACGAAGAAACACGAATGGAACCGCAGGGTCCCGAGGCGGAGACCCGGCGGAGGTTTGTCATCTTCGATAACTTTCCTTCGATCTGGAAAGTGTTGAACAAGGAAACACGAATGGAGCCGCAGGGTCCCGAGGCGGAGACCCGGCGGAGGTTTGTCATGATCGTAATACCTTCACATCATACGGCCAGCGACCATGAGACACTCAAAAGTTCCCTACCTCACCTTACTCCTCTTGTTCGCAGCCGTCCTATCATCCCTACCAACTTTCGCCCAAGACACCACCACCTACAAATTGGACTTCGTTCGCGCCGGTTGGTTCGTTAAGGATAGCCATAGTATGGTGGTCGTGGTCCTGAAGGTGACACCCACCAGCCTGGACTTCGTGCCAGTGTTGAGCTTTAAGTTGAGCTATGACATTGGCGATGGGGAACGATCAATGGCTGTAAGTGATAACCCGGACATTCGCATTACGGTGTACGGCAACGATGTGGAGACCAAGAGCAAGGTCATTCACCGTTTCGTGAAAGACCGGGTGGATCTGGAGAACGAGAAGGACATCCTGCTCCTGCGCTTCGACTTCCGGGATCTTACGCCTGATCGCGTACAGCACATGTGGTTCAAGTATGGCCTATGGGAAGGTGAGAACGACGAGATCAGGCACGAGAAGGAATTCCGGTTCGCGGTGGATGATCTGAGCGAGTAGGTACGAAGCACAATATCTTCACAGCAATGAAGAAGCGAGTAGCACAGGAAACCTTGAATGCCATGCCCGATGAGTTCAGGCTCGATGAACTACTTGAGCGCTTGGTTTTCTCCGAACAAGTGGAAAAAGGGTTGAACGAATTGAATGAAGGCAAGGGCGTTTCGCATGTAAAGGTGATGGCTTCATTCAAGCGCAAAACGCGCAAGTGAAATATTGAAGGTTTATGTCCTTGGCAAAGAGACCGCTGGTTTCGATAGCCGTAGAAATCCGTTTCGCACCTTTAGCCCATGCGAACTGCCGGTTGGGTCCTACTCGCGCTCGTCGTTCTAATGACGGTGGCTTCCTTGTTGAACAAGCAACGGTGGTGGGTGCGCATGTTCGATCTGCCGCGTGCACAGGGGATCTTACTGGGAATAGTTTCCATCGTGCTCTTTGTCCTGAGCGGGCCGTTGAGTGGTGTGGAGTTGAGCGCCCTTGTTATTCTGCTCATCTGCTTGGTGTACCAATCCCACAAGGTATTCCCGTACACTCCGCTATCGCCAGTGATGTCGAAACGCGCGGAGCCGAGATCCAAGGCCGATCGGTTCGCGTTGATCGCCGCCAATGTGCTGGGCCCGAACCGGGATGTTGCCACCTTCCTGCGGATCGTTGAGAAGCATGACCCCGACCTGGTGTTGACCTTGGAATCCGATGCATGGTGGGAAGCAGCATTGGAACCGCTGGAACGAACGCGTCCACATACCGTCAAGATACCGTTGGACAATTTGTACGGCATGCATCTGTTCTCCCGGTTCCCGCTCACGAACACCGAAGTGCGCTACTTGGTTGAGGATGATGTGCCTTCCATTCGCACCAACGTGCTATTACCCTCCGGTGCCAAGGTGCTCGTGCATTGCGTACACCCACGGCCGCCGGCACCCGGAGAGAATTCCACCGCAAAAGAGCGCGATGCGGAACTGCTGCTCGTAGCCCGCGAGATCGAAGAGGCACCCTGCACCACCATCGTTGCCGGCGACTTGAATGATGTGGCGTGGTCCACCACTTCGGATCTGTTCCGAAAGACCAGCGGCCTGCTCGATCCGCGCCGGGGACGTGGTTTCTACAACACCTTCCACGCCAAGATCCCGTTCTTACGTTGGCCGTTGGACCACATCTTCCACAGTTCGGACCTCGCACTGCTGGACCTGGTGCGCCTTCCCGCATTCGGCTCCGACCACTACCCGATGTACATCGCGTTGGAATACCGCCCGTTGAAGGACAACGGCGATAACACCGAAAACCTCGATAGCGACGAAGAGGAAGAAGTGGATGAAAAGATCGAGGAAGGGAAAGAGCACGCGGGCAAGGGGTAATGCTTCGCATAGCTTATGCGACCCTATGTTCGAGAGCAATACTTTGTAGCATGGTAACCGGCGCGGCACTCGTGACTGCTGATCAAGAATTGGTGCGGGCGGATCGTTTGTGATCCGGTGATCAAGATTTGATCAACCCGTCTTCCTTAAAGGACCGTGCGCTTGCTGACAGGGACCAACCCGTTGTTGCCTTTGGGCTTCTCCCCTTTCCTTTGTACGATGAGCACTCAAAGTACCATCCTGATCACCGGTTCCACTAGCGGGTTCGGCGAAGCCACTGCCCGTCTTTTCGCTGCAAACGGTTGGCGGGTGATCATCAACGGACGGCGGCGCGACCGCTTGGAAACGTTGAAGCGCGAGCTCGAAGGCTTGTACGGGACCATTGAGGGCGATACAGTGGCCCATGCCTTGCGCTTCGATGTGCGGGACGCAAACGCGGTGGAACAGGCCATCAGCAGCCTTCCGCAGGAATGGTCCACGATCGATGTGTTGGTGAACAATGCAGGTTTGGCCATGGGCCGTGATCCGATCCAGGACGGCAAGCTGGAGGATTGGGAAGCGATGCTGGACACCAACGTGAAGGGCCTGCTGTACGTGAGCCGCGCGGTGATGCCGGGCATGATCGCGCGGGGCCGTGGGCACATCATCAACCTCGGCAGCACGGCCGGTCGCGAAGTATATCCGCAAGGCAACGTTTACTGCGCGAGCAAACATGCGGTGGACGCGTTAAGCAAGGCCATGCGGTTGGACCTTCTGCCGCACGGCATCAAAGTGACGCAGGTCTCTCCCGGTTTGGCGGAAACGGAGTTCAGCGTGGTGCGCTTCCACGGCGATGTGGAAAAGGCGAAGAAGGTGTACGAAGGCATGAAGCCGTTGGTGGGGGATGATATCGCCCAGCTGATCCTGTTCGCAGTGGGCCAACCGGCGCACGTGTGTATCAACAACCTGGAGGTGACCGCTACGGCGCAGGCGAACAACTACCTTACTCAGCGTGGATCGTAGGCGGACGATCCACGACTGTTCGCTGTACCTTCGGCATATGCGTACACTATTCATGCTCCCCCTGCTGGTTGTGGCCTGTTCTTCGTCATCACCGGTCGATGAAACGAATATCCCTGAACCTACAGTCGACACCATGCCCGAAACACCCGTCGCCATTCACCCGATCCATCATTCGGCCATGGCGCTTGTTTGGAACGGCCACACGGTACTGGTGGATCCGCACGACGGTGCCGAACGTTACGCAGCTTACCCTGCGCCGGAGCTGGTGTTGATCACCGATATCCATGGCGACCACATGGACCCTGCCACCTTGAGCGGTCTTGATCTTTCCAAGGCCAAGATCATTGCACCGAAAGCTGTGGTGGACCAATTGCCGGATGACCTGAAAGCCTTGTGTACGGTAATGGCGAATGGCGAAAGCGGGGAACAATTCGGCATCGGCATCGAAGCCATCCCGATGTACAACATGCCGGACCCTAACGACCCGCGCCACCCGAAAGGACGCGGCAACGGCTACGTGCTCACCTTCGGGAACGAACGCATCTACATCAGTGGCGATACCGAGGACATACCCGAAATGCGCGCGCTCACGAACATCGACGTGGCCTTCGTGTGCATGAACCTGCCGTACACGATGACGGAACAACAAGCGGCCAGCGGAGTGCTCGCCTTCCAACCCAAGGTGGTGTACCCTTATCACTATCGTGGCAAGGATGGCCTTAGCGATGTGGCACTCTTCAAGAAGTTGGTGAACGAAGGCGATCCGAAGATCGACGTGCAGTTGGCGGATTGGTACGCGGAGTGAGTTTGAATCGCACTATGGGGTGCATTGCTCACTGCGACAACGTTTTGCCCTCAACTCGTGTCTTCTATTCGATCAAAGACCCCTGAAAATGAAAACGATCAGCACGCTGTTCCTGTCCGGAGTCCTCCTTCTTAGTTCGTGCAGAAAGGACAATAGCATTGATGTACCTGCTGTAAATGAAGGGCCAACGGATGTATCTGAATTCAACATCGGAGACACGATCGAATTCGGGTTGACCGACAATATGGTGATCGACGATGATTCGGTTGTTCTTCAAGTCGCTCTCAATGGGAGTTTGACCCATGACATTGATAGTGACGCAGATGGCACGGTAGATCTTCAAATTAGCATGAATTCCAGTCAGTCTTTGGGTGCTGGTCTGCAAGTTTTCACCCGTTTAACGCCGATGCATGCGAATGCTCAGATCCGTAGTTTTGAACGCATTGACACTACCTTTTTGATCAACGATACGGTAACCGTGGATCGAATGGATCGGACTTACTCCTGTAGTCGATCCTCACCTTTTGACAGTGTTCTATCCACTGCGCAAAATGCGATAAAAGTTGTTTGGTCCAATACAGGTGACCTACTTACTGCTATGGATGAATTCCATGCAGATGAAGTCGTTTTCCGTCGAACCAACTATTCGGCACCCGTCCCGAATTATGAACCTCCGTACACCGTTTATACGACTACCAATAGAGACTGCTTTCTCTTGCCCTTGGACCAATTGCTTTACCTCGGCATCGCCATAAGGGATGCTAATGGAGGCGAACGGCTTGGGTGGCTCAAACTCAGGCATAAGTGGAATTCCAAGATCGTGATCTACGAAAGGGCGTTGCAGCAGCTTTAATTCGTTTGGCTAGGCAGGGTTTGGCGGCCTTACCTTGATCGTTAATGGACCTAACGCACAGGGTAGGCCCAGATCACAGGCTCTAACAGGAGACCGAAGCCACACCCGGATCAGACTGGATCGAGAAACCCGTTCTTACGGTGCGCTCCATCGCAATACGGTTTGTTCTGCGAAGCACCACACCTGCAGAACGCGGTTACCTTTTCCCGCATCTCTTCGCGGCCATCGGTGTGTTTCACCACGACATCACCTTTCACCAACAGAGGACCATTGGTCGTGACCTCGCACACGGTCGACGAGATCTCCAGGGCATCCTCTTTGGCACCTACATTCATTCTGTAGCTCAAAGCGCCGCTGGGGCACTGATCGACCTGGGCTATGATCTGTTGTGTGGTCGCACCATTCGGAACGATCCAAGGACGTTCGCCCGGTTTGAACACGTCTTCTAGACCCTTCCAGCATTTCTTGCTGTGTATGCACAGTTCACTCTTCCAAACGATGGTGACCTCGCCGTTGGTGTAAGTGTGTTCCTTGCTCATGTAAGTAGGGCTTTCAATTTGATGGGGTTCTCCAAGGTACGATGCACCGGACAGGCTTTGGCGATCTGCACCAAGCGTTCCTTTTGTTCGGTTGGTAGATCGGCTGGAAGGTCCACATGAATGGTCATTTCCGTTTCCACCTTGGCACCTTCCTGCGTGCGATCCATGCTCACCGTTATGCCGATGCGCGGCACGTTCCATCCTTTACGATCCGCATACATCCGCAAGGTGATCGCTGTGCAGCTTGCCAAAGCACCCAGCAACAATTCGTGCGGTCGCATGCCTTGATCGGTACCACCGTGTTCCGCAGGTTCATCCGCGATCAACTCCAGCCCGCGCGTAGTGATGCGCGTGGCATAGGGCGCACCTTCCAAGACGGCAGTAACGCTTCGTTCTGTTTTGGCCATGGTGCTAAGGTCGGAAGTAAAAGGCGATCGGCAATTGATCGAGATGACCATTCTATTGGTCACTCGTTGCCCACATACGAACTGGCAAATTTCTACGCTAGTCCCGACCAACCAACCACTCCACCATGATGCTCGAACCAAGCGAATTTGAGACGCGCATAGCAACACTGATCCGCGTCAGCAACGAACTCCTCGAGATCCGTTACAAACCCGGAACGGTCTTCATTACTGAGGACGTGGTGGAGGTGCAGGCCATGCGCCGCTCCATCATGGGCATCGCGCCTTACGCCACGCTCACCATCATACCCGAAGACGCGGATTTCAGCATGGAAAGTATGCGTACCGACCACGCGGGGGCCGACCGCAGCGAGAGCCAGATCATAGCAACTGCCATCGTTGCGAAGTCCACCTTGATCGAGCGGCTCACCAGCGTGTACTTCAAGTTCTTCCCGCAGCTACATCGAGTGTTGGTAACCGACAACGAGGCCGACGCACGCTTGTGGATGGAGCGCCAGCTGAACGAGATCGCGAACACCGGAAGTTAATAAGACGCGGACCATAACCTAGGTGGATCAGATCCCTCCGTGGAGCAACACCTCGCTGGTCTTTATCGAAGTGATCGAGCGATATGGCATAGCTTAAAAAGAGGATCTGCTCTCGTGAGTTACGCAGAATGCCGGTACGTGATCGACCAGCGCGCGGGGCAAAGCGATAGATGCTTCATAACGAATGCAGCTTATACGTCTTCGTGACTTCCGACCGATCACCTGGGTTGTAAAAATGGAGTTGGTCATAACGCCTATCCTAAGCGAAGAGAGTAACGCCGAAGAGCAGCGCGAGGGAAAGAATACCCAAGAACGCTGCGGTATGGGTGATGATGTTCTCGGTGGTTGGGTTGAATGTGTTCATGACAAGATCCGTTGATGTCCTCTAGCTCTTGGTCCAACTCCGTGCCAGAGCAATACAAGCAGAGAAAGAGCGGCTCGTTGGGGAATGGGATGGACGATCCGGGGGTATCGGGCGCGGCATCCCCATTTCATGCGCACGTCGTCAGGCATGTCTTTTGTCCAATTGATGACTTCAAACCTCCAATACATGCGCACCACGATCCACTCCCTTGCTTTCGTTACCCTCTTGCTCTCCACCACGGCCGCTGCACAGGACTGGGGCATTGGCTTCCGTTTGGGCGACCCCAGCGGATTGACCGTGAAACGGTACTGGAACAACAAGGCCTTTGAGGTAAGCGTAGGGCGTTCCTACCTCTTTACCGGGAATAAATTCTACAACAAGGCATACGAGCGCTGGTACGATCGTAGCGACTTCAATTACGACAAGCACGAATTCCTCTCCTATGCCCATTCGGTTCCGGTAGGCGTACAACTCCACTACCTCATACAGAACCCTGTTGGTAAGGTGAACGGGTTAAGTTGGTACTATGGCTTCGGTGCACAGATCCGGGTTGTGGGCTACCAGTTCAGTTACCGCTACAAAGTGCCGAACGACAACGAGTGGATCTATGTGGAAAATGCACGGGCCAGCAACGTGGACCTTGCAGCAGATGCAGTATTGGGTATGGAATACACCTTCCCCAAAGCACCCGTCTCCCTCTTTGTGGACGGCACCGTATCCATGGAGGTGTTCGATGATCCGTTCCTGTTCTTCCTGCAAGGGGGTACCGGGGTTCGGTTCCGGTTTTGAGCAACGAATTGCTTTACACTTCACTCTCTTCTAGAAGTTTGTTTCTATTGACACCCGTTGGCAGCTTCATTTCGAACAACGAAGTGAAGCATGAAGCCCACTGTAGAAGCTAATGGTTCCTGAAGAATGCAGAACCAACAAAGCCCCATATCCAATGGGGCTTTGTTCGTCGTGAAAAGTCAATCGACCTTGAGTGATGCGCAGTTCGCGTTAAGTGCTCACGCACGCAAGGAACCTTCCACCCCACCATCGTCCTTACTGCCCGTTACCATGGCGGCGAGGATCTTGATACCGGCGAGGATCTTTCCATTCTTCGTGTCCCAATAGTAGCCATCCTCGGGAGTCACTTTCATTAAGCGCAGGTCCGGGTCTTCAGCACCTTGGGGTACCCATGCTTCGGCCCACTTACTAAAGAGGTCCTTGATTCGCTCGCGATCGTTGGAGAACTCCACCGTACCGTTCACGGAAAGGAACTCCTGCTCCGATGGATTGGCGAAGTAGAGATCGGTCCGCGGGTCTTTGGCCAATTCCATGTACTTGCTACTGGTCCGTAGTGTAAGGAACCAGAAGTCGCCGTTGTCATCCACCTCCGCTACGCTCATCGGCCGGCTTTTCGCCATGTCCGCTTTCAGGTCGGTCACCATCATACAGATGGATTGATGGTCCACGATCTCTTTGAATTTCTTGACGGCCTCTTTGCCGATCAGTTGTTTTTGGTCGCCCATTTGTTCTGTGTTGATCTCCGGGGATGGATCCAACACCATGCCACCCGCTTTCACGCATACACAGCACGAGGGAACGGGGAGATCTTTTCCCTGAGGGGAAACAGAACGTCGAGCAGTGTCACAATGGGGACAACGGCACCTTAAAGCACACGCAACCGATCAAGAATTCCTGGAACGGGAAGCTAGAATTCGTCCGCCACGAAGGCAGAGGGCCTGGGAATGCCCCGTTAAGCCGCTTTGGCTCGGTGTGCGTTGGATCAGATCGGATTCTGAACGACCACCCAAGCGAAGATCAGCAGGATGGCGTAAAGGAAGATCACCAAGGCAAGAGATGATGTACGACGGAGAAAAGAGAACATTTTACGAGTTGTTTCAACCAGAAGACGCGTGGTTCCTCGTTAAGTTGCCTCTGTGACAAGAAAATGATGGGAACGAACAACGGTCTCGGGACAACGCACCGCGGCACTGGGACCGATCAGCACGGACCGGATGGCATGGCGATCAACACCGACCGTTCCATAAGATCATGTACCTTGTGGTAAGCCACCTTTATAGGGACCCGAAATTTGTGTAACGAACCATCCGCACCATGCTCAAGGAACGCAAGCACCCACACAATGCCCAAGCCCCCAATGAGAACGTAGGGGAACCGCAAACCATTTCCGTGCGGGCCTTACTGTTCGTTGCCTTGTTGGCTGTGGGCTTGGCGGGCTTGGTACACCATGCCATCTCCGGAGAAGGCGGCTTGCAGGGACTGCGCTCGTCCACACATTCCACCGTACAACAGTAGGCGGCTTTGTTCACTTCACCTGCACGACTTGATTGATCGTGGCGCAGGCTTGATCCAATTGCACGCTGGCAGATAGCTCCTGCACCTCGCCACTGGCGTGCAGTTCGATCGCCCCAAAGCTGGTATCGGGATAAATACGGCAGGCGCGGAAGAAGAGGTTATCATCGGCTTTTGCGATCACTTGGTACTCGCGGGTAACGAGGAACGTATCGGTGCCTTCCACCACCCCGAGGAGCGTGTCGGTGCGGCCGCGGGACGGACCAGCGGCATAAGTAACGATGCAATCGTAACAGCGCGCCTCCAAACTCACGGTGTATTCCTTAACCTCCTTCTTGCAGCTGCCGATAAGCAGCGCTAAGGCCACCATCCCTAAGCAAGTCTTGTCCATGGGCTGAAAGGTAAAGCGCTCCGATGGAATGGCAGCGAGCACGATGAAGCACTACTTCACCTCACCATCAGTAGTGTGGCCTCCACAATAGGCCAGCCAAGCGCCGTACTGCTCCGTTGTGAGCACATTCTTCAGCTCGGAGATAATGGTGGAGCCATCGGCTGCAGAGACCCCATCATTCCGATGTATTGCACCGGCTGCAATGCATTCCTCCTTGCAGGCTTCTTGTATCCTGCGGGCGCGCTCCATCTGGTCGGTCGTCAATTTGAGGGAACTCCACATACTGGGGCCAGTACCCAACAAACAGCTTTGCAGCACGGCAGTGCTCTGGGCGGCGCCAGAACTCTGGGCAAACCCATTGCTGCATAGTGCGAAGAGCGTGGTGAACAATACGATAGTCTTGATCATGGTATTATTCATGTTAAGGTTCGGAGCTACCTGCAAGGTACGCCGCCTTTGTCGCGAAGGGGAAGGAAATAGGGCAGAAGTTTCCAACAACGGCGGTAAGCCCTTCATAGTATACCGTTAACGCGCCCACCTTCATGGAGGTTTTAAGGTTTACCCGGTTAGCACTTGTCCATTCAGGCAGGTGGGCAACTTCTCTTGGCACCTTTAACTTCGCCAACCTTAACCACCACCATGCCCAAATTCCTCAAAGGACTCTTGATCGGTGCCGCAGTGCTCGCATTGCTCGGCTACTTTGGATTCGGATACATGAAGAGCCAGACCAAAAAGGCAAGCCCGGAGGAGGTCGTCAGCTTCCAGGTCGATGGTGCAACGATCACCGTGGATTACAGCCGTCCGTCGAAAAAGGAGCGTGTGATCTTCGGCGAACTGGTCCCTTATGGCAAAGTGTGGCGCACAGGGGCCAACGAAGCCACCACGCTAACCATCGACAAACCGATCACCGTGGGCGGAGCAGCATTGGCCGCAGGTACCTACACCTTGTGGACGATCCCGCAGATCGAAAAGTGGACGGTGATCTTCAATAGTAAGATGTACCCTTGGGGTGTGAATTACGATGGAGAGCCTCAACGCGACGCCACCGCCGATGTGGTGAAGGTGGAAGTTCCGGTGGAAAGTCTGCCTGGTCCGGTGGAGCAGTTCACCATTACAGTGGATGGCACTCCGGCGGCCTTGATCTTGAAGTGGGACCAAGTGCAGGTCAGTGTTCCCCTCGGGCAATAGTCCGGACCGGCCATGCAATTCACCGCAGAACAGATAGCCGACCTCCTAGACGGCGAGGTCGATGGCGATCCGCAGGTTCTGGTGAACGATCTGGCCAAGATCGAAGAGGCACGCAGCGGCACGCTGACGTTCCTGGCCAACGCGCGGTACACCGAATTCATATACACCACGAAGGCCACGATCGCCATCGTGAACAAGGACTTCAATCCGGCACGTGCCTTACCCAGGACCTTGACGTTGATCCGAGTCGCGGATGCGCGCATGGCCTTCACCCACTTGCTGGAGCGGAACCACGAATTGCAATACGAGAAAAAGGGCTTTGAACAACCCAGTTACGTCAGTCCCAAAGCGCGCTTCGGGAAGGATGTGTACATCGGGGCGTTCAGCTACGTGGGCGACAACGTGGAGTTAGGCGAAGGAGTGAAGATCTTCCCCAATTGCTACATCGGCGATAACAGCACCATCGGTAAGGGCACCCGGATCCATGCCGGCGTGAAGATCTACCACCAATCGCAGATCGGTGAGCACTGCGTGATCCACAGCGGCGCCGTGATCGGTGCAGATGGGTTCGGCTTCGTACCCCGTGCCGATGGCAGCTACGAGAAGATGCCGCAGGTGGGCCATGTGATCTTGGAAGACCATGTGGAGATCGGTGCCAACACCACAGTGGACCGTGCCACCATTGGCTACACCATCATCCGGAGCGGGACCAAATTGGACAACCTGGTGCAAGTAGGCCATAACGCGGACATCGGGCGGCACAACGTGGTGGTGTCCCAAGCGGGCATCGCGGGTAGCACCAAGATCGGGAGCTATTGCCAGATCGGTGGGCAGGTAGGCATATCTGGCCATTTGGTCATTGGAGACCGAGTACTGATCGCAGCCCAAAGCGGCATCGGAAGCAACTTGGCCGACGGCGAAAAGGTGCAAGGCAGCCCCGCCTACAAGAAAAGCCTTTACGACCGCAGCTACGTGGTGTACCGCAACCTACCGGCTCTGCAAAAGCGCATCGATGCATTGGAAAAGGAACTGGCCGCTTTGCGGAAGGGGAATTCGTGAAGACCAGATCGTTCCCTAACACGAGAACCGTCCTATCGGGAGCTATCGCTCTCAATTCTTGGTCCTGAACGCATGTGTATCCAGATACGTGACGCGCTTATGGACAGCATTCATTTCCGTCCATTTACGGTCATTTCCGGTTCCTCTTTATCGGTCAACTTTCCGAAGCCTATTCTCCCTACACAGGGAACCATCCCAAATTCTACCTTCGCCGGGCATAATGCACGGTCGCAAGAACAACCCCTCCTCGCCGATCCAGTATGAACGACTTCCAGCACACCCTTAAAGGCAGCGCAGTAGTAAAAGGCGTAGGCCTGCACACCGGCGAGCCATCGACACTGACATTGCGGCCCGCTCCTGTGGGCCACGGCTACAAATTCCAGCGGACCGACCTGGAAGGCGAACCCATCATTGATGCCGATGCCGACCTGGTAGTGAGCACCGCCCGTGGCACCACCTTGGGCAAAGGAGATGTAACGGTGAACACCACTGAGCACGTTCTCTCCGCATTGTACGCCTTGGGTGTGGACAATTGCCTCTTGCAGGTGAGTGGCCCCGAACTCCCGATCATGGACGGAAGCGCCTTGCCGTTCGTGGAGGCCATTGAGAAAGCGGGCTTGGAACAACAAGATGCACCGCGCAACTGGTTCGTGTTGAAGGAGCCGATCTACTTCGAGACCGAAGAACGCGGCACCGAGATCCTGGGCGTACCCACACCCGGCGGCGAATTCCGCTTAACGGTGATGGTGGACTACAACAGTCCCGTGTTGGGCACCCAACATGCGAGCATGTACAACAGCGGCGAATTCAAGGCGGAGATCGCCCCATGCCGCACCTTCGTATTCCTGCGGGAACTGGAACAACTCGCCAAGGCCGGGCTGATCAAGGGGGGGGACCTGAACAATGCGATCGTATTGGAGGATCGCGAAGGCACCACGGAAGAACAACTCAAGGAATTGGCCAAGGTGATCGGCCGAGAATACCAAAAAGTGGAGATCCGTCGTAACGGCGTGCTCAACACCACCGACCTCAAGTTCTTCAACGAACCTGCCCGCCACAAGCTGTTGGACATTATCGGTGATCTCGCCCTAGTGGGTCGGCCGATCAAGGGACATATCCTTGCCGCACGTCCGGGCCACTTCGGCAATACCAGTTTCGCCAAGCGCATCAAGGAGCGCATGCGCGACGAAGAGAAGAACCCGGTGAAGTACTTGGACTTGAACAAGCCGCCTTTGTTCGACATCCAACAGATCGAGAAAATGTTGCCGCACCGTTATCCGTTCCTATTGGTGGACAAGGTGATGAGCATGGACGACACCACCATCATCGGCGTGAAGAACGTGACGATGAACGAGCCGCAATTCACCGGCCACTTCCCCGGAAACCCGGTGATGCCGGGTGTGTTGCAGGTGGAAGCGATGGCGCAAGTAGGCGGCATCTTCGCCCTGAGCCGTGTTCCCGACCCAGAGAACTACACGACGTATTTCTTGAAGATCGATGGCATCCGCTATCGTCGCAAAGTGATCCCGGGCGACACGATCGTCTTCCACTTGGAGCTGGCCACCCCGATCCGGCGCGGTTTGGTGCACATGCGCGGCAAAGGGTACGTGGGCAACCAACTTGCGGTCGAGGCCGAAATGATGGCGCAGATCGTGAAGGACAAAGCGCCACCCGTGAAGATGGCCAGTGAAGTGGTCACGGAGATCCCCGAACCGAAAGCTACTGCGGTGAACCCATGAGCATCTCCAAATTGGCATACGTCCACCCCGATGCCAAATTGGGCAAGGATGTGACCGTGGAACCCTTCGCCTCCATCTACGCCGATGTCGAAGTGGGCGATGGCTCGTGGATCGGATCGAACGCGGTGTTGATGGACGGCGCACGCATCGGTCGCAATTGCCGGATCTTTCCCGGCGCCGTGATCAGTGCGATCCCGCAGGACTTGAAATTCGCTGGTGAAAAGACCACGGCGGAAGTCGGCGACGGCAGCACGATCCGCGAATGCGTTACGATAAACCGTGGCACAGCTGATCGTGAAAAGACCACGGTGGGCAAGGACAGCTTATTGATGGCCTACGTGCATTTAGCACACGATTGTTCGGTGGGTAACAACGTGGTGATCGCCAACAGCGTGAACCTCGCGGGCCACGTAACGATCGATGATTGGGCGATCTTGGAAGGCAACGTAGCGGTACAGCAATTCATTCACATCGGTGCGCACAGCTTTGTTGCCGGTGCCTCCTTGGTGCGCAAGAACGTACCTCCCTTCGTGAAGGCAGCGCGTGAACCACTTAGCTACGTGGGCGTGAATGTGGTAGGCTTGCGCCGACGCGGCTACACAGATGCCGAAGTGGCTCGGATCGAAGACGTGTACCGCGAGATCTTCGTGCGCAACAACAACGTGGACCGCGCCGTGCAGAACGTGGAACAACTGTTACCCCGCAGCCCCGAACGTGGGCAGATCCTGGATTTCATCCGGAACAGTCCGAAGGGGATCATGCGGGGGTTGTCGGAGTAGTGTTCCTTACCGGAATGCACCGTGTTTTGAAGGTGTATCCCAAAGTCCATCCATGGAGATCCGTTTACAGGACATCGCAAAACACTTCGGTCGAGAGGTGGTGTTCCAAGGGGTCACCCTTTCACTTTCCGCAGGAAGTAGAACCGCGATACTTGGTCCCAACGGAAGCGGGAAAAGCACCTTGTTGCAGGTGATCGGCGGTGCGATCATTCCCACGGGCGGCACCATTGAACACCGGCTGAAAGAACGGGTCCTTCCGCAGGAAGACGTGTATCGTCATGTTTCCATTGCGGCACCGTATTTGGGCTTGTACGAAGACCTTTCCTTGCGGCAAACGATCGACTTTCATGCCCGCTTCAAACCACTTCGGAAGGGCCTAGCCTTAGCGGATGTGGCACGGATCGCCTACTTGGAACAAGCTTTGGAAAAGCCCGTCCTGCACTTCAGCAGCGGCATGAAACAGCGATTGAAATTGGCTTTGGCGATCCTGAGCGACACCCCGCTCCTGCTGCTGGACGAACCCGCTAGCAACTTGGACAGCGATGCGATCGCTTGGTACCGGAAGCTGTTGCAAACACATGTTGAAGGTCGCACCTTGATCATCGCCAGCAACCGTCAGGCAGCGGAGCACGATCTGTGCACCGCGCAGGTTGAAGTGGATCAGTACAAAGTCCCCATCGATCCGCTTCGCACGACATGAAGGCCGCTGGGATCGGATCGATCGCCTACCGAACTGTTGCGGTATTTCTGTTGGTGATACTGGTCTTCCCGCGTTTCGACATCGTTAGTGCTGTTGGCGTTGACAATTCCTTGGCGTGGGCCTTCAACCACTTCTTCAGTACGGGCCTGGACCAAGCGAGCCACATCATTTTTCCGCATGGGCCGCTGGCCTTCTTGATGTACCCGCAAGCCTTGGGCGGTGATCTGGATGCAGCCTTCTTGGGCACGGTTGCGATCCTTGGCACCTTCTTCTTTTCACTGTTGTCAATGGGTTCCGATCAAGATCGCTTTGCGTGGCACTTCCTGCTTGCGGCAATGCTCGGTGTGATCGTGCAACCACAAATGCAGTTGGTGGGCATTGTCGCCGCCGGGCTGATGCTGCATTGGACAAAGCGATCAACGGCGTGGTTGGCCATTGCGGTGATCGCTGCGTTGATCGCTTTGCATGTACGTGCTGGCGTGGGCATCATCGCTTGCACGTTGCTCTTCGCACATGCGGTGATCCTAATTTGGCAAAGAAGCGAATGGCGAACCGTCGGGATCACCCTCTTCGGGTTCATTCTGGGTGCGATCGTCTTGCGGATCTTGCTGTACGGTAACATCGCCGGTTTCGGAACCTACTACACGGGGTTGTTTGAATTGGCACGGGCTTCATCTGCAGCTACCGGACTTCATCCCGACAACGATTGGTTGGTTCTAGGTGGGGCCATGGTGCTGTTCATCGCATTACCGATCGTGTACAAGGACGGTGGGCTGCGGTACGCCTATGCGCTCTTCAGCCTGGCACTCTTCGCTTCGTGGAAACATGGTATCACACGTGAAGACATCTACCATGCGCGCGGGCTGTTCATCTTCATCGCGCTTTTCTTTGGCCTCTTGTTGTTGGTGTGGAGATCACCCCGCCCCATGGCCCTTCTCGCAATGGCCACAGTGCTGATCCTCGGTTACAGGGCGTTGGCGAGCACGTTGTTGTATGAAGAGCTGATCGTCGCCCCTATCGGCGTGCAGCGCTATCAGGAATGGGCCTTCGACCGCGATGCCATGACGCAACGCGCATTGGAAGCTTCCAACCGGAATCTGAAGGTGCAACAATTACCGACTGAATTGGTGAAGTTGATGAACTCCGGAACCGTTGATGTATACCCGTGGGAATTCAGTTACATCCCGGCCAACGGGCTGAATTGGAAACCACGACCGGTGCTACAGAGCTATGCGAGCTACACGCCTTGGCTCGATGGGCACAACGCGGAATTCTTTCGGAACCGCTACGGCGCCGATCGGATCCTTTGGCATTTCAATGCGGACAAGTGGGGCGGTCGAATGGGCAGCGTGGATGATCGCTACCTCTTGAATGACGAGCCGCAGACCATTTTGGCGCTCCTGGATCAATACAAATGGACCATCCGAACAGATCGGATCGCAGTACTTGAACGCACGGCCGAACACCAGTTGGGCGAAACAACCATCGTTGGAACCTCCGTGGCGACTTGGGATACATGGATCGAAGTTCCGAAAATTGCGAACGGCATTTTACGGGCCAAGGTGGATGTGCGCGGCACCTTCTGGCGCGCGCTGAAGGATTTCGTGTACAAGGATGCCGTGTACTCCGTGATGTATCGATTGGCCGATGGACGAACACTGAGCTACCGCATCGTACCGGACCTTGCCATCGAAGGCATTTGGGTAGCACCCTTCATCCAACATCCCGAACGATCCGGCATTGAACAAGACGTGGTCGCGCTCCAGTTCCAATGCAGCGAAATGGCGATGGTAGCCAAGGAACTTCCCATCGAATGGGAATTGATCGCACTATCCGGCAGCAACGGTGCAATGAACGCTTTTACCCTTTTCGGGAAAGGAGATCCCAACTTGGACACTGCAACAGCTTCACTAATGGACATGGAAAAGGCCAGTGCAAATTGGACATGGGATGAAAGCCATCGAACAGGTAGTTCAGCCCATTCCGGTAGCCATTCCTACCTGCTTCTTCCAGATGCTTTCTCCCCCACGTACGCCCTTCCGTTGGACAGCCTGACCGATCCTTTTACTGTCCGTGGTGCGGCATGGGTTCGCGCGCCGAAGGATGCGAAACTCGTTCTCGCCATTGCGGTGGAGGACGACCTCGGCGCTATTTCATGGGAAGCCGTGGATGTGCAGGACATGCTCTTCGATGAACAGGATTGGTGGCGTGTAATGATCGAACGCGAAGTGCAACCCGGCCCTGGCCGAAAGTTGAAGGTCTATGTCTGGAACACCGGTGAAGTGCCTGCCCTAGTGGATGATCTTTCCGTGGAGATCCTTCCTGCGCTTCGATGATCAGCACATTGAGCATCTCATTATTCCTCTCCTATCCGTTGCGTCTTAACGACCCTGCTTGCCAGCAGGCAGGTCTGCGGTCTTCTTCTCTACACGCACCTTACCTCAATTTCCTCCGAACCGCTACATTCGCGCCACTTTCCGGTAAGCCCGGTCCTTCAATAACGATCCTTCAGCAAGCATGGCCACGACATCAGACATCAGCATAGGCACCTACATCCGTTTCAATGGCGACATCTGCCAGATGATGGAATGGCAACACCGCACACCCGGCAACTTGCGTGCGTTCTACCAGGGCAAGATGCGTAACCTGCGCAACGGCAAGATCAACGAACACCGGTTCCGGAGCGGGGAAGTGATCGAAGTGCTGCGTGTGGAAGTCCACGAGCTCCAATACCTCTACCGCGAAGGGGAGAACTTGGTTTGCATGGACCAGGTGACCTATGAACAGAAGTACATTCCGGTGGAACTGTTCGGGGACAGCCTTCGCTTCATGAAGGAAGAGATGGTGGTGCAGGTAGGCTTTGAGAGCGAAACCGCGATCATGGCCAGCGCTCCCAAAGTGGTGGAGTTGGAAGTGACCTACACCGAGAACGCGGTGAAAGGCGATACCAGCAACAAGGTGATGAAGGCCGCGACGGTTTCCACCGGTGCGGAGGTCAGCGTACCCAGCTTCGTAGAGATCGGTACGGTGATCCGCATCGATACCGAAGCCGGCACTTACATGGACCGGGTGAAGAAATAAGGCAGCAGCGAGACTTAACGGAACCCCGTCACTTTTCGCAGTGGCGGGGTTTCTGCATTTGATGGGAACTCAACGAACACAAGTCATCGTGGTGAGCACAATGACCAAGAAGAATAGGTGACCTTTACCACGCTATGAAGGACCGCCTCGCGCTGTGGCAAAGGATCGTCTTGGACCACGGAGCCGCACTCTCTTCGATCTTGCTGGGCTCACTGTTGTTCGCACTGTCGGCGATCTACATCGGCCCGTCGCATGAACTTGCATTCCTAGGTGTCGATCACGCCGAGTTGTCCAATGCGCCATTCGATGTTGGCCAAACGAATGTGTTGCGACTGCGGATCCTGGCACCCTTGATCGGCTACCTCCTCCATCTGCGCGGTCCACTTTTCTTTCTTGTACCGTGGGCCTTTCTGTTGTTGTTCATCATTCGGGTACAACACCTTGGTCGTATGGTAAGCGGATCCTGGATCCATGGCACTTTGTTGGCCAGCACCATGGCATTCTCCTGTACGACCTTCCTTCCGTTCACAGCTCCTGGGTACATTGATACGGTCACTTATTTCTGTTTGCTTTTCTGTTTCATGCCCGGCGTTCACATTACCACAGCCGCATTGTTCATGACACTTGCTATTACCAACCACGAATCCGCTTTAGCCCTATTGCCCGCAGCAATAGTCTACCGATGGATGCAGCAAAAGGACCTTCGCACCCCGCTGGTGTTCATGGGTTGGTCGTTGGTGTTCTTGCTTCCATATCTGTGCTATCGGGGGTGGGCGAACGCTTCAGACCTGAGCACCTTACGGGTATCGTACTATTTCAATTTCTCGAACTTTCGGACCCAGATCAGAAGCTTCCTTCCAACGCTTTGGGGGATCTTTCTCGCCTTTCGGTTGTACTGGATCATTCCTTTGGCGGCGCTCGTGATATCGATCCGGAAGAAGGACCATGCCCAAGCGCTGCTCTTTCTGCTCATCGTTGTCGGATCGAGCAGCATGATCCTGGTGGCGTACGACACAACTCGGCTATTATGCATGGCGTACCCAGCGATCCTCTTGGGCGCTATCCAACTGATGCGCACCTTACCGCCCATATCTACCCTACGATTTGGAGCGTTGCTTTTCGCCTTGAATTTCCTCATCACTCCGGCCATGGTGACCGTCGATACCGTTTTCTTGCTTCGAAGAACAGATCGGGAGCGTACCGTTCCAAAGGATGCACAGGTCCTTGAACGAGCATCAGGCTCCGCGACCCTCGTTTACAATTCTTCAACCGGGAAAGAACCAGAGCTATGAAGTGTAGAGGTCGCTGGATGATCCCTCCGATTACCTTTGGACACGTTCCGCACCATGCACTTGGATCCCCCACAAACCGCTGCCCAGATCGCCGAATTGCTTGGCACCAAAGCAAAGGGCAATAGTGAACGGCTCGTAACCGGTCTCAACGAGATCAATCGCGTGCAACCAGGCGATCTGGTCTATGTGGACCACGAGAAGTACTACAATAAAGCCGTGAACAGTGCGGCCACCACCATTCTGATCAACAAGGACGTGGAGGTCCCTGAAGGCAAGGCGATCGTCATCAGCGAAGATCCCTGCGCAGATTACAACAAGCTCGTAAGGCATTTCAGTCCACTGCTGGGTTGGCCGCGTATCAATGCGACCATCGGCGAAGGTTCCGATGTGCATCCTTCCGTGGTCGTCGGACCGAACGTGAAGATCGGCGCGGACTGTCGGATCATGCCGGGTGTTGTGCTTTACGAGAATACTACGATCGGCGATCGCGTGATCATCCATGCGAATACCGTGTTGGGCGCCGATCCATTCTACTTCAAGAAACGACCCAACGGGTACGACAAGATGATCCCGTGCGGCAGCGTGGTGATCGAAGATGATGTGGAGATCGGTGCCTTGTGTACGATCGATCGCGGCTTAAGCGCGGATACCCGGATCGGTCAAGGGACCAAGTTGGACAATCACGTGCAAGTGGGGCACGATACCCTCATCGGCAAACATTGTCTGATCTGCGCACATGTGGCCATTGCCGGTGCCGTGGTGGTGGAAGATGGCGTAACGCTTTGGGGCCAAGTGGGCATCCCCAGCAAACTCACCGTTGGCAAAGGCGCGGTGATCATGGGCCAGAGCGGGATCATGAGCAGTGTGGAAGGCGGCAAGAGCTACCTCGGCTCACCGGCAAGTGAACTTAAGACGAAGTTGAGGGAGATCGCCCTCACCAGTCGTTTGCCTGAGCTATTCCGCAGCATTTCAGAAAAGAAGCAGAAGGATTAGATGGCCCGTCTGGAACGCATCATAGAGCGATTGGACTTGAAGGAGTTCCAATTGAAAGCCTTGTTGGATGTGACCAAGGCGATCAACAACACGGAGGATCGCGAAGCCCTGTTGTCCCTTTACGAACGCATCATCCGCGAAGATCTCGGCATCACACGATTGATGTTGTTCGAGCGGACGAACAGTTGGCAACGGATCATCGCCTTCGGGAACGATCTGGACAGTGTGGTGATGGACATCGACAAAGCGGTGGGCAGTTTCACGGACATCCAAGTGATCGGATCGGAAAGCACGGGCAGCTTGGGTGCGTTCGATGTGGCGGTGCCCGTCTACCACCGGGGCAAGGCATTGGCTTTCCTCCTGATCGGCGACATCGATGAGGACGAGCAGGGCATGAGCCCAACGGTGAAGCATTTGAACTTCATTCAGACCTTGACCAATTTGATCGTGGTGGCCTTGGAGAACAGGCGCTTGGCACAGCAGGAATTGGCGCAAGTGCGCAGCAAGCGCGAATTGGAACTTGCTGCGGAGATGCAGAGCATGTTGATCCCAACAGATCTGCCGAACACGGAACTGATCGATGCGGCAGGCTGGTACCAACCCCACAGTGAAGTGGGCGGTGACTACTACGACCTGATCGAATTGGGCAATGACCGCTACGTGGCGTGTGTTGCCGATGTGAGCGGAAAAGGTATCGCCGCCGCCTTGTTGATGAGCAACTTCCAAGCGAACCTGAACGCTTTGGCACCGCGCGCAACGGACTTGAAGCAACTGGTCACCGAACTGAACGCGAAGGTGCAGGCCAATGCACGTGGTGAACGCTTCATCACCTTGTTCATCGGCTTGATCGACCTACGAACACGTCGCATGAAGTACGTGAATGCCGGGCACAACGACCCCTTGTTGCACCATGCTTCAGGGATAACTCCGATGCGTGAAGGATGCATCGCCTTGGGCATGATGCCCACCCTCCCTTTCCTACGCAGTGGTGAAGTCGAATTGCCATCCAACAGCACGCTATTATGCTATACCGATGGCTTGGTTGAGCAAGAGAACGAAGCTGGGCTCTCTTTCGAAACAGCACCTGTTGCGAAGATCCTGAACAGCATGGAACATTCCAGTGCGAAAGCGATCAACGAGGCGTTGGTATCCGCGTTCGATAGGCACCGGAACGGTCAACCGTATTTGGATGACATAGCGGTATTGACGTGCCGCTTCAAGTAGCGGAGCGAATTCCGTCAATCCACTTGCACCGCGCGGTCTACTTGGCCCGGTTCCGCTGTATTTCCATACCGAAGGTCCAACATGACGATCAGTGCAGTGAATGCCCAAAAAGGCACCGAGGCTTTATCGGTATCCAGGAAATTATTGAGTCCTCCGTGCAGGTAGTAGGTGATCAAGCCCAAGAAGGTGGCCAGCAACAAACGGCGATCGGTCCCCTTGGGCATGCGCGCATACAAACGCATGGCGATAGTAACTGAAGTAAGCACGAGAGCGAGCATGAGCAGGAGTCCCAGCAGCCCTTGTTCGGCCAACGGTCCCAAGTACTCGCTGTGGGCATTGCCTTGCACCCCGAAGTTGGTGCTGATGATCGTCCGGTCCTCCGAGGCTTGATAGGGCGCGTACTGGAACATGTAGGTACCCGGTCCAAAGCCCATCAATGGCCGGTCCAAGAACATGCGCAATGCCGAGTTCCAACGGTTGATCCGTTCAAGATTGGAGGCATCGCTGGAAATATTGGAGATGGACTTTACGTGCTCGCCCAGATCATTCGACGACTCTTCGGTATTGCGCTGCATGGCAATGGTGATCTGCTCCTGTTGCGACCATGCGATACCGCCCAATATCAAGGCGCCAACGACCAGGGTCCATATCGGGATCCTGAACCGCATGATCAGGAAGAAGCCGACAGCCCCGATCAAGCTTACCCAAGCGGCGCGTGTATAGGAGAACAATAGGCCCGTTGCAAGGATCACGAACAAGACAGTGGCAATGACCCGCTTGGAGAACGAAAAGCCCGGAAAGGCGATCGCGTTGATGGAGTAGGGAAGGAAGAAGGCGAGAATGGCGCCATAACCCGTGTGGTCCTTGTAGAACGGGGTCATGACCCAGTGCGCGGCTTCTTGGCTGAAATGGTTCTGCCAATGGCGTACCAACGTGTAAATGACCACCACCGCAAGGCCGATCATGTAAGCCCATATGAACCGATGAACATTCTTTTCTTCCCGGAACAAACGGGTCAACATGAAGAACATGGTGGTAACGAACCAGACGCGAGCGATCACGAATTTGATCGAGACCATGGGCATGGAACTGGTGATCGTGCAGAGCAACATCCAGCCGATCTGTGCCAGAATGATATAGGTTATCGGATGATGCCAGATCCGCTTATCGATCGTGGATCGCTCTAGACCCAACTTGAAAAGGAACAGCACGGTGAGCCCCACCATGATCGGTTCCGTCGGCAGCGAAATGCCAATGCCGCCGATGGAGAGTTCCTCCAAATTGATGGAGAGCGGCGTAGCGAAAGAAACAAAGATCAGAAGGTTGTCCACGGCATACACCATGGCCCAAGCGATGATCAAAATAACGGGCAACAGATTGAACCAGTAGAATTGCCCGGCCATGAACAGGGCGTTCAAAAGAACGAACACCACACAGGTGATCGGGATCCACCATGACCGACTTAGGGCGACGGCCATAGCTCAGCTCTTACGATCTCGCCA